>Ga0207655_1000296_pt1 | contig 75293 bp, 69 predicted proteins | sample KBSM44metaG_FD_184398 | JGI IMG/M metagenome (GOLD analysis project Ga0207655, IMG submission 184398) | Miscanthus rhizosphere microbial communities from Kellogg Biological Station, Michigan, USA - KBS M4-4 metaG (SPAdes) (version 2) | ecosystem: Host-associated > Plants > Roots > Rhizosphere >... | reverse complement strand
TAAACAGTCGGCCCTGTATCTGCGCAGTCACCTGAGTTCACTGCCGGGAGTGGCGCCGGGAAAACTGCCAAAAGTGATGGAAGAAATACTGAGTATGGCTCCAGGGTTGGTGCTACCAGGACGAAGAGCCCGGCATTACCCGAGAGCCGTAAAAAAGAGGCCACAACGTTACCCGTTGCGGCCTTCTTCAAAAGCTTAACTGACAAGCATTACCCAGTGAGGCGGTTTTTTCATGCGTTACCTCTGCGGTTCAGGGCATTTCGGGCGGGGTGATACCGAAGTGATTCCAGGCACGTACCGTCGCCATGCGGCCACGCGGCGTGCGCTGTAAAAAGCCCTGTTGGATGAGGAACGGTTCCAGCACATCTTCTATGGTTTCGCGCTCTTCGCCGATGGCCGCCGCGAGGTTATCGAGCCCCACCGGGCCGCCGAAGAATTTGTCGATTACCGCCAGCAGCAGCTTACGGTCCATATAATCGAAACCTTCCGCGTCCACGTTCAGCATATCCAGCGCCTGCGCGGCGATATCCCCGGAAATGGTGCCGTCGTGTCGCACTTCGGAAAAGTCACGCACGCGACGCAGCAAACGGTTGGCGATACGTGGTGTACCACGCGCCCGACGCGCTACTTCCAGCGCCCCTTCGTCACTCATTTCCAGCCCCATGAAACGCGCGCTGCGCCCGACGATATACTGCAGATCGGGCACCTGATAGAACTCCAGACGCTGTACGATGCCAAAACGGTCACGCAGCGGCGAGGTCAGCGAGCCCGCACGGGTGGTGGCGCCAATCAGGGTGAACGGCGGCAGGTCGATTTTGATCGACCGCGCGGCAGGGCCTTCACCAATCATGATATCCAGCTGATAGTCTTCCATCGCCGGATACAACACCTCTTCCACTACCGGGGACAGACGGTGAATTTCATCGATGAACAGTACGTCATGCGGTTCAAGGTTGGTGAGCATCGCCGCCAGATCGCCCGCTTTTTCCAGCACCGGGCCTGACGTGGTACGCAGATTGACGCCCATTTCATTGGCGACAATGTTTGCAAGGGTGGTTTTGCCGAGCCCCGGCGGGCCAAAAATCAGCAGATGATCGAGCGCTTCGCCGCGCAGCTTCGCCGCCTGGATAAAGATTTCCATCTGCGAGCGCACCTGCGGCTGGCCGATATACTCTTCGAGCAGCTTGGGGCGAATAGCGCGGTCAACAACATCTTCCGGTACGACGCTGCCTGCAGAGACCAGGCGGTCAGCTTCAATCATCCGTTACCTCACATCGCGGCGCGAAGCGCGTCGCGGATTAGCGTTTCACTGCTGGCATTCGGGGTGGCGATTTTGCTCACCATCCGGCTGGCTTCCTGTGGTTTATAGCCCAGCGCCACCAGCGCGGCAACCGCTTCCTGCTCGGCATCGTCAGTAGCCTGGCTTGCCGGGGAGGTCAGAACCAGATCGGACGCCGGGGTAAACAGGTCGCCATGCAGGCCTTTGAAGCGGTCTTTCATTTCAACAATTAAGCGCTCAGCGGTTTTCTTACCCACGCCTGGCAGCTTGACCAAAGAGCCAATTTCTTCGCGTTCAACGGCATTCACAAACTGCTGTGCCGACATGCCGGAGAGGATAGCCAGGGCCAGTTTTGGGCCGACGCCATTCACTTTAATCAGCTCGCGGAACAGCGTGCGTTCTTGTTTATTGTTAAAGCCATACAGCAGTTGCGCATCTTCACGTACCACAAACTGCGTAAACACGATGGCCTCTTTGCCCTGATCGGGCAGTTCATAGAAACAGGTCATTGGCATATGCACTTCATAGCCAACGCCACCCACCTCCAGTAGTACCAGTGGGGGTTGTTTTTCCAGAATGATGCCTCTGAGTCTGCCGATCACGTGACGCTCCTGCGTTGGGGACAAAGTACGAATGCTATATCATAAAAAAAGACTGGATAAATATCCAGCGAGATTTGTGTTGGCGTAAGGAAATCTCACAGCAGACGACAATTTTCCCTTATCCTTGATTCTGTTGTTGCTACTTTCGGTCAAAAAAATAATATAGCCGATAATTATCTTTTATTTTTATCATTATTTAAAGGAATATAATAATGCCCAAACATTACCCGGAAAAATATGAAGTCGGTGATGTCGTATTTACCTGTATCGGCACCCCGCTTTTCGGACAAATTTCTGCGGCCTCAAAATGCTGGAGCAATCATGTAGGAATAATTATAGGTCATGATGGTGATGATTATGTCGTTGCCGAAAGCCGTGTTCCCCTTTCAACAACCACTTCTCTCAATCGCTTCATCAAGCGCTCGGCCAGCGAGCGCTACTGCATCAAACGGTTGGTAGAAGGATTATCACCCACCCAGAAAGATTCATTACTCGAACAGGTTCCTGCAAGGTTACGCAAAATCTATCACACCGGGTTTGATTATGATTCTTCGAAACAGTTTTGCTCGAAATTTGTTTTTGATATTTATAAAGAGGCATTATCGGTCAATATTGGGAACGTTGAAACATTCAGCGAGTTATTGAATAACAATCCTGATGCAAAATTAAATTTCTGGAAATTTTGGTTTTTAGGTTCTATTCCATGGGAAAGGAAGACGGTGACACCCGCCAGTCTATGGCACCATTCTTCGCTATCGATGGTTTATGCAAGCCATCCGGCAGAGATGAATCAACCGTAAACGACGTTTGCGGTTGATTGGCAAAGGTCTAGCGTAATCTTCCGCGCGCCAGATTGAGCCGCGAGTCGCTCATCTGCATCGCGTTTTGGCTCACGTGACAATGCGTGATGGCAATCGCCAGCGCATCGGCGGCATCGGCCTGCGGGTTCGCCGGCAGTTTCAGCAAGGTTCGCACCATATGCTGCACCTGCGCTTTTTCCGCGCTGCCAATTCCGACCACCGTTTGCTTCACCTGACGTGCCGCGTACTCAAATACCGGCAGATCCTGATTCACAGCAGCAACAATCGCCGCGCCGCGCGCTTGTCCAAGCTTCAGCGCCGAGTCGGCGTTTTTGGCCATGAACACCTGTTCAATGGCAAAAAAATCAGGCTGAAACTGGGTGATAATTTCCGACACGCCTGCGTATATCAGCTTCAGGCGCGACGGCAGGTCTTCTACTTTGGTGCGGATACATCCACTGCCAAGATAGGTTAACTGCCGTCCGACCTGGCGAATGACGCCGTAACCAGTGACGCGCGAGCCCGGGTCAATACCGAGAATGATGGACATCACGCGCCTCCGGTGGTGGTGTTAAGCTGCCCCATTAGAGCGTAGCTGCAACCTCATCAGAGATCTCACCGTTGTGATAGACTTCCTGCACGTCATCGCAGTCTTCGAGCATGTCGATGAGACGCAGCAGTTTCGGTGCTGTTTCTGCATCCATGTCGGCTTTGGTCGAAGGGATCATCGACACTTCAGCGTTGTCCGCTTTCAGACCCGCAGCTTCGAGTGCATCGCGCACCGCGCCCATTTCTTCCCACGCGGTATACACGTCAATCGCGCCATCGTCATAGGTCACAACGTCTTCTGCACCGGCTTCCAGCGCTGCTTCCATTACCGCATCTTCATCGCCCGCTTCGAAGGAAATCACCCCTTTTTTGCTGAACAGATAGGCTACGGAACCGTCGGTGCCGAGGTTACCACCGGTTTTGGTGAAGGCATGACGCACTTCAGCCACGGTACGGTTACGGTTGTCGGACAGACATTCCACCATTACCGCCGTGCCACCAGGGCCGTAACCTTCATAAATGATGGTTTCCATGTTCGCGTCTTCGTCACCGCCGACGCCACGCGCGATGGCGCGGTTCAGCGTGTCGCGCGTCATGTTGTTAGACAGCGCTTTGTCGATAGCCGCACGCAGACGCGGGTTAGACGCGGCATCGCCGCCACCCAGACGGGCTGCAGTCACCAGCTCACGGATGATTTTGGTAAAGATTTTACCGCGCTTGGCATCCTGTGCCGCTTTGCGGTGTTTGGTGTTGGCCCACTTGCTATGACCTGCCATAAATAATTCTCCACTTCCCGTCGCCTTTACGCCCTCAGGTGTGAGCGGGCTTGCCGCCTTCCTGAGAACGTAAGTTCCTGGGAAAACTAATTAAGGTTAATTACAAATTCTTCAATCGCCTGCCGGTTACTCCACGACTTAGTGAGTGCGGCCGCCTCAACGGCAGCAACCCAACGCCAGGCGAGATGTTCACTTATCTCAATCTGACGTTCATGGGGCAGCGCAAGACAAAACCACGATTCGGTATTGCGCTCGATACCCGGAGCATAGCGATGACGTAAATGCGTAAAAATTTCAAACTCTACCGTGCGCTGACAGTCAATTAAGGCCAATGGCTCTGAGGCTACGTCAATGGCGACCTCTTCCTTTACTTCACGCGCGGCAGCTTGCGACGCGGTTTCGCCCTCTTCCAGGCTGCCGGTGACCGACTGCCAGAAATCAGGGTCATCGCGTCGCTGCAACATCAGCACCCGCTTCGTGTCCTGCGCGTAAATCACTACCAGAACGGAAACGGGACGCTTGAAGGGCATATTACTTGTTCTCCGCAGACTCTTTTGGCTCTTTAGCCACAACCTGAATACCCAGCTCGCCGAGAGAGGCCGGATTGGCGAAGCTTGGGGCTTCGGTCATCAGGCACGCCGCAGCGGTGGTTTTCGGGAAGGCGATAACGTCACGGATGTTATCAGTGCCGGTCAGCAGCATAGTCAGACGATCCAGACCAAATGCCAGGCCAGCGTGCGGCGGCGTGCCGTACTTCAGGGCGTCGAGCAGGAAGCCGAATTTCTCGCGCTGTTCCTGTTCATTAATGCCCAGAATGCCGAATACGGTCTGCTGCATTTCACCGCTGTGAATACGCACGGAACCACCGCCAACTTCATAGCCGTTAATAACCATGTCGTAGGCGTTCGCCACCGCCTCTTCCGGGGCGGCTTTCAGCTCGCTGGCAGACATATCTTTCGGCGAGGTGAACGGATGGTGCATTGCAGTCAGACCGCCTTCACCGTCGTCTTCAAACATTGGGAAGTCAACCACCCACAACGGCGCCCATTTAGCTTCGTCGGTCAGGCTCAGGTCTTTACCCAGTTTCAGACGCAGTGCACCCATTGCGTCAGCGACCACTTTCTTGTTATCAGCGCCGAAGAAAATCATGTCGCCGTCTTGCGCACCGGTACGGGCGAGGATGGCTTCCACGATCTCAGCGTTGAGGAATTTCGCGACCGGACTGGTGATACCGTCCAGGCCTTTCGCGCGTTCGGTGACTTTGATGTAAGCCAGACCTTTCGCGCCATAAATTTTGATGAAATTACCGTAGTCATCGATTTGCTTACGGCTCAGGGCAGCACCGCCCGGAACGCGTAGCGCGGCAACGCGGCCTTTGGCATCGTTAGCCGGGCCTGCAAACACAGCAAACTCAACGTCTTTCACCAGGTCTGCTACATCGACCAACTCCATCGGGTTACGCAGATCCGGCTTATCGGAACCATAACGACGTTCAGCTTCGGCGAAGGTCATGATCGGGAAGTCGCCCAGATCCACACCTTTGATTTCAAGCCACAGCTGACGTACCAGCGCTTCCATCACTTCACGCACCTGAGGCGCAGTCATGAAGGAGGTTTCTACGTCGATCTGGGTAAATTCAGGCTGACGGTCAGCACGCAGGTCTTCGTCACGGAAGCATTTTACAATCTGATAGTAGCGATCGAAACCGGACATCATCAGCAGCTGTTTGAACAGCTGAGGAGACTGTGGCAGTGCGTAAAACTTACCTTTATGTACACGGCTCGGGACCAGGTAGTCACGTGCGCCTTCCGGCGTGGCTTTGGTCAGCATCGGGGTTTCGATATCGAGGAAACCGTGGTCATCCATAAAACGACGCACGAAGCTGGTAATTTTGGCGCGGGTTTTCAGGCGGTTCGCCATTTCCGGGCGACGCAGGTCAAGATAGCGGTACTTCAGGCGCGCTTCTTCGGTGTTGACGTGGTTGGAATCAAGCGGCAGAGATTCTGAACGGTTGATGATAACCAGGTCGGATGCCAGCACTTCGATTTCGCCGGTCGGCATATCGCTGTTGACGTTTTTGGCGTCACGCGCACGCACGGTGCCGGTAATTTGAATGCAAAACTCGTTGCGCAGTTCGGAAGCCAGCTTTAAGGCCTCGGCACGATCCGGATCGAAAAAGACCTGCACGATGCCTTCGCGGTCACGCATATCGATGAAGATAAGGCTGCCGAGGTCACGGCGGCGGTTGACCCAACCACACAGAGTCACCTGCTGCCCAACGTGGGACTGACGCAGCTGCCCGCAATATTCTGTACGCATGAGAGTTCCCTTAAACTTAGCCGCAGGCACACTTGTCGCAGCTTTAGCTGAATGTCACAACTGGATGAAAAAAGGGGGCTATTATACTGGAAATTCTGCCGTACGATAAGCCCGTCGCGCACCAGGCGCGCGTTTGCTGTACGCTTGTTGCGGAGACTCACAAAAATTAACAAAATTTGTGACGCGCGCCCAGACTGACTCAGCGTATTGTTAGCCACCTAATTATGTGATTTAACGGGGATAAATATGTTGGAATTAAACGCACAAAAAACGGCACTGGTGGTTATCGACTTGCAGGAAGGCATTCTGCCCTTCGCTGGCGGGCCGCACGCTGCCGGTGACGTCGTGGCCAAAGCGGCGAAACTGGCTGCCAAATGTCGCGAGCAAGGTTCACCCGTTGTCATGGTTCGCGTTGGCTGGTCTGCCGATGGTGGCGATGCCGTTAACACCCTGGTCGATGCCCAGATGCCTGCACATCAGTTGCCCGAAAACTGGATGACCTATCCACCTGCGCTGGGCAAAAAAGAGACCGATATCGAAGTCACCAAACGCCAGTGGGGCGCGTTTTACGGCACCGAACTGGAATTGCAGCTGCGCCGTCGCGGGATTGATACCATTATTCTGTGTGGCATCTCTACCAATATTGGCGTGGAGTCTACCGCCCGTAATGCCTGGGAACTGGGCTTCAATCTGGTTATCGCCGAAGATGCATGCAGCGCCGCCAATGCCGAACAGCACCAGGGCAGCATGACTCACATCTTCCCACGCATTGCCCGCATTCGTAGCACCGAGGAGATCCTCGCGGCAATATGATCTACATCGGGCTTCCACAATGGTCGCACCCAAAATGGGTGCGCCTGGGTATAACCGGTCTTGAAGAGTATGCCCGTCACTTTAACTGTGTGGAGGGCAATACCACGCTGTATGCGCTTCCCAGAGCCGAAATTGTGCTGCGATGGCAGGCACAAACCAGTGATGAATTTCGTTTCTGCTTCAAATTTCCGTCCACCATCAGCCATCAGGCGGCACTTCGTCACTGCGATGACCTGACGGCAGAGTTCTTCGATCGCATGGATCCGCTGGCCCCGCGTATTGGCCAATACTGGCTGCAATTGCCCGCAACGTTTTCTCCCGCTGACCTGCCTGCTCTGTGGCATTTTCTCGACCGTCTGCCGGATGCCTTTTCCTATGGAGTCGAAGTGCGTCACCCTCTCTTTTTTGCCAAAGGCGAAGAGGAAAAACAGCTGAACCGCGGGCTGAATGAACGCGGTGTGAATCGCGTGATTCTTGACAGCCGCCCGGTGCACAGCGCCGTTCCTCATACCGAGGCGATAATCGATGCACAGCGCAAAAAGCCCAAAGTTCCGGTGCATGCGGTGGTGACCGCCAGCCAGCCGATGGTACGGTTTATCGGCAGCGATAACATGACACAAAATCGTGAACTGTTTGCCGTGTGGCTCAAAGCGTTGCCGCAATGGGCGCAGACCGCCACCCCGTATCTTTTCCTGCATACGCCCGATATCGCCCAGGCACCTGAATTGGTTGATGCCTTGTGGCATGACCTGCAGGCTGCAATTCCGGACATCGGCCCTGCCCCCGCCATCCCGCAGCAAACTTCTCTATTTTGAGTTATCCTTCCTCGCATAGTGAGTGCTATTAGCGGGTCGATTCTCTGCATAATTCAAAATGGAGTTTGTATGGTTAGCGCGCTGTATGTCGTGCTGGGTGCATTGCTGTTAATTAAGTTTTCTTTCGATGTGGTTCGCCTGCGAATGCAGTACCGCGTGGCCTATGGCGACGGCGGGTTCAACGAACTTCAAAGCGCCATCCGTATTCACGGCAATGCGGTGGAGTACATCCCCATCGGTTTGCTACTGCTGCTGTTTATGGAGATGAACGGCGCGCAAACTTGGATGGTACACCTGTGTGGCCTGATGTTGATTGCCGGACGCCTGATGCACTACTACGGTTTTCACCATCGCCTGTTTAGCTGGCGTCGCTCGGCGATGAGCGCCACCTGGTGTTCGCTGGTGCTAATGGTGCTGGCAAACCTCTGGTATCTGCCCTGGGAGTTGGTTTTCTCCCTGCGTTAGCGCACAATACGCCGTTTTTTATTTTCTGGAATCACGTTATGCCCCATCGCGACACGCTTTTTTCTGCTCCGATCGCAAGCCTGGGCGACTGGACCTTTGATGAACGGGTAGCAGAAGTGTTCCCCGACATGATCCAGCGCTCGGTGCCTGGTTACTCCAATATCATTTCGATGATTGGCATGCTGGCGGAGCGCTTTGTGCAGCCTAACACTCAGGTGTATGACCTTGGGTGTTCGCTTGGCGCCGCTACCCTTTCCATTCGCCGTAATATCGTGCAGGAAGGTTGTAAAATCATCGGGGTGGACAACTCCCCGGCAATGGTTGAGCGCTGCCGTCGTCATATCGACGCCTACAAAGCGCCGACCCCGGTAGAAATCATAGAAGGTGATATCCGCGATATTCACATCGAGAACGCCTCAATGGTGGTGCTTAACTTCACGATGCAGTTTATCGAGCCGCCGGAACGTCAGGCATTGCTGGAAAAAATTCATCAGGGACTGAATCCTGGCGGTGCGCTGGTGCTGTCAGAAAAATTCAGCTTCGAAGATAACAAAGTCGGCGAACTGCTGTTCAATATGCACCACGACTTTAAGCGCGCTAACGGCTATAGCGAGCTGGAGATCAGCCAGAAGCGCAGCATGCTGGAAAACGTGATGCTTACCGATTCGGTCGAAACCCATAAAGCGCGTCTGCGTGCCGCCGGTTTTGCCCACAGTGAATTGTGGTTCCAGTGTTTCAACTTCGGCTCATTAGTCGCCCTGAAAGCCGGGGTGGACGAATGATCGAGTTTGGTAATTTTTATCAGCTGATTGCGAAAGATCCGCTGCTTTCCCGCTGGCTGGAAACGCTGCCAGCTCAGATTGGTGCCTGGCAGCGTGAAGCCCTGCACGGTCAGTTTAAACAGTGGTCGCGCGCGGTCGAATTCATGCCGGAACTGCAGCCGTGGAAGCTTGATCTGCTCCACAGTGTGACCGCTGAGAGCGAAGAACCGCTGGGCGAAGGCCCGACCACCCGCATCGACAAGCTGTTGCGTAACCTGATGCCGTGGCGCAAAGGACCATTTTCGCTGTATGGCGTAAACATCGATACCGAGTGGCGCTCCGACTGGAAATGGGATCGTGTCCTGCCGCATCTGTCCGATTTGACCGGTCGTACCATTCTCGATGTCGGCTGCGGCAGTGGTTATCACATGTGGCGCATGATTGGTGCGGGCGCGAAGCTGGCGGTTGGCATAGACCCGACACAGCTGTTCCTGTGCCAATTTGAAGCGGTGCGCAAACTGCTCGGCAACGATCAGCGGGCGCATCTGCTGCCACTCGGCATAGAACAAATGCCGGTGCTCAACGCATTCGACACCGTGTTTTCGATGGGCGTGCTCTACCATCGCCGTTCACCGCTGGAACACCTCTGGCAGTTAAAAGATCAGTTGGTCAGCGAAGGCGAGTTAGTGCTGGAAACATTGGTGGTAGAAGGCGATGAGAACACAGTTCTGGTGCCAGGCGATCGCTATGCGCAAATGCGTAATGTGTACTTTATCCCGTCCGCTCCTGCCCTTAAGCAGTGGCTGGAAAAATGCGGGTTCGTTGACGTGCGCATTGTCGATATGAACGTAACCAGCACCGAAGAACAGCGCCGCACCGAGTGGATGACCACCGAATCGCTGGCCGAGTTCCTCGACCCGAACGACAGCAGTAAAACCATCGAAGGCTACCCTGCCCCACTGCGTGCAGTGATTATCGCAAAAAAACCGTAAGACCGTTGGTTACTCAGCACCGTTTCGCCTAAATATTTTGAGTTACAGTAAGGCGGCAACGCAGCGAATCCCCGGGAGCTTACACCAGTAAGTGACTGGGGTGAGCGAGGCAGCCAACACAGCTGTAGCTCAAAATATGACGGCGAAAAAAAGAGGCCCCTGTTTAAAAGGCAGGGGCCTGGTACAAATACGCATCACATTGGGCGATATGATGCACGGTAAAAATCACTTAACTGTAACGGTTAACGATCGCCTTCATCTCCGCTACCGATTCGCCATTCACGGCGTATCGTGAGTATTCATCTGCCGTCGGGTCAGTGGACATCGACAGACCCGGGTTTCGGTATTGCATCACCGACGGCACCCATTGTCCGGCAGAGCTGTGAAGCTCTTTTATCCCCGCATCAAGAAACAACGCCAGATTGTTCGCCCGCACGCCTGCACCGGCCATAATGATTGGAGCATCGCGGCGGCAAATTAGTTCCCGAAGAAGTGAAAGTCCTTTCTCCGCCGTTTGTTGCTGGCCGGAGGTAAGAATGCGCGCCACGCCAAGTTCAGCAAGGTTATCAAACGCCTGAAGGGGATCGGCGCACATATCAAATGCCCGATGGAAGGTCACTGCCAGCGAACCGGCAGCAGTCATCACCTGGCGCATCCGCGGCATATCAACTTTGCCGTCGGCGTCGAGGATACCGATGACTAGCCCCGGAAAGCCCAGCTCACGTACGGTGTGAACATCGTCGAGCATCGCCGCAAACTCGCCGTCGGTGTAACAAAAATCCCCACCGCGCGGGCGGATAATCGGATGCACCGGGATACTCACCTGCTGACGAGCAGATTTCAGCACACCAACGGAAGGCGTTAAGCCGCCTTCCAGCGGCGCGGCACACAACTCAATTCGGTCGGCACCTTTTTCCTGCGCTTCTCGCGCACATTCCATGCTGTAACAGCACACTTCCAGCAAAGCCATTACTTTCTCCTTTTCGTTCGGTGCAGCATGATGACACAGTCGTAAAAATCGAATCCCGGGCAAGCTCACATTGTTGTGTCGTCTGCTTCACTCGCCACAATTTCTTCAAGGGTCCAGGGATGGAATTTGATGGTCACTTTGCCATCCGTAACCGCCAGGGTCGGGTTTGGCAATCGTTCACGCTCGCCCTTTGGCGAACTGGTTTTGACGAAAATACCCGGCTGGCTCAAACCGTCATCAGATAATAGCGCCAGCGCGCGGGCACTCAGCGTCTCCGTCTCGCCCGGCAGCACGATTTCAATATGTTCCCAGCCCTCGTGCGGGTAGCGTTTTTCACCCGGCCACGGTAATTCCACCACGCTGAACTGCCAGTGTGCGACGCTCACCGGTTCGCGCAGTTTGAACAGGCAAATGGGCCGCCCGTTGATGATGTTCTCGGAGAGCAACTCACCGCACTGCTCGAAGCCCTTGCGCCAGCGCTCTGCGGTGGCATTCTGATGGCAGCGCAGTGAAATATGGTCAGCATCAAGAGGGGCGATGTCCAGACCCAGGCGGTCAGCCAGTTCAGTTAACGCCTGCGTGAAACGCGGCAAATCTGCCACGATATCCTGTAATGCTTGGTTGGTTTTCCAGTTCACTTTTTCGCCCTCGGTCCTGTTTTTGCTGGCCGCTAATTTACCCTGTTGGCACGCCGCAACCAACTGCTGATTAACGCGCCGTTGCAGGGCTGACGACCCGGTGCAAATGCAGTATACTGGCTGGCTTAATTTGTTCTCATTTCGGCGTTGCCCTGGCAACCGCGCAGCGCCATTAACGTAAGGTATTCCGGTGAATATTCAGGCTCTTCTCTCAGAAAAAGTCAGTCAGGCACTGATTGCGGCAGGTGCTCCTGTCGATTGCGAACCGCAGGTTCGTCAGTCAGCAAAAGTACAGTTTGGTGACTATCAGGCCAACGGCGTGATGGCAGTTGCAAAAAAACTGGGCATGGCGCCGCGACAACTTGCAGAGCAGGTTCTGTCTCATCTGAGCCTCGACGGCATCGCGAATAAAGTCGAAATCGCCGGTCCAGGCTTTATCAACATCTTCCTCGATCCGGCGTTTCTGGCGCAGGGTGTGAACGATGCACTAAAATCTGACCGTCTCGGCGTGGCGCAACCTGAAGCGCAGACCGTGGTTGTCGACTACTCCGCGCCAAACGTCGCGAAAGAGATGCACGTCGGCCACCTGCGCTCCACCATTATCGGTGATGCCGCGGTGCGTACCCTGGAGTTCCTTGGTCATAACGTTATCCGGGCAAACCACGTCGGCGACTGGGGCACCCAGTTCGGGATGCTGATTGCCTATCTGGAAAAACAGCAGCAGGAAAACGCCGGTGAAATGGCGCTGGCTGACCTCGAAGGCTTCTATCGCCAGGCGAAGCAGCATTACGACGAAGACGAAGCCTTCGCCGAGCGGGCGCGCAGCTATGTGGTCAAACTGCAGGGCGGTGACGCGTACTTCCTGGAGATGTGGCGCAAGCTGGTCGACATCACCATGGCGCAGAACCAGATAACCTACAACCGTCTGAACGTGACCCTGACTCGCGACGATGTGATGGGTGAGAGCCTGTATAACCCGATGCTGCCGGGCATCGTGGCAGACCTGAAAGCCAAAGGTCTGGCGACTGAAAGCGAAGGCGCGACCGTGGTGTTCCTTGATGAGTACAAAAACAAGGAAGGCGACCCGATGGGCGTCATTATCCAGAAAAAGGATGGCGGCTATCTCTACACCACTACCGATATCGCCTGCGCGAAATACCGGTACGAAACCCTCCATGCTGACCGCGTGCTGTACTACATCGATTCCCGTCAGCATCAGCACCTGATGCAGGCGTGGACCATCGTGCGTAAAGCGGGATATGTGCCGGATTCCGTACCGCTGGAACATCACATGTTTGGCATGATGCTGGGTAAAGACGGCAAGCCGTTCAAAACCCGCGCCGGTGGCACCGTTAAACTGGCCGATCTGCTGGACGAAGCGCTGGAACGCGCCCGTCGCCTGGTGGCGGAAAAGAACCCAGATATGCCAGCGGACGAGCTGGAAAAACTGGCCAACACCGTCGGTATTGGCGCGGTGAAATACGCGGATCTCTCCAAAAACCGCACCACCGATTACGTCTTCGACTGGGACAACATGCTGGCGTTCGAAGGCAACACCGCGCCGTATATGCAGTATGCGTACACCCGCGTGCTGTCAGTGTTCCGTAAAGCCGACCTCGACGAGAACGCTATCGTTAACGCCCCGGTGGTGATTAACGAAGATCGTGAAGCCCAGCTGGCGGCACGTCTGCTGCAGTTTGAAGAGACCCTGAACGTGGTCGCTCGGGAAGGAACGCCACATGTGATGTGTGCTTACCTGTATGATCTTGCAGGCCTGTTCTCTGGCTTCTACGAGCACTGCCCTATCCTCACCGCTGACAGTGAAGAGATTCGTAACAGCCGTCTGAAACTGGCGCTGCTGACCTCGAAAACGCTTAAGCTGGGTCTGGATACGCTGGGTATTGAAACCGTAGAACGAATGTAATCGTAAACGGCTCGTCACGCCCGGTGGCGAGCCTTGTTTCAATCGAATTAGCGAACAATTCCCCGCCGCGAACGCGAAAAGAATCGCGCATAAAGCGCGGCCACAGGTAAATCACTTCCCCGCATTTGTAACGCGCTTTTGACGTCATCAATGGCCAGCGCCTGATGGTATAAACGCTGATACAGTTCATGAATAAGATTCTGCTGCACTGCGTTAAGTGCCTGAAACACACTCGACTCTACATTAACGCCCATCGGTTTCGCATGATTGCCTCCGGCCATCACGAAGGGTGGCACATCCTGAACAACACCGGCCTGATCGAGGATCCGCGCACCACTGCCTAAAACACAGAACTGATGAATGGCACACATAAAGCCTACCTGCGCATCGTCATTAAGTTCAACGTGCCCAGCCAAACCGCTGTTATCGCCAATCCTTGTCCTGTTACCCACCACACAGTCGTGACCTATATGCACGCTATTGTGAAAGTGATTGTCATCGCCAACGATCGTCGAACTGAGTCCCTGCACCGTGCCGCGATGAATGGTGGCATTTTTACTGATCTGATTGCGGTCGCCGATCACCAGCGTGGTGGGCTCGTTGGCGTATTTCAGGTCCTGATTGACGTCACCAATGGAAGAATACTGACCAAAGATATTGTCGCGGCCTATGGTCGTTAGGCCCGTAATCACCGAACAGGCCCCGACCTGGGTGCCTTCACCGATGACAACACCTGCGGAAATAACACAAAACGGGCCGATGCTGACGAACGCACCGATAACAGCCCCGGACTCCACCACACTGCTGGCAGCGATGCGGGACGTGGGCGAAATGGACAAGGGATTTTCCTGGTGGGGGGAAAGCGAGAGTACGGAGCATAATGAATTATGCGGGGCAATACTTCTTATTTTTAGAAGCTATCCACGAAGTGAGACCTGTCCTAGTGGACAGGTCTTTCGACTTACAGATAAATGCGCAGATATTCTCCGAGGCACAAAATCGCCATCGCCTGACCGTACGGCATTGAGGTCAGCGGGATCTGGCGGTAGAACTCCAGATTGCTGCCCATTCCAGTACCGAATGAGGTTTGCAGCAGCTCCCCTTCCGGCGAGATATTAGCCACAATACCGCGAATCGCTTTTTCCGCCACCTCAGCGTAGTCCGCTGACACATAGCGTTTGCGTACCGCTTTGAGAATGCCATAGGCAAACCCGGCGGTGGCCGACGCTTCCAGATAAGAGTGCGGATCGTCAAGCAAGGTGTGCCACAGGCCGCTGTCATCCTGACATTTCGCCAGCGCGGCGATTTGCGCATTCAGCACCTGCACCAGATAGCGACGCACGGCGTTGTTTTCAGGCAAATCCACCAGCTCGAGGAAATCAGGAATAACGATGGTCAACCAGCTGTTGCCGCGCGCCCAGCGGGCATTGGCAAAGTTGTGGTTGCCTTCGTAATTCCAGCCGTGGAACCACAGCCCGGTCTGGCGGTCCATCAGGTTTTGCACGTGCAGCAGGAACTGATAAACCGCTTCCTCAACGTATTCAGGGCGATTGAGCAATTTACCAATTTTAGCCAGCGGCAGCACGGTCATCATCAGCGTGTCATCCCACATTTGCTGATGGTTTTCCTCCGCTAGAGTGATGTGCTGCATCCCGCCATGTTCCGTGCGCGGCATGTCATGCATCGCCCATTCCGCCCAGCTTTCCAGCCACGGCAAATACTGCGGGTTTTTCGTCTCTTCGTAACGGTACGCCAGAGTCAGGAACGGCGCCATGGTATTGACGTTTTTGGTGGTCGCCCCTTCAGCAAAGCGGTCAGCAAACCAGCTGTCGATGATGTCACGCATCTGCGCATCGCCGGTTTGCTGAAAATACTGATGAATGCCGTACAGCCCCACACCGTGCGTCCACTCCCAGCCCGCCCATCCTTTGGTGTCAATCACGCGCCCGTCGTCGAGGCGCAGCAGAAACTCACCGCTCTCATCCTTGATATTGACCATATTGTGCGTCACTTTCTGGATCAGCGCCTTCAGTTCGTCCCGGGCAATGAACCGTTCAGGTTGACACAGTAATGGGCTATGTTTGACAGGCCAGACTTTCATTTCACAAACCTCCGTTATACGTCGAATTCAGTGGTGCATCCTGCTTCAGCGACGGTGCCGCTGGCTTATTGCGATTCAGATAACCGATATTGTTGTTACCCCACAGCGTCTCAAATGGCATACCGGCCAGCATTTCAACGGTGGCTTTCGCCTCTGGGGTGGTGGCTTCGGCAAACGCATGTCCTGAGGCGCGCATTTTTGCGGTCTCTTCACGCAGGATGCTGTGAGTGTGCAGATTGAGCTTGAAGCGCAGCGAAACCAGGAACCCACAGGCCAGTACCAAAATGGTGCCCACGCTGAGAATAAGCAGAATGGTATGGCTGACTTCCGGCGGCTGAACTTTCTGCCCGGAGACAAAGCCGGACATCTGCATGATTATCCCGACCAGCATTACCGCACCAGCCTGAGAGGCTTTGCGGGTCAGGGTCATGATCCCGGCGAAAATCCCTTCCCGGCGCTGTCCAGTAATGACTTCATCCACATCAGCAATGTAGGTATAGGTATTCCACGGCACATAGTTGATACCGCCGCGTCCAAGCCCTGCCACCGCAGAGAGCAACAACATCAGGCTCCAGATATCGCTTAAGCCCGCGTAGTACAGGACGGCATAGGATATTGAACTCAGACCAAACAGCACCACTACGATCCGGTATGACGGCGCAGGTCCGAAGCGAATGCACAACGGCATCATCGCGATCACGGCGATGAACTGGAATATCGCCATAGTGCCCATCAGGTTGGAGGCGTAAGACGCCTCCTGCATCAGCACGAACACCACGTAATAGGTGAACACCGCGTTGAATACGTCCTGAGCAATATAGCCCCCGAGGTACATGCCTAAATGCTGGCGGAAAATCTTGATCCGCAGCGTCGAGCTGAGCTCGATAATCAGGCGATTAAGGCTTTGCCCCAGCGTCAGCTGTTTCTTCTCTTCCTCTGCACGCAGCGCCGCTTCGCTCCAGTTTTCACGCGGACGTTCCCAGGTGAAGAACCAGACAAAGGTCAGCATCAGTGCACACAGGACCGAGAACACCAGACTTGCGTAGAAGAAGGAGACCGCGTTGTCCTTGCCGAAATGGGTCAGCAATACCCCAGGCAGGAACGATGCCAGAATCGCCGACATCTGCGCCATCGCGATACGCGCCCCGGAGAATTTGGTTTTCTGTTTGAAATCGTCGGTCATTTCCGGGACCAGCGTTTCGTACGGCACCAGAATCATGGTGTAGACGATATCAAACAGCAGATAGGTCAACAGGTAATACCAGAATCCCATATCCCCTACCCACATGAAGGAGTAGCTGAACACGCAGGGGATCCCGAGCATGATGAAGAATTTCCGTCGGCCAAAGCGTTTGCCAAGCCAGGTCGAACCGAAGTTGTCCGTCAGGAAGCCCATTAGCGGGCTGACAACGGCATCAGCCACCCTCGCCGCAGCGAAGATAAAGGTGGCTTCAATAGGCGAAAGCCCACAGAAGGTTGTGTAAAAGTATAAAAGCCATGCGGCAGTCAACGCGGTCGTACCTGCGCCGAGAAAATCCCCCGAGCCGTAGGCAAGATAATTTGCTAAGCCGATTTTACGTGTTTTCATATTCCGTAAATCCCGTGTTTTATCAGGAAAAACCTGCCCCAGTAGTGCTGAGGATGTCCTTACACGGCTACAGTAGAGCGATGCCAACGGGTAAACCTTTTCGTTTTTGCCAGTTGTGCTCCCGGAATGGCAAAAATGCAAAGACTCAGAGTACGTGCTTCACTGATTTATAAAACAACGTTTTGATTGATTCAAAAGAGGAGGTCAAAATTGCGACCCTGCCAGCAGAAAACCAGCAGGGGAAAGATATTAGCGGTAGTTGACGATAACCTGATTACTCTGCACGTTGAGCGCCGGGATCAGACGCCCGCCGCCTGGCACTTCCCAGACAAAACGCAACGGCTCTGAGGCGGGGATATTCTGTAATCCCCATGTATTGCCGCTCTGTCCATCCAGTTCCACACAGCGGGTTTGCGAGCACAGGCGCACCCGTAGACCGGCAGGCGTCGGGCCAATCAACGTGTAACGCCAGGCAATCATCGTCACCCGTCCGCTGGCCGGTTGGGACGACACCAGCGGCGGAGAGGACATCGATTCTCCCCGATGGCTGAGCATCACGCCCCGGCTGCTGGCCTGCCAGGCGCCCTCCCCTGCGGCATGAACACCCAGAGGCAACAGCATCACCAGTAATAGACGGCGCATTACTTGCCTCCAATCGTGGCGGTCATCCGAATCTGGCGATTGTCGGACAGTTCAAGATTCGACAGCACGACCAGCTGTGGCAGATTACGGCGCAGGAAGCGTGACAGCAGCGGGCGTAGCGCATGGTTCACCAGCAGCACCGGTGGTGCGCCGAGCATTTCCTGACGTGCCAAGGCCTCCTGGGTTTGCGCCAGAAGTCGGTCGGCCAGCCCCGGCTCCAGACCGCCGCCGTTTTGTAACGCCTGAAGCAGTAAACGTTCCAGCGGAGTATCCAGACCAATCACCTGCACTTCACCGTTGCCCGGGAACCATTGCTGCGTGATCGCCCGGCCCAGCGCCACCCGCACCACGTTGGTGAGCTCATGCGGATCGGTTTGTACCGGGGCATGTTCCGCCAGGGTTTCCAGAATAGTGCGCATATCGCGGATAGGCACTTTTTCATCCAGCAGATTTTGCAGTACTTTGTGCAGCGTGGTCAGATTCACCACTCCCGGCACCAGATCTTCGGTCAGCTTCGGCATCTCCTGAGTCACGCGGTCAAGCAGCTGCTGCGCCTCCTGACGTCCAAACAGCTCCGCAGAATGCAGGCTAATCAGATGATTAAGATGCGTGGCGACCACGGTACTCGCTTCAACCACGGTAAAGCCCTGAATTTGGGCCTGCTCTTTCAGCGCACTTTCAATCCAGATAGCGGCCAGGCCAAACGCCGGATCGACCGTTGGCTCACCCGGCAGCGTACCCGCTGCGGTGCCAGGGTTTATCGCCAGCCAGCGCCCCGGATAGGCATCTCCGCTACCGATATCTACGCCTTTAAGCAGGATGCGATAGCGTGCGGGCGGTAAATCCATGTTGTCGCGGATGTGTACCACTGGCGGCAGGAAGCCCATCTCCTGGGCAAATTTCTTGCGGATGGAGCGGATGCGCCCTAACAGCTCACCATCTTGCTGAGAATCCACCATCGGGATCAGGCGATAGCCAACCTCCATGCCCAACGTATCTTCAAGCTGTACATCGTTCCAGGTGGCTTCTATGGCCTGGGGATTTTCCTGGGTGCGCACCGGCGCGGCTTCTGCTGGTGCCTGTTGCTCACGGCCGCGCAGCCACCAGGCCAGGCCCAGCAATGCGGCGGTAAACAGCAGGAACACGAAGTTCGGCATTCCCGGCACCAGGCCCAGTAGGCCAAGCACCGCCGCGCTAAGCATCATCACCCGAGGGTTGCTGAACAGCTGGCCGACCATCTGCTCGCCAACGTCCTGATCGGTGGCCACACGGGTCACAATCACGCCCGCCGCGGTTGAAATCACCAGGGCGGGGATCTGTGCCACCAGACCATCACCGATGGTCAGCAAGGTGTAGGATTCGGCGGCTTTATCGAGCGACAACCCGTGTTGCAGCACGCCCACCAACAGACCGCCAATGACGTTAATCACCATGATCAGAATACCGGCCACGGCGTCACCGCGAACGAACTTACTCGCACCGTCCATAGAGCCGTAGAAATCAGCTTCCTGAGTGACCTCCGAGCGGCGGCGTTTGGCATCTTCTTCACCAATCAACCCAGCGTTGAGGTCAGCGTCGATTGCCATTTGTTTACCAGGCATCCCGTCGAGCACAAAACGCGCGCCCACTTCGGCGATACGTCCGGCACCTTTGGTGATAACCATGAAGTTGATGATAACGAGGATGATAAACACCACGATACCGATGGCAAAATTGCCGCCTACCAGGAAGTGACCAAAGGCCTCAACCACTTTCCCCGCCGCCGCGCCGCCAGTATGCCCTTCCATTAAGATAATGCGGGTTGATGCCACGTTCAGCGCCAAGCGCAGCAGCGTCGTGAACAGTAGAATGGTCGGGAAGGCGGCGAATTCCAGGGTACGTTGGGTGAACATCGCCACCAGCAATACCATGATTGACAGCGCGATATTAAAGGTAAACAGCAGATCGAGGACGAAGGCCGGCAATGGCAGGACCATCATCGACAGAATAAGCAGGATAAGCACTGGCCCGGCAAGCACCTGCCACTGGGTCGATTTAAAGTTTACAGGTAGACGCAGCATTGCGACTAAATTAGCCATCGGTGTCATTCTCGTTCAAAAAATCCAGTGCTTCAGGCACCGGCAAATTATCAGGTTTCTTCGGTGGCGTGCCGCCCGCCAGGCGCCAGCGTTTAAGCTGCCAGACCCAGGCCAGCACTTCAGCCACGGCCGCGTACAGCGTGCCGGGGATCTGTTGACCAATTTCAGCATGACGATACAGCGCACGTGCCAGCGGCGGTGCCTGCAAAACCGGGATACGGTTTTCTACACCCAGTTCACGGATACGCAGCGCCACGAGGCCGGCGCCCTTCGCCACTACCTTTGGCGCACTCATTTTGTTTTCTTCATACTTTAACGCGACCGCGTAATGCGTTGGGTTAGTCACAATGACATCGGCTTTCGGTACATCGGCCATCATTCGACGACGCGCAGCGGCACGTTGCATCTGACGAATACGCCCTTTCACGTGCGGATCGCCTTCGCTTTGCTTGAATTCATCCCGTATATCCTGGCGGGACATACGCAGTTTTTTGATGTGGCTGTAAATCTGGAAGAAAACATCGAAACCGACCATCGGAATGACGCCCAGTGCGACCAGTAAAGCGCACAGCCCAACCAAATTGAGGGCGTTGCCCATCGCGGTCATCGGTGATTCACTGATCAACCGCATCATGTCCGGCCAGTGTACCCAGACAAATATCCCGGCCACGCAGCCGACCAGTACTGATTTGAGGACCGCCTTCACCAGTTCCGCCGCCGACTGCGCGGAGAACATGCGCCCAATCCCCGGTAACGGGTTGAGCTTGTCAAATTTAAAGGCCAGCGATTTCGGGCTGAACACCAGCCCACCCAGCATCACCGGGCCAAGAATCGCCACCGCCACCACCCCGACAATCAGCGGCAGCAGTGCCAGCATGGCCTGTTTGATGAGCAGGATGATTTGCCCGAGGATAAGGTTTGGGTCGTTGACAATACTGTGGTCGAAATGCAGCCCGGACGACAATAAACTCGCCAGCCGACGTGCCAGCGATTCGCCGCCAAACCACAGCACACACACGCCAACCAGTAAAATCAGGAACGACGTCAGCTCGCGCGATCGCGGGATCTGCCCGTCTTCTCGCGCTTTTTCGAGTCGTTGGGGTGTGGGGGCTTCTGTTTTGTCGTCGTTATCGCTTTCGTCTGCCACGTTGCCTGCCCGGGTACGGTGAGTGCTGCCATCATGCCAGAGCCCCCATCAACCAATGGCTGGAAAAGCCGCTCGATTCGCAGCTTTTTAGGCGGTTTGCCTTTGTTCAAGGCTCTTTATGCGGTTTGTCTTTTTTCGGACTTTTTATCACCAAAAATGAAGAAGATAATATTTTCCGCGGAGCAATAACTTAACAGTTAATATATTTTGGGAGTGGTTTTCATTTACAATTTATTTAATCCCCCCTTTTTTAATGTTGAAAAAACACCCAATCATTCATTAAATAAATTACCCGTATGTAATTAATATTGCATTTCGCATTCAACAACAAGCCATTAAGTTTATTTAATAGTGTTATTTAGTGTGCAAAATAAAGTTCTCGACCTATACTGGCGGCGGTTTATCTATATGCCTTATGATTTTTCGTACAAAAGGATTTCTATGAATATGATATCTAAATCAGCGATAGTATTATCCTCATTATTAGCGCTGAGCAGCCATAACCTCTATGCCGCAGAAGAGAATGCGGGCATCATCCATTTTACGGGCGAAATCATTGAGCCAAGCTGCGAGATTGAAGGCGACAACGGCAGCGATAGCACCGTTCGTTTAGGAACGTATACAACCTCTCTTTTCAAAGCTCCCGGAGATGAATCAGAGCTTGTCCCGTTCACAATCAAACTTGCCCACTGTCCTTTATCCAGCGATGGCCTGGCAAACGTTCATCTTTCTTTTACCGGCGCCACAGCACTCACCGGGTCTTCCTCTCTGCTTGATGTCAGTGCCATCACCACGGCTGGTGATACAGCCGCAACGGGTGTAGGGATCGCTGTCGATTGGGTTGATGAGGAAGGGTCATCTGGTATTGATTTGGCATTTGATGGCAGTGATGAGCAGGTCGAAATTGATCTGCCATCGGTGATCACCGATGTTATGACGGCAAAATTTAATGCTCGTTATAAAGCTTTCGCCACACCCGTTACCGCAGGGCCGGCAGATGCCGATATGACGGTCAATATTGTATATCGCTGATATCTATATTTCGCAGACATAGCATCAATACGATCTATAAATAAACGAAATATCCATATGATAAACCAGGCTACACCTGGTTTATTTTTCATTATGTCAATTACTATCGATTTATCAGAGGAAACCCTAACATGCGTATTTTTGTACCCGGTGCGATGTGCGTTTCACTCTTATTTCTGTCAGTCAGCCATGCGGCAGGCATTCAGGTAGGACGAACCCGCATTATTTATAATGCAGATAAAAAGGAAGTCGCGCTCCCACTGATTAATCAAGAAAAAGAACTCCCTTGGCTGATTCAGACGTGGACAGACACCGGCGATGGTAAAACGCGTGGCCCGTTTATTGTGACGCCTCCGTTGTTCAGACTCGATCCACAAAAAGAACAAAGTCTGCGTATTGCCTGGTCTGGAGCCACGCTTCCCATCGACAGAGAATCGCTGTTCTGGATAAACATTCGCACAATTCCCGCCGTCGCCAAAGAAGATGATGACAAAAATGTCCTGCGTCTTATCTACAAGACCCGTATGAAGATGTTCTGGCGACCGAAGGGATTAACAGGAACAACCACTGAAACCTGCCAAAAATTGCGGTTTAGCCGTCAGGGTACAGCCCTGCAGGTCACCAATAATGGCAACTTCTACAGCATCTTCGATAACGTGCATCTCGATAGCGTGGCGGTAAAAAAAGCCGATATGGTCGCACCTAAAAGCAGTGTACTTATTCCGTTACCAACGTCAGCCAACGGGCAAAATGTGAGCTGGCGCTGCATTACCGATTACGGTAATGCCGGTGAAAAATACTCCTCCGCACTGAATGAAGGATAACGAAAGGTATGATGGACATACGCTATCCTTTACCTCTTAAGGTGCCCGTAGCGCTTTCCCCCCTGAGCTGTCTCATTGCGGGAGTGTTTCTTTTACCTGCGTTCGACGTCATCGCCCGCGACTACTATTTTTCGCCCTCTTCACTGGAAGGGGATGGGCCGTCACAGCCGGACATTGACCTTTCCTTGTTTTCAAAGAGCAATGTGCAGCTGCCGGGGACTTACTCCTCCATTATTATGCTGAATCAGCAAAAACTGGAAGAGACCCGCATCAGCTACATTAGTGGTCCAGATGGCGTATTGGTCCCAGAACTTACACCAGACCTGCTGCGAAAATGGGGGATCAGGGTCGACGCATTTCCGAGCCTTGTACAACAACCGGGCAATACGCCTTTAACCTCCTCACTGGGTGAGGCGATTCCCGACGCCTCGGCCAGTTTCGATTTTAACAGCATGACGTTGCAGATCAGTATGCCGCAGGCTGCCATCGACACCTTAGCCCGCGATACCATCGATCCTTCTCGTTGGGATGATGGCGTACCCACCGCCTTTGCTGATTACTCTTTTTCAGGCTCGCAGCAAACCGAGAGCGATGATAGTACCGAAAACAACCAGTACCTGAACCTGCGCAGCGGCGCAAACCTCGGTGGCTGGCGCTTACGCAATTACTCCACCTGGAGTAAAACCACAGACTCAAATACGTGGCAGACCATTAATACCTGGATTGCGCACGATATCGATATCCTCAAGGCGCAGTTTACCGCCGGGGAAAGCAGCACCCGAGGTGATGTTTTTGACAGCGTTCAGTACAAAGGGGTGAATCTGGCTACTGACGAAGAGATGCTCCCCTACAGCCAGCGTGGTTTTGCCCCCATTATTCGCGGGATGGCAACCAGTAACGCCGAGATTTCAATTCGACAGAATGGTTACCTCATTTACCAGGCCAACGTCGCACCCGGGGCTTTTGAGATTAAAGATCTGTACTCGACCACCAACAGCGGCGATCTGGAAGTGACTATCAAAGAGGCCGATGGCACCGAGCATAAATTTACACAGCCTTATTCCAGCCTTGGGCTTATGCTGCGCCCTGGCCAGATGAAATATGAAGCTACCGTCGCCCGTTATCGTGCAGATGGCGACACCAACGCTAACGAGCCGCTGTTCGCCCAGGGCAGCATCGTCTACGGGCTGAACAACGTTGCTACGCTGTACGGGGGCATCACCACCTCGGAGGACTACCTCGCCGCCAACGTGGGCAGCGGGATAGCCTTAGGGACTCTGGGCTCAATTTCTGCAGATATCACCGTGGCGCGCGCCCGTCTGGATAACGACGAAAGCAGTACCGGCAAATCCCTGCGTCTCCAATACACCGGGAAAATCGACAGTACCGATACCAACTTCAGTCTCGCGGGCTATCGCTACTCATCCGAGGGCTATTACAGCTTTGCCGACGCGAACCAACGCTATGATGCCGACGAAGACGACTGGCAGTTCCGCTACAACAAGCACAACCGCTGGCAGGTCAGCATTAGCCAGAATGTGCTGGGCAGCAGCCTCTATTTAAGCGGCTATCAGCAGGATTACTGGGACACCAGGCAGAAAGAACGCAGCCTGTCGGCAGGCATCAACCGCACAATTAATGGCGCAAGCTATCACTTGTCTTACTCGTACAGCAAAATGGACGACAGTGACAGTGACCAGATGCTCTCTTTCGGCGTCAGCATACCACTCAGTCGGTGGCTGCCGAATAGTTGGGCCAGCTACAACATTAGCAATAGTAAAAATGGCGACACCCGCCAGAACCTGGGCTTAAACGGCACGCTGCTGGACGATCAACGGCTGAGCTATTCCTTACAACAGAGCCGCAGCAATCATGATGGTGACACCAGTAGTAGCGTTTACGCTAGCTACCGGTCGCAGTATGCCAATTTCAATACGGGCTATTACACCTCTTCTGACGATTCCCAACAGCTCAGCTACGGCGCGAGTGGTGCTATTGTCGCACACCCGCACGGTATAACCCTATCGCAGCCGCTGGGGGATACGTTTGCCATTATCAATGCCAAAGGAGCCTCGGGCATTCGCTTCCAGAATGAACGCGGGATCACGACTGACGTATTTGGCAACGCTATTATCCCGTCACTCAGCCCGTATCAAGTCAACAATATTCGGGTGGACACCACCAGCTTGCCAGAGGATGTCGATCCGGTAGACACCGCCATTACAGCGATCCCGAGTCGCAGTGCGGCGGTTGCCGCCACTCTGGAGACGCATATTGGTTATCGGGTATTGATCAACCTCGTACGCGCAGGAAACCGCCCGGTACCATTTGGGGCGATTGCCAGTGATGACATCACGGGTGTGACCGGTATTGTTGATGACACCAGCACGCTTTATCTCTCAGGCATGGGAGAAAACAGCCGGTTGACCATTAAATGGGGAGGCACACCTGAACAACAGTGCGCCATACGTATAAACGTTGATGCGGCCGATGTGCCCACTAATCCAACAGGCATCCGTACGCTCAATGCCTTATGTCAGCAGGTCGAAAATCATGTTAAATAAATCCGCTCTTTCCTGTCTTTTTGCCGGGTGTATCGTTTTCCCTGGAGGTTGTGCAATGGCTGCGGCTACCATCCTGCAAAACTGCTTTGCCGGGCCGACACCTTATACCATTGATTACCATTATGAGTTACCCGCTAACGAGAACAGTACGGGTGAAGTAGTGGATCATCACGAGCATTTGATTGGAGAGCTCACCACCATAGAAGCTAATTGTGATTGTCCGAAAAGCCTGAAATCAAGCACCCCGATAGCAGAACTCAGTGCGGCGGGCAGTCCATTACCTGCAGGCGTTAGCGGATTCGGTTATTTAACCGAAAGAATTGATGTCGATGTTTCTGGGTACAATGATGCTATAAATGCACCAGATGGCAACGGTTTGGAAGAACTCAAAATTAATCAATATCCCACCAGCCCAAGCAATAGACCCAGCACAATAGAAACCTTTACATCCAGGGAAGACTCTGCAAGCGTGTGTAGTGATAGTAGCCGTCCGGAGGGTGGTGTCACTAACAAACGTCAGTTTCGCTGGAACGTGATTATTATGAAGCTATACATTAAAAAGCAGATTCTTGGTGAAGAGATTATACCCATCACTCCGGTTGTACAGAACTTTGCCTGCCTCTCTTTTGGCACAGGCACCGGTTGTAATTCTTCGAATGCCACCCCGGTATCAACCATCTCCCTCGGCGGCTCCATCACGGCCCCGCTTAGCTGCACAATAAATGCCGGTAGCACCATTGAAGTGGAAATGGGCAATATCATCAGTTCACAATTCACCGCTCAGGGTAAGCCGCCTGCCGGATATACCCTGAAAAACGTCGACATTGATTATCACTGCGATGCACCCGCGGTCAGCAATAGCAGCAAGATACGCTTATCGCTCACCGCCGATCAGGGTGTGAGCGACACGGACAGTCGGTTAATCGCTAAAATGCTCGACAGAGATGACCTTGGCGTGCGCATGTTTGATGAAAACAGCAACAGTGTCATTATGGATGGAACGGTAGATTTTGACGTGCCGCTGGACAGCGACGGCAACGGCAGCATCCACCTGAAGGCTGCCCCGGTCAGTACCACCAACAAAAAACCGGAGCCGGGGAAATTCGAAGGCAACGTGACCATCAAGATGGATTTACGCTAGAACGCCTAAAAAGAGAATGGCCCGTTATGGGCCATTCTTTAATCAGAATCCTAAGCTATCGAGTAAATCATCGACCTGATCCTGGCTGGCGACCACGCCAGCTTTGCTGGTGTCCACCTGCGGGCCGTTAAGCAAGCTGTCGTTCTCACGCTTCTGACGGGTCGAGGCATCCGGCATATTCTCCAGCAGCACCATCAACAGCTGACGCTCAATTTCCTGGATTACGTCCATCATCCGCTTGATAACCTGCCCGGTTAGATCCTGGAAATCCTGCGCCATCATAATTTCCAGCAGTTGGGCGTTGGTGAAACTGGTGTGTGTCGGCACCTCCGCCAGATAACTGCGGGTGTCGGTCACCAGTTCACGCGCATCGCTCAGCTCAATCGGATTTTCAAACCACTGATCCCAGCGGCCAGAAAGCGCTTTGGCCTCTTTCTCCATCTGGTTCTGATGCGGCTGAGACAGCTCGACGCAGTTCAGCGCGCGTTCTGCCGCCTGGGCCGTCATCTGCACCACGTAGTCCAGACGATCACGGGCATCCGGAATCGCTTCGGCCGCTTCGGCAATGGCTTGATCCAGGCCCAGCTCGCGCAGGCTGTCGCGCAGCATACGCGTCAGGCTGCCAATCCGGGCGATAATATCGCCCGCGGAATGCTCGTCTGTCGGTTTTATCGGGTGTTGAGTCATGGTCATCGCCTCACATACCGAGCTTTTCGAAGATTTTGTTCAGCTTCTCCTCGAGGATGGCTGCCGTAAACGGTTTTACGACATAGCCACTTGCCCCCGCCTGTGCGGCGGCGATAATGTTCTCTTTCTTCGCTTCCGCCGTCACCATCAGCACCGGCAATGCCGCCATTGCGCCGTCGCCACGAATGGTTTTCAGCAGATCCAGTCCGTCCATGTTTGGCATGTTCCAGTCTGAAATCACAAAACCAAATCCACCCGCCTGAAGTTTATTCAGCGCATCTACGCCATCTTCTGCTTCTTCAACGTTGTTGAAGCCCAGCTCTTTCAGCAGGTTACGCACAATGCGACGCATGGTGGAAAAGTCATCCACAACCAGAAACTTAAGCTCTTTATCCGCCATTTAACTTCACTCCTCTTAAATACGTATTGCCTGTCCGGCACTGATTTTCGCCAGCATTTGCTGGCTTACCTGGCTGAGATCGACCACTTCGCTAACACCACCCATATTGATGGCCTCGCGCGGCATGCCGAACACCACACAACTTGCTTCGTTCTGAGCGATGGTCCAGGCTCCCGCCTGATGCATCGCCAACATTCCGGCGGCTCCGTCGTTACCCATGCCGGTGAGGATCACCCCCACGGCATTTCGTCCGGCGAATTTAGCCACCGAATGAAACAGCACATCCACCGACGGACGGTGCCGGTTAACCGGCGGCCCGTCATGAATTTTGATTTGATAGTTGGCCCCGCTACGCGCCAGCTCCATATGCTTGTCACCGGGTGCGATATAGGCGTGGCCCGGTAAAACACGCTCGCCGTCTTCGGCTTCTTTCACCGTTATCTGGCACAGCTTGTTCAGACGTTCAGCAAACGATCGGGTAAAGCCCGGCGGCATATGCTGAGTAATTAAAATGGCTGGGCTGGTGAGCGGCAGCGGCTGCAGCACGTGGCGAATCGCCTCGGTCCCCCCGGTCGAGGCCCCGATCACCAGCAGTTTCTCCGAGCTGAGCATCGGCCCGGCCTTGAGTGCTTTTGGCGCCGCCAGCGGTTTATGCGCGCTGAGCTGCGCCCGCGCCGCCGCTCTCACCTTGTCGGCAATCATTTCGCTGTATGCCAGCATGCCTTCGCGAATGCCAATTTGCGGTTTAGTGACAAAATCCACCGCGCCTAACTCCAGCGCCCGTAACGTCACCTCTGAGCCTTTCCCGGTCAGGGATGAAACCATCACCACCGGCATCGGGCGCAGGCGCATCAGTTTTTCCAGAAAGTCGAGGCCATCCATGCGCGGCATTTCGACGTCCAGGGTCAGCACATCCGGGTTGTATTTTTTGATCAAGTCCCGGGCAACCAACGGATCTGGCGCAGTGGCCACCATTTCCATGTCGCTGTGGCTGTTGACAATTTCAGTCATAATTTGACGCATCAGCGCCGAATCATCGACAGACAACACCCTGATTTTACTCATGCTTTATCCTTACTCAGCGCGTACACCGTCTGCCCCCGCAGACTGAACTCGCGCACGAGATTGCTGAAGTTCTCCGAGTGTCCGGCAAACAGTAATCCGCCGGGCTTAAGCAGCGGCACGAAACGGTGCAAAATGTCCTGCTGCGTCGTCTTATCGAAGTAGATCATCACGTTGCGACAAAAAATCGCATCGAATGGCCCCGGGACGTTGTAGGTTTTATCCAGCAAATTCACCGGCGAGAAGTCCACATAGTTCGCCAGTTCCTGACGCACTCGTACCAGCCCGCTGTGCGGCCCGGTTCCGCGCATGAAATAGTGCTGTAACTGCTGCTGCGACAGCGTTTTCAGCTCATCCTGGCGATAGACGCCGCTCTGTGCTTTATTCAACACTTCGGTATCAATATCGCTGGCAAATACCTTCCAGCGTCCCGGCGCGGTGCCGAGGGTGTCGGCCAGGGTGATGGCTATCGAATACGGCTCTTCACCGGTCGATGCCGCCGCACTCCAGACGCGATACTCACCCTGCCGACGCTTGGCGTGTTCCGCCAGGGTCGGGAAATGGTGCGCCTCACGGAAAAACGCCGTCAGGTTGGTGGTCAGCGAATTAATAAAGGCCTGCCACTCGGCGTTATTCTGATTGGCCTCCAGCATCGCCAGATAACGGCCAAAATCATCGAGTCCGAGCTGGCGCAGACGTCGCACCAATCGGTTGTACACCATGTCGCGCTTGTGATCGGCCAGCACAATACCCGCGCGCTGGTAGATCAGTTGGCATATCCGACGAAACTGCGCGTCGGACAGCGCCAGGCGCTGTGTCATCTGCGTGAGTAGTGACGATTGCCCGTTGGGCAGAGTTGCTGTCATAGCGCCTTCTTCTTACGTCCTTTCAGGAAACAACGGGTACGGCAATGGACCGCCCCCCTTCGTGCTGCGTTACATGCTTTTCTTCGAGCTCAAACAACGAAACCAATTTGGTCAAACTGTCGGCCTGTCCTGCCAATTGTTCTGTCGCCGCCGCCGCTTCTTCCACCAGCGAGGCGTTTTGCTGCGTGACCTGATCCATCTGGCTCACCGCCAGCGCCACCTGCTCGATACCGCGACGCTGTTCATCCGAGGCCGAAGCAATCTCTCCCATGATGTCGTTCACCTGGGTGACCGAACGCACAATCTCATTCATGGTATTGGCGGCGGTATCCACCAGCGCAGATCCCTCCTGGACGCGGGACACGGACTCTTCAATCAGGCCTTTAATCTCTTTCGCCGCCTGGGCGCTGCGGCTGGCGAGATTACGCACTTCCCCCGCGACCACCGCAAATCCACGCCCCTGTTCCCCCGCCCGTGCCGCTTCCACCGCCGCGTTGAGCGCCAGAATGTTGGTCTGGAAGGCAATCCCATCGATAACGCTGATAATGTCGCCAATCTTCTGTGAACTGGTGGCGATGTCGTGCATCGTATCCGCCACGTGTGAAGCCTGCTGACCGCCGCGTTTCGCCGTCGCGGCAGCGGTACTGGCGAGACCAGAAGCCTGGCGAGCGTTGTCGGCGTTCTGCCCCACGGTGGCGGTCAATTGCTCCATACTCGCCGCGGTTTCCGCCAGCGATGCCGCCTGCTGTTCAGTACGGGAGGAGAGGTCGTTGTTGCCTGCGGCAATTTCCGAAATGCCGGTATGCATCGCGTGGCTGCCCTGGCGTACCTGACTGACGGTGTCACGCAGCGCGGTCTGCATCGCTTTCAGTCCGGCAAAAATCGCCGAGATTTCATTCTTGCCATACACCGACACCGGTCGGGCCAGATTCCCCTGCGCAATGCTGGTGAAGTGGCTGCTGATAATATTCAACGGCTGGACGATCATCCGGCGAGCCCACAGCAGCGCCCCGCTGGTCAACAGCGCCGCAAGCACCACCATGGCGATGAAAATAGCCGCCGAACGGTGATAGTTACTTTCACTGTCATGCCGGGCAGCCTGTAAGTAGGCACCAATGTTCTGCTTCCAGGTGTGGTAGTTGGTATCGAACGCATCCTGCGCCTGCTGGACTGGCGCGGTCATAAAATCAGAGAGCTGATTACTCTCAAGCCAGGTCGCCTGGTGCTCCAGCGCCGCATGAAGACTCGCGAAGGTCTGCTTGCTTTGTGCCTGTAGCGTTTTGGCCTCATCGTTCACCGGCGGGACCGCCATAAACTCAGCAAACTCTTTATCAGCCTGTTTCAGGTTCTGACGCGCACGAGCCATCAGCGCCTTAATATCCTCCGGTGGATAGCTCAACGCGGTCAGCGTGCCCGCTTTATTCAGCGCGGTACTGGCCTGCAATAGCACAACCCGGGCATCCATCAGGCTGCTCAACTGCAAATTCCCTTGCTCCACCTGACTGAGGTTTTTCTGTCCATCACGAAACGCTAAAAACGACAACCCGTTACTGCCCACCTGCAACAAGCCACATACCACCAGAATCAGAAACAAGGTGGTCGAGATACGAATTCGATTGAACATCACCACTCCCGATATGCGGCAACAGGCCGCGTGTAATTAAAAGGTTTCCCAGTTGTCATCGGTTCCGGCGGTGGCAGCACGCGGGCGCAACGGCTCGCGACTGGCCGGAGGAACGCGTGTATTTTTACTTCCTGTGTTGCTGCTCACTGCAGCAATCCGAAACGCGGAAACGGCGCGGGTCAGACTGCTGGACTGCTCTTCTAGCGCGGCAGCAGCAGCGGCGGACTGCTGCACCAGCGCGGCGTTTTGCTGGGTAACGCGATCCATTTCCGATACCGCCAGCGCCACCTGATCGATGCCCCTGCTCTGTTCATCCGAGGCTGATGAAATCTCGCCCATGATGTCGGTCACCCGGGTCACGGCATTGACAATATCGCTCATGGTTTCCCCGGCGCTTTCCACCAGCACCGAGCCGGTATCCACTTTCGAGACCGAATCTTCTATCAGGCCTTTGATCTCTTTCGCCGCCTGAGCGCTGCGGCTGGCAAGGTTACGCACTTCCCCGGCTACCACCGCAAAGCCACGTCCCTGCTCCCCGGCCCGGGCGGCTTCGACCGCCGCGTTCAGCGCCAGGATATTGGTCTGGAAGGCAATCCCGTCGATAACGCCGGTAATATCGGAAATCTTCTGCGAACTGGCGGCGATGTCGTGCATGGTTTTTACTACCCCATCGACCACTTTGCCGCCGCGCTGTGCGGTTTCGGAAGCGCTGAGCGCCAGCTGTGACGCCTGACGGGCGTTTTCGGCGTTCTGCTTCACAGTGGCGGTCAGTTGTTCCATGCTGGCGGCGGTCTGCTCCAGGGCGGACGCCTGTTCTTCGGTACGGGAAGAGAGATCGTTATTGCCGATGGCAATTTCGCTGGTGCCGGAATAAATCGCATCAGAGCCCTGACGTACACGGGTCACGGTGTCGATCAGTGATTGCTGCATGTGGTTGACGGTATCTGCCAGCTCGGCAATCTCATTGCGCCCACTGACCTTGACCGGCTGAGTCAAATCCCCCTGGGCGATGCGACGTAAATGCGCCATGACGCCAGTAAGAGGATTCAGCAGAATTTGGCGAATGCCGTACCAGGCCGCGGCCAAAATAGCGGCCAGCACCAGGGCGATAATCGCCAACTGCCACTGGGCAAATTTATAGTCGCGCTTGCTGGTGTTGAAGGCGTGTTGATAGAGCGTTTCGCTCTGGGCCGCGTATTGGGTCATTGCCTCGCCCAACCCGGTTTGCATCCCCTGGGTCGGCTGGGCAAAATACGCATCCATGTTACCGTTTTGCAGGAAACCAACCAGCTCGCTCAGCCCGGCAAAATATTGCTGATAGCGGTCATTCACCCGGGCGCTGGCCTCCGCCAGTTCCGTGTGCGCAGCTATCTGGCCGAACGCAGCATAGTGTTTGGCTGCATCCGCCAGTGTTTTTTTCGCGTTATTGAGCAAGTCCGTTTTGGCACTGCTTTGCTGGTTCGCAGTGTCCATCATCATCCGGGCGGAGGAACGGCTGAGGTTGATGCGGGTTTGCAACATCAGCTCCCAGGTTTTGTTCAGCTCAGCCTGACGGGTACGCAGATCGTTTGAGAGGGCGAAACTTTGCTGGTTTTGCTGCAGGGACGAGAATAAAAAGCCCCCGGACAGCAGCTGAAGCAGTGCGAAGACAACCAGCACCACCATCAACAGGGTGACAACGCGGATACGGTTCAACATACAACACCTTTTCAATAACGTGATAGCGGTATTATCGGCACGTATCCGCGGAACTTTACCTTAAGTCATGTCTGCACGTCAGAAGGCCACGTCCACCACCAGCGTGTCGGTGTAGGTTCCGGCGGGCGGTGTATTCTGCCCGCTCAGCATCCGCGCGGTGTAATTGTAGGTGTTCACTGTGCCGTCACTGCTGACCGAGCTGGCGGCGTTGCTGGCCCAGCGTTCTGTCCCGCTCGGCCCCCAGCGGTTGCTGGTGCTGCCTTTATAGATGTCGTAGCTCATCGAATTACTGCCGTTGACCATTTTACGCACCGTCCCCCCGCCCGCGTTTACCCCGTTGTTAATGCCCACGGTGTAGGTGCTGCCTTTGGTGCAGGTGATCGCCACCGATTGCGAGACGGAGGGGAAATTACTCACCAACGGCGCACTGCCGAAATTGACGTCAGGCGCGCTGATGGTGATGCAATCGGTAGTGACATTCAGAGTGAGCTGCGTCGTCACCGGCACGGTGCCGGTCTGCGGGGTGCCGAGACAAATGCCCAGCAGCCCGGTCGGACACACGCTATAGCTGATGTTCAACGTGACGTTGACCTGATACGGCCCGGCGGTGACGCTTTGACCGGACACCGTGCGGAAATATATCGGCAGGGTGTAACTCTTCGACGTCAGCAGCCCGAGCAGCGTATTCCCGCTCCAGCTGTAGGTTTGCCCGACCGCGGTTTCGGTGGTATTTGAACACGACGAGGTGCCACACACCCGCACCGGGACCACATCGGGAATAGTGGTGTTATCGGTGCGCTTCATCGCCGGGCGCGTCCCCGATGTGACCGTGGCGCTGAGCACGTTCATCGACACCGTATCGTTGGTCAGCAGATTAAGAATGGTATCGCAAGTGACCACCAGATTGGCCGAGGTCTGCTGTTCGGTGCCCCTGACGGTAAACGACGACAGGCTGCCAAACGAGGCGTTAGCCATCGCGACGGTGCAGGCGGCATGCAGCGGCGAACTGAATAACCACAGCAGCGCAAATACCCCTAAAGCACGGCGCATTAGTTTATCTCCCGGCAGGTGAGCGGCCCGTAAGTCTGCAATTTATGCTGTGGATTCTGCTGAGTCGCAAAACTGGCCGCACAGCGTTTACCGTCCGGCAGTCTTACGGTCAACGGATTTACATCATTGAGGTTTTCAAGCCAGGCGATGCCGTCATATCCCACCGGGGCATCCTGTTTGCCGGGGCGTGAAACCACGCTTGCCACCGGCAGCGCATTGCCTGCGGCATCATGAAGGATAACGCTGGCCACCCTTTCCTGTTCCATTGGAAATTCAAGCAGATAACCGCTGTTACGCCGTAACGCAATACGCCGTTCCGTCTGTTTTAACTGCGTATCCGCCGGTAAATTCAGGGCGTTAATGCTGTAGTTCGCTGGATACCAGGCCGAGACGCCGCTGACCAGCAAATAGCCTTTTTCGTTCGTTTCGCCTACCGGTTGATGCTCGTAATTAACCGGCACCGACGGCTGCCCGTCGGTGCTAACCACCACAAACGCATCGTTAATTTTATTGGCGGCAAACAGCTGCCCGTCCATCAGTACCAGCGATCCCATCGCTTCCCCCCACCAGGTCATGGCGTCCTCTTCCCCGTAACCGCCGCCCTGCAACTCAACATTGTTATTGCGCCAGCCGAGTGTCGCCTGCTGATAGTTACTCGACTGAGACTGTCGGGCCCAGGCCAGATTCCAGCTAAAGCCGCCGTCCGACGGCATGGTGTGGTTGTAGTTAATGCGTTGGGTATTGCCGTAATCCGGCGTATTTTCGGTACTGACCGCCACGCTGTCCCGATCGCCGAGCGGGATTTGCAGCGACATCGCCAGCGTCCAGTCCCCGCGCTGCTGATCCCGGCTGGCGGCCAGGTAAATGCTGCTGGAACCCCATAAGCTGCGGCTCCAGGAGAGATTCAGTAGCTCGGTTTTCTGGCTATCAAAACTCTCGACGCCGATCCACGCCGCGCCGATATTGCCGTAGTTACCCATGTTCAGCGACAGCGAATACTGGTCGCTGCGCTGGCTGAGGCTGGCAATCGGGTTGTGCTGGTCGTCATACAAACGCGGCGTATCGTACAGGGCGAGGTTGCCAAAGGTTTTATCGCGATGGGTGTGCTGGGTAATAAAGCTGAATGCGCCGGTACTGTACTGATAGCCCCAGTTCAGCTGTTCGCCGCCGTCGCCGTACATCTGGCTGTGGGTGTAGCTGCCGTTGACGATACCGAACTGCCCGAGTTTTACCAGCGCGCCGCCCCCACCGAGCGCGAGGGATTCGGCGGCCTCGACATGACTTTCGAGGGTCAGATAATCATTCACTCCATAACGATAAGTGCCGCTTCCCACCGCCGGGCCGTAATCAAAGTTTTCGATGCCGTAGTTGCGCCGTAAAGCGCCGAAGGTCGCCGCCCCATCGCTCAGGCCCGGTTTGAGCATTTCGCTGGCTACGTAAAACGGCAGCGTGGTACTGACCTGTCGCCCTAACGCATCGGTGGTGACCAGCACCGCATTGCCCGCCCCGTTAATGTAGGGCAAATTGGTCAGGGTAAACGGGCCGGGCTGGAGTTGGGTCGATCCGGCACGATAGCCATCAATAAACAAATCGACCGAGGTGGGCACGGCGGCATCGCCGGTAAAGGTGGGCAGCGGCCAGGTAACTAAGTCCGGACGCAGAGAAAAATCACGGCCAATTCGGACCCCGCCGACGCGCACGCTGTTACTCCAGCTCAGCGCATCACTCAGGGTATCACCGACATTCCATTCCAGGGCGTTGTCATCATCGGTGTAGCTCAGGGTCGTGTCATAGCGCATATATCCGTCATCAAGCGTGTTTTGACCACTGAGCGTTTGCCGGACATATCCGGTTGAAGAGAAGCTATTTTTCCCGCTGAAAAAACGCAGTTCATGCCAGATAGCGGCCTGCCCCATGCCATGATCGGTCTGGCTGGTGTAGAAATCGTAGTTGAGCAGCGCCCCGCTGCCGTCCAGCGGTTTAACCCGCTTGATGCCGTCCTGAAAGGTGGCCTCTTTGGCCGCAAACCAGTCGGATGGCACCGTCAGCAGCAGCCGTTGCCCGTTCCCGTCGTACTCCGTTTTCACCGGGCTTAGCGCCGTGAGGTCCACGTCACCTGCAGGAAAATTGTCTGCCGGAAGCCCGGCACGTTGCAGGTCGGCGCTGGCAATGACCCAGTGGTTATCGCGCTGCGTCACTGGCACCACCAGCTGCGTATCGTAGTGGTTGATGACCAGCCCGAGCTGGTACTGCGCCTGCTGATTGATCGCGCGCGCATCCGGGGGCGGAGGCAGCAGATCGTCGCCCGATTCTGCCCGACAAAGACCTGAACTGGTTAGCAGTAGGCACATGGCAAGTTTCGTCAGTTGCCCGCGTCGGACTGCCATTTCGCGTCCTGTGCATTAATCGTCGCGCGAAGGCCAGTAGGATGTGTCACCCCCGCAGGCAGCGGCCAGCTTCGACTCTGGCCGGGCAACACATACCCCAACAACCCCGGGGCAACTTCCCGTTCACTGCCCCCCTGGCGGACAGAAACCTGGCTCAACCGGACATGTACCCAATCGCGGTTGCGCACCTGGATGGCCGGTTTACCATCCAGGGTGGTGGTGCTCCAGCTCAGGTTGCGGCTGTCAACCTGCACGTGATTGGCCCCCTCCGTGGCCACCGGCATCCCCTGACCGTAAACGAACAACGGGATGGAGTAACGCATTTGCAGCTTGAGGCCAATCTGCGCTTTGGTGCTGTCGGTCGGCTGCGGGATTTCATCAATGATAATGCGGTAGGCCAGCTCTTTTCCCTGTGGCACCGGGGCCTGTTTGATCAGGCGGATCAGCTGTTTCCCCCCGCGATCGACACGCAAAATCGGCGGGCTGGCCACCACATCTTGCTGCTGTTGATAGCGTTCATGACCGTCCGCCTGCTGCCAGCGAACAATCCGCACCTGCATGGTGGTGGCGTTGACGCCCTGGTTTTCAATCCACAGTTCCGTGGCCTTTTTGTCCGCCGTCAGAACAGGATCGATAGGCCAAATGAGCACCGTGGCGGCGGCATGTACTTCCGATGACAGCAGGCAGATGGCACTCCAGGATGCCAATGCGGGCAATCTGCGCAGAAGACGTCGATTCATGGTGATTCTCCCTGGCTTACCATGACAAGGTCACGGTGAGTTGATCGCTGTAATTTCCTGCCGGGCTAAACCCGGTCAACTGCGCGGCCCCGTACAGGGTAAGCGCGATATTATTGCTGTCGCTGTAGGCCACCGACACCGCCTGGTTGACCCCGATTTCGGTGTTCGCTGCCAGCGAACTGCTGCTGTAAAGCCGATACGGCACCCGGTCCGTCCCGCCGGAGCGCTGCATATTGCGCAGCGTGGTGTAATTTTGCCCCCCGTTGATGCTCATGCTCAGCGCCACACCCGGCGTACAGGCCAGCGACAGCGAGGCATTTGGCACAAACTGGGTACTGACCTGGCCGGATTTCACCCCGCTGTAGCTGCCAAAGTTCAGGGTGCCCATCGCCCCACCGCTACCGGTCACTACCGAGCAGCCCGGCGTAATGGTGGCGTTAACCTTAAATGACTGGGCGGCGACCGTCAGCGCCTGCACCGGAAAGCCCATACTCAGCAGCATCACCAGTCCAAAAAGGCGTAGCCGTTCCCGGGTCTCCCGCAGAAAACCTGATGCACCTAATGCCATTCGTGGGGTTAGTAATTGACGCTGACGTTAATCGTGTCGGTGTAGGTTCCCGGCACCACGGTGACGCTGTTGCCACCGCCCTGAATACGCCCATATAAGGTGTAGCTATCGACGCCCGCGGTAGTGGATGCAATCGGCAACGCGGTGTTATTGGCGATGATGTTGTTGTAGCCGCTGTCGCTATACAGACTGTAGGCCACGCCTTGTGCCGCGTTGGTGGTGCTGACCAGATACCGTGCTGGCGTCCCCGGTGTACCGACAACCGTCGTTGGCGCGGTACTGTTGGTATTTCCGGAAACCGTCACCGTATAGCTGCTGGTGGTGCACTGAACGGTAAAGTTGTTGCCGCCGCTGGCCCCGGTCAGTTGGGTAGTCAGCGTCGAGAAGGTCGCCGGCCGCGTACCAAAATCAAGCGTACCGAAGTTGATGCCGCTCTGACTCGGAGAGCCGTTGATCAGGCAGCCGTTGGTCAGGGTTAAGGTCGCCGCAATCGTCCCGAGGCTGGTGACCGCCTGTGCGCCTGATGACATCAGCGCCAGTAAACTTGCGGAAGTAAGCAGAAGACCTGTTCTGTTCATGGGCTCGTCTCCGGAGTCAGAAGACCTGGCGCTTTTTTGTTTTGCGTCAGAAGGTTAACCGGTCACCGTGGCGGGACCTTAACTGAAATCTAGTTCAGGAAAATTCATTCAACCAATCTGGGGCATAAATTCAGTCGTTCGACGTATAGACGAGATAAACAATTAAGTATCAATAGGTTGAAAGCGTAACGGCAGAAGGAAATGAGACACTGCAAAGAATATATTGCTGTTATTGTGATCGGAGTCACGTGGCGTTAGCGGGGATATATTAGCGCGACTAACCGGTATTTTAGGAAGGATACAATAAGAGGAAGGATCCCCCCGCAATCACGGGGGGAAATTATTACGCGGCGCTGATGGCGGCGCTGTCGATCAGAGACATTTCTTCGCTGTTGAGCAACTTTTCGATGTTCACCAGGATAAGCATACGATCGCCCAACGCGCCGAGGCCGGTCAGGTACTCGGTGGACAGCGTCACGGCAAATTCCGGTGCCGGGCGGATCTGGTCGGCGGCCAGGGACAGCACATCGGAAACGCCATCGACCACAATTCCCACCACGCGTTGGCTGAGGTTGAGAACAATCACCACCGTGTTGTCATTGTATTCCACGTCCTGCTGGCTGAACTTCACCCGCAGATCGACAATCGGCACAATCACGCCGCGCAGGTTGGTCACGCCTTTAATGAACGCCGGGGTGTTGGCAATGCGCGTCACCTGATCGTAACCGCGAATTTCCTGCACCTTCAGGATATCAATCCCGTATTCTTCATTCCCCAACGTGAAGACCAGGAACTCCTGGCCCGAGGGTTCACCCGCCAGTTTTGCTACATTCGTCATACCGGTCATTTTTTTCCCTTCTTCTTGCCATCAGGCGGCGGTGTACGCCACACGTTGTTCACGATTCAAACCCTGCAAAGCCTGAACATCGACAATCAGCGCCACGCTGCCATCGCCAAGGATGGTGGCGGCAGAGATGCCCGGCACTTTGCGGTAGTTGCTTTCCAGATTTTTCACCACTACCTGATGCTGGCCGATCAGCTGATCCACCAGCAACGCGTAGCGGCGTCCTGCACTTTGCAGGATAACCACGATGCCCTGGGTCGCTTCGGTTTTGGCGCCCTGAACATCGAAAACTTTCCACAGTTCAACCAGCGGCAGATATTCGCCACGCACTTCCAGTACGCGCTCGCCGCCTGCTAAAGGATGCAAATCTTCATCGCGCGGCTGAAGAGATTCCATCACCGCGTTCAGCGGCAGAATGAACACTTCGCCACTCACTTTCACCGACATACCGTCGAGTATCGCCAGCGTTAGCGGGAGCAGAATGCGGATGGTGGTGCCTGAGCCCTGCTTCGATTTGATCTCAACGTGACCGCCCATCTCCTGGATATTACGTTTCACCACGTCCATGCCTACGCCGCGACCGGAGACATCGGTCACCTGCTCTGCGGTGGAGAAGCCGGGGGCGAAAATCAGCATCCCGACGTCTTCATCGGTCATGTTTTCACTGACCGCCATGCCCTGCGACATCGCTTTCGCCAGAATACGCTCGCGGTTCAGACCCGCCCCGTCATCGGTGACTTCAATACAAATATTGCCGCCCTGATGTTCCGCCGACAGGATCAGATTACCTACTGCTGATTTACCTGCCGCCATGCGGTTTTCCGGCGATTCAATACCGTGGTCGAGGCTGTTGCGCACCAGGTGCGTCAATGGATCGATAATGCGCTCAATCAGGCTCTTATCGAGTTCGGTTGAGCTGCCCATCAGGGTCAGTTCCACCTGTTTATTCAGTTTGCCCGCCAGGTCACGCACCAGGCGCGGGAAGCGGCTGAAGACATATTCCATCGGCATCATACGAATCGACATCACCGATTCCTGCAGGTCACGGGCGTTACGCTCCAGCTGGCCCATGCTGGTTATCAGGTCGCCGTGCTCGACCGGGTCGAGTTCGTTCGAACGCTGAGCCAGCATCGACTGGGTGATAACCAGTTCACCCACGAGGTTGATCAGCTGATCGACCTTCTCAACCGCGACGCGGATGCTGGTGGATTCACTGGCCTTGGCCGGTTTTTCACGCTCTACGCGCGGAGCGCTCGCGGCCACTTTCGGCACGGCTTTCAACACCGGAGTGTTAACCATCGCAGGCACGTCGGCGGTTTCCACGACCGCAGGGGCAGACGTTTCGGCAACCGGTGCCACCGCGGTTGACGCCGTTTCAAAGGCAATCTGGTCAGCTTCAATCACGAAGCACAGCACCGCCACGATATCGTCCTGCGATACCGCCCCGTCCAGGTTGGCACTGAGGGAATCAGCGGTTTTCACCACCTGGCTAATCTGCGCGAGGTTGCTCAACTCTTCCTGCAACATATCCGGCTCACCGACTTTCAGACGCGAAAGTACGATCCGGGTTTGACCGCCGCTGTGTTCAGCGGCCATCGCCACCTCGGGCGCAGAGTCGTCGCTTTCGACCACGCTCAGCTTGGCGCCTGCCGCCGGGACCTGCGCCTCGCCTTTTGCCTCTAAGGCCAGCTGGCGCAGGGCGTGACAGATGTATTCAAAGCTGGCAGCATCCGGTTCCTGCGAGCTTTTATAGGCATCGAGCTGTTCCTGCATAATGTCTTTCGTTTCCAAAAACAGGTTGATAATGTCGGTATTGAGCTGCATTTCACCGCGCCGCGCGTCATCCAGCAGGTTTTCCATCAGGTGCGTGGTTTCCTGCAAAACGCTAAAACCGAAGGTGCCCGCGCCGCCCTTAATGGAATGCGCGGCACGAAAAATGGCGTTCAGTTGCTCTGAATCAGGGGCTTCTGGAACGAGATCCAGCAGGTGTTGCTCCATATCCGCCAACAATTCGTCGGCTTCATCAAAAAATGTCTGATAAAAATCGCTGATATCCATGCTCACGCTATCACCTCTGGAAGGATTGTGGCGATGTGGGACTGGCCGCCGGAGGCAGCGCCGCCGGTTGCTGTAATACGCTTAACGGTTCGTTCTGACTTTCGGCGTTCTCATTAAGGATCGCCTGTTCAGCCTGAGTGTTGAGCACCAGTAAACTGATGCGGCGGTTGATCGCGTCATCACCGCCGTGCTGCTGCAGTTTCATGGTGTTTGCCATGCCAACCACCCGCAGCACTTTGCCGTCGTCCAGGCCACCGGCAACCAGCTCCCGACGCGATGCGTTAGCGCGATCGGCGGAGAGTTCCCAGTTGCTGTATCCGCGATCGCCTGTGGCGTACGGGTAATCATCGGTATGGCCTGAAAGACTGATTTTGTTTGGCACTTCATTCAGGATCGGCGCAATCGCGCGCAAAATATCGCGCATATACGATTCCACGTCGGCACTGCCGGTTTTAAACATCGGGCGGTTCTGACTGTCGATAATCTGAATGCGCAACCCTTCCTGAACCAGGTCTATCTTCAGATACTGACGTAGCGCACGCAGCTTCGGATCGGACTCAATCAGCTGATCGAGTTCACCGCGAATTTTCTTCAGCCGGTTTTGCTCCATGCGCTTTTTCAGCTCATCGATGTTCGGCTCTTTTTTCACTTCGCCCTGCTGCTGGGTGTAGTCATCGCCGCCCCCGGGGATCGGGCTGTCGCTGTTGGAAATACGCGGTCCGCCGGTGATCGCTGTCGCCAATGGGGTGCGGAAATACTCAGCAATCTGAATCAGCTCTTTCGGGCTGGAAATTGAGATCAGCCACATCACCAGAAAGAAGGCCATCATCGCGGTCATAAAGTCGGCGTAAGCAATCTTCCACGAGCCGTGCCCTGCACTGCTGTGGCTTTTATGCTTTTTGCGCCTGACGACGACTATTGGGTGAGACTGATTTTTCATGCGTCCTCGGTAGTCGTCTGCTGTGCCGTTGGATTACGCACTGCGCGAACGTGCTCTTCCAGCTCAATGAACGATGGACGTTCGCTGGAATACAGCGTCTTACGACCAAACTCCACCGCAATCGGCGGCGCATAACCGTTGAGGTTCGACAGCAAAGTGATTTTGACGCACTGCATCATCTTGGTGGTTTCGGCACTTTTCTGACGCAGTACCGTCGCCAGCGGCGAAATAAAGCCGTACGCCAGCAGAATACCGAGGAAGGTACCGACCATCGCGTGGGCAATCATCGCCCCCAGTTCTGCGGCCGGGCGATCTGCCGATCCGAGGGCATGTACCACGCCCATCACCGCCGCCACGATGCCAAACGCGGGCAACGAATCGCCGACCAGCGCCAGACTGTTGGCCGGCACTTCGGCCTCGCTTTCGTGGGTTTCAATCTCTTCATCCATCAGCGCTTCGATTTCGAAGGTATTCATGTTGCCGCTGATGATCAGACGCAGATAATCGACGATAAATTCGAGCATCACTTTATCCGCCAGAATGCGTGGATAGCTGGCAAAAATTTCACTCTCGGTCGGGTTTTCAATATCGCGTTCGAGCGAGAACATCCCCTGCTGGCGTGACTTGGCCATCAGCCGATACAGCAGCGCCAGCAAATCCATGTACATGCTTTTGGTGTATTTCGAACGTCGAAACAGTAACGGCAGCGCTTTCAGCGTCGCCTTGATGGCCTTCCCGTTGTTGCCAACGATAAATGCCCCTATCCCCGCGCCGCCAATAATGACCAGTTCTGCAGGCTGATAGAGTGCCCCAAGGTGTCCGCCGGTGAACGCAAACCCGCCGAAAACTGTACCAAGTACAACCAGGTAACCTAATAAGATAAGCACGACATCATCCTTCCGCTATTGATAAGCCCGGGATGAAAGAAGGAGCAAATGACCGAAACGCTGGCAAAAAAAAAGCAGCGGACCTGCGTCCGCTGCTGGAGTGTTTTGCCACACCTGAAATTCTCAGTTAAACAGCTTGCTCTATCTGTTCATCCAGCAGTTGTGGTGTTATATCGGCACCTTCGCCGGAAAGTTTACGTCTTTTTACTGCTCGTGACGGCGGCTGGCAGAGACTGCACACAAAGCTCCCCACGGGTTGGTGAGCATGGGTGATAAAATTGCCGCCGCAGCTATTGCAGCCGCTGAGTTCAAGCATACCGCTCTCAACAAAGCGCACCAGCGTCCACGCGCGGGTCAGGGCTAAAATGGGCCCATTCTCCTGCTGCGGACACTGTTCGAGATACAGACGGTAAGCCCGAATCACCGCATCAACGCCGCTACACAACCCCGTTTTCAACAAGTACTGCCAGGCGTTACAGAACATCGATGAGTGGATATTCTGTTCCCAGGTCATGAACCAGTCGGTAGAAAACGGCAGCATGCCTTTCGGCGGTGGGCTTCCGCGAAGCTCTTTGTATAACTTGATGAGGCGACCGCGACTCAGCTGTGTTTCGCTTTCGAGCATCTGTAAACGTGCTCCAAGCGTAATCAATTCCATTGCCAGATGTATGTCGCGGGCTTCCTGAACAATGCTTTTTTCACTCATGGTCAGGCCCTTTTCTTCCGAGCAGAGCCGTCTGCGAGGCTAGCTTCCTTCAGTAAGCGAGTAGAAAGCAGAATACCGGTGTGAATTTGTTGCAGGTCATCAACCCGAGACTCTTGCGTGAGTTGGGTGATGGTTTGATGGCTATCAAAGCGGAACTGACAAACCAGCTGGTTGGTCTCCGCTAATTTCACCATCTGTGGAAGTGTCAGTCCGCCCAGTGTCGTGGCCATCTCTTCGTTGATGCCGAGACGGAACATGGCAGAGGCTTTATCCTGACTAATCAAACGCTGTGCAAGTAATAAATAGGACAAATTAATGTCGTAAATATGCTTTAGCAACTCGGATGTATGCATTTTTCCCATCCCGAATAACCAACCATTATTGTATGCGGCAAGGCCGCACCCCGTGATGTCGCCGGGTAAAAGACCCGGTAAAAAAAGAAACGGCCAAAATGCATAGCTGACTTAAGTTTGCGTCCATGCGGATTGTAAGGTCATCCACTTCGGCAATCAGGGTAACCCTACAATTTTAAAGAATTCTTACAATTGACTAAGATTTTTCCTAATTCGTGGCAACTCTACTCGCCAGTTCTGACACATACAACGTGGCTTTACATTAAATTTGAAAATTATGTGACGTGCGTCACATAATTTGGGTGAATCATAGCAGCAAATCCATCAGTTACAATTGTGATTTGTGCAAATATTATGCAATTGCGTTTTTTTTCTATTCCATATATCTGAATAATGTAAATGAACATCTCTTGTTGCTCTTTTTTTGGACAGTTTCATAGCAGCATGTTGCGAAATCGCAAGTTGGGTGATTTACACTTCCTTTAAGTCAAATCATAACCTTCAAAAACAGCAAGTTACTCGTTCATTTATTTGCGATAGTTTCTTAATGAAACCATGAGTATTTTGTTAGTAAATGTGCGGAATTGGTTACGCGTTTATTATTAGATTTTTAAGAATCATGTAAATGCGTAAAAATTCGCTCAAAGTCGCTGTCAAGCGATATTCTTAATATAAGAATAATTAATGAATATTCGAACAACCTCACATTTCCTGTCTGTACTCACTCTTGCAGCCACTAATGAAACAGAGTAATAGGAATGAATGGGCGTTTTCGCCACCACAGGAGGCACAATGGCGTATTTACATGTGTTAGTCGCTGTCGCACCGACACCGGAAAGTCACAAACTGGTCAGTAAAGCGGTGTCTATCGCCCGCCCCGTTCATGCCCGAATTAGCCTGATCACCTCGGCATCCGATCCTGAAATGTATAACCAGTTCGCCGCGCCCATGCTCGAGAACCTTCGCGAGTTGATGCAGGAGGAAACCCGTCAGTTTCTGGATGAACTTAAAGCCCGGGCCGATTATCCGATAGCTCACGCTGCCATCGCCTGCGGCGAATTAAGCGAACATATAAAGGAATTTTGTCTGAAGCAGCAGGTCGATTTGGTCATTTGCGGCAATCATAATAAAAGTTTCTTTGCACGCGCGACCTGTAGCGCCAAAAACGTGGTGGGGAATAGCGGGGTAGATGTGCTGCTGGTTTCGCTTGAGGACGAATAAAATACGCCCGGCACATTTCGCCGGGCTGTTTTCATTATTTACGCAAGCTTAGGAAAAGCCGCCACTTTATTGTGCAATCGACTCTCCTCCGTGCGCGGCGTTATCTGCTTTAGGTCATCAATAAACCGCTCCTGCCAGTGGTTGATATCATTATTCTTAATCACCTCCAGCATTTCTGCATGGCGCGAGACGCGCTCGGTCAGCGGCATAGTTAGCGCCCTGTCGAGCGCATTAGCGACTTCATCCCTGTCATAAGGGTTCACAATCAGCGCAGACGTCAGCTCGTTGGCGGCACCGGCAAACTGCGATAACACCAGCACCCCAGGATTAGCGGGATCTTGTGCTGCCACATACTCTTTTGCCACCAGATTCATCCCGTCACGCAGCGGTGTGACCAGCCCGACGTCCGAGTAGCGGAAAATCTTCATTAATAGCTTTCGGTCGAAATGCTGATTGAGGTAGTACAACGGCGTCCACCCCAGCTGGCCGTACTGGCCGTTGATGCGCCCGGCGGCGTTTTCCAGCTGATGTCGAATATCCTGATAGGCCTGCACGTCGCCGCGCGAGGTCGGGGCAATCTGGGTATAACGGATTTTACCGTGGTGCTGAGGGTACTTCTCCAGTAGCGCCTCATAGGCCTGAAAACGTTCCGGCAGCCCTTTGGAATAATCCAGTCGCTCTACCGAGAAAATATTCTGCACGCTTTTCAGTTCCGCTTTAAGCTGCGCCAGTTTAGGCGGCAATGGCCCCTGCGCCTGGCTGGCTATCTCTTTCGGGTCAATTCCAATCGGGTACACTTCGGTGCGGAAGGTGTGGCCCCATGCGCTGTGCGTTTTGCTGCCCCGGCTGGTCAGACGCGTTTTGCTGGAGACGCAATCGAGGAACGCCAGACGATCGTTTTCCGTCTGGAAGCCCAGCAAATCGTAATCACAAAGCTGCTCAAGCAGTTCGGCGTGCGTCGGCAGCGCGTTGAACACTTCCGGGGTTGGGAAAGGAATATGCAAGAAGAAACCGATTCGGTTATCCACCCCACGTTTGCGCAGTTCACTGGCAAAGGGCAGCAGGTGATAATCGTGGATCCACAGGTTGTCGTCTTTCTCAATCAGCGGCAACAGTTTGTCTGCAAGCGTAGCGTTGACGCGCAGATAGCCATCCCACGCCTCACGCTGGAAATTCACCAGATCCAGACGATAGTGAAACGCCGGCCACAGCACGGCATTGGAAAACTGGTTGTAATACAGGTCATGATCCTGCTCATTAAGGTTGAAGGACGCCCAGGTAATGTTCCCGCGTGTGACCTTCTTCAGCGGCTGGTCCTCATTGCCAGTTTCCCCACTCCAGCCAAACCATAATCCACCTGCGGCCTTAAGCGCCCCCAGTACACCTACCGCCAGCCCACCAGCACTGGATTTTTTGTCATCCGGCGGGGCAATACGATTAGATACGACGACCAAGCGACTCATAGCCTTCTCTCCTGTCTGTTAGCGCGTGTTGTTGTGCGAGCTGAAGTACCCATCGATGGGTCTCCGCTACGTTTGCCAAACGCCATTGCGCCTGCGTGTTCCCCTGCCCGACTTTCACTGAGATACCGCCTGCGGCATTGACCGCGTCAAAACCAGCTTCATCCGTCAAATCATCGCCGACAAAGACCGGCAGTCTGCCCCGGAAGGGCGCTTCCTGCATGAAGGCCGTAATAGCGGCCCCTTTGTTGATGCCTGCGGGTTTGATTTCAACCACGCACTTACCCGGCTGTAGCGCCAGTCCCTTAAAACGGGCAACGGTATCCCGGGCCAGTCGTTCAATGGCCAACTGGTGTTGCGGTGCCTGACGATAGTGCAGCGCGAAAGCCATTCCTTTATTTTCGATTTCGCTGCCTGAAAGCATGGCCATGCCCGCTGTCAGCCATTGTTCAACCTCGGTGGCGAGCGTAGAAGGCAGTGCAACAATATGCGTTTGGTCCTTGATGTCACGGCGCTCAGCTCCGTGGACTCCCGCTAAAGGGAAGTGATACGGCGCGGCGAGCTCATCCAGCTCGACCATTGAGCGCCCTGAGATCAAGGCCAGAGCCCCCTGCTGCTGTTGCGCCAACTGGTGCAACGCCGTGCGGATGGACTCGGGAATAATGACCTGATCGGGATGCGGTTTGATCTCTGCCAGCGTGCCATCCAGGTCGAAGAAAAATGCGTAATTTCCGCGTAAAACCGGCGGAACGGTTAACGGGTCTGTCACCCTGCCTACCTCCACAAAAACCTCTGGTAAAAGTTAAATGTTACCTAAACGTTAGCCGTGTAAGTATAGACAGTGTGACCAGGCTCGCCATTTTCGAATGAAAACGCCAGTGGGATTTCCACTGGCGTGTTGGGCAGATTACACTTAAAAGTTGAGGAAAAATCAGACAGTACGCTTTGCTTTTTGCTTATAACGGTCAAAGATAACTGCCGCCAGCAAAATCAGGCCGCGCACTACATACTGCGAGAACGGCGAGATATTCAGCAGGTTCATGGCATTTTCTACTGTTCCCAGAATTAAAATCCCCGCCACGACGTAGGAAATTTTGCCAATACCGCCTTTGAGCGACACACCGCCTAACACACAGGCTGAGATAACAATCAGCTCATAGCCCATCGACGTCATCGGCTGACCGCTGGTCATCCGCGAGGCGAGGATGATCCCCGCCGCCGCTGAGACTAATCCGGAAAGTACAAATATGATGATTTTGGTGCGTACCACAGGGACACCGGCCAGACGCGCGGCCTCTTCATTGCCACCGATCGCCAGGGTGTTACGGCCAAAAGTGGTTTTATTGAGCAGCAGACCAAACACAATCAGGCACCCCACTGTCAACCAGATAGGCGCAGGCAGTCCGAGCCAGTTGGTGTAACCGAGGGCGAAGAAGCGTTCATCTTCAATGCCCACTGCTTTACCGTCGGAAATGATATACGCCAGGCCGCGTACAATCTGCATGGTCGCGAGCGTTGTGATCAGGGCGTTGATTTTCAGACGCGCAATCACGAAGCCGTTGACCAGCCCGCTCAGCGCGCCAAGCAGCAGCCCGGCAAATACGCCCAGCCACAGGCTTTCTGAGAGGTTAATCACCACGGCGGTAGTGACGCCTGCGCAGGCAATTACCGAGGCAACCGACAGATCGAAATCACCGGATGCAAGGCAGAACAACATTCCGCAGGCCACCATCCCCGACATCGAGATAGCCAGCCCTAGCCCCTTCATGTTGACGAAGCTGGCGAAGTTCGGCACAAAAATGGCGCAGGCGAGGAACAGCACGGCGAACACCACCAGCATGCCGTACTGATCCCAAATGCGTCCCACGCTAAACGAATTCCGGCGCGGGCCGGAGGTGCTCATCGATGACATAATTCACTCCTTCATCAAGCTGTCAGGCAACGGCCTGAGTGGTTTTCGGCATGGCCAGGCTCAACGCCTGCTGTTCATTACTGCTGTCATGCATCAGCTCACACGCAATCTCGCCTTCACGCATCACGATGATACGGTCCGCTACGCCCAGCACTTCCGGCAGGTCGCTGGAGGCAAACAGCACCGCCACCCCGGATGCCGCCAGCGCATAGATAACGTTATAGATTTCGTGTTTCGCCCCCACGTCAATGCCCCGCGTCGGTTCATCCAGCAGGATGACTTTCATCTCTTCGGACAGCCAGCGTCCCAGGATGGCCTTCTGCTGATTGCCGCCGGAGAGATTCATGATCAGCTGTTCCGCGCCGGGGGTTTTGATATTGAGCGACTGAATATGATGCGCCGCGTTGCTGGCTTCCCAGGCATTGTTGATCAGGCATCCGCCGCGAATGTGTTTGCGGCGCGCGCTGATATTGATGTTGTCGCGCACCGAATGCACCGGGATTATCCCGTCCGCTTTCCGGTCTTCCGGGCAGAGCATCATCCCGGCGCGGATCGCATGGGCAGGCTTCTGGATATTCACCGGCTGACCGTCGATCAGCACCTGACCGCCGGTAATACGTGTCGCCCCAAACAGCCCCTTCATCAGCTCGCTGCGACCGGCGCCGACCAGACCAAACAGGCCGACGATTTCACCGCTTTTGACCGACAGACTCACCGGCTGGCGCACGCCCGGTGCTTTAACGTTCTCGAGACGCAGCCTTTCCGCGCCATAGTCACGCGGCTGCCAGCCGTAGATATCGCCAATCTCACGCCCTACCATCGCCTGCACCAGCTGGTCGTTATTGACCTGCTGCATGTCGTCGAAGGTGCGGACGTAACGCCCGTCTTTGAAAACCGTAATCGCATCGCTGAGGGCAAAAATCTCCTCCATGCGGTGCGAGACATAAATGATGACCCGTCCTTCATTACGTAATTCGCGAATAACCCGGAACAGGTTGTCGATTTCGCGCGCCGAGAGGGAACTGGTCGGCTCGTCAAAGGCGATCACTTTGGCGTTGCGCGCCAGCGCCTTGGCGATTTCCACCATCTGCCACTGGCCGATAGAGAGGTACTTGAGCGGGGTTTGCGGGTCAATATCGAGGCCCAGATGTTTGAGCTGTAGACCCGCTTCATAGTTGAGCAGCGAGCGATTGACGATCCCACCTTTGTGCGGCATTTGCCCGAGATAGATATTTTCCGCCACCGTCATTTCAGGCACCAGATGCAGTTCCTGATAAATGATCGCCACGCCCGCGTTCAGCGCCGCCGTGGTATCCGCAAAGATAACGTCCTGCCCGCGCAGCACCAAGGAGCCGCCTGTCGGGGCGTAGTTGCCACTGAGAATTTTCAGCAGCGTCGATTTTCCGGCACCGTTTTCCCCCATCAGGGCGTGGACCTGTCCGGCATAGCAGTCGAAGCTAATGTCGGTCAGGGCTTTTACACCGGGGAAGGTTTTGCTGATGCCGCGAAATGAGAGATAAGGCTGTGACTGTTGCATATGCACTCCACATTCTTTCCTGCCCCCGGCAGTTACCGGGGGCGACTACGTCAGGCCTTACAGCCCTTTTTTCGCCAACTCTGCTTTAAAGTTGTCGCGGGTAATCAGCACCACGTCGGTCACCGCGGTGAACTTCGGCGGCTCTGCATCTTTGGTCACCCAGTTGTAGAGCATCTCGCTGGTTTTGTAGCCGTGCACGTCGGGACTTGGCAGCAGCGAGCCGTAGAAACCGGTCGCCTGGGCTTTCGACAGCTCGTTCACCGCATCCACGCCGTTAATGCCAATCCCGATAACATCCGCCGCCTTGAAGCCCTGACCTTCGGTCGCGCGAACGCCACCCAGCACGGTATTGTCATTCATGCCCAGCACCAGCCAGTGTTTCACGCCAGGATGCTGAACCAGCAACGAGTTGCCGGCATCAAATGCGCCTGGGATATCGTTGGATTTGGTGGGCACTTTATAGATTTGCGCTTCCGGGAAGCCGGCTTTTTTCAGCGCGTCCATTGAACCGGTGGTACGGCGACGGGCGGTGTCCAGCTCATCGGCGGTGATGGCCATCACCCCGGTGTCCTTCACATCCCAGCCGCGTTTTTGCATCTCTTTATACAGTTCATCCCCCTGACGGGCACCGATTTCGCTGGCTGCCATCATTACCAGCGGAACGGTGTCCATCGGTTTGCCTTTGGCATTAACGAACTGATCGTCGACGGTGATGACCTTCATGTCATAGCTGCGGGCTTTAGCCATGATCGCTGGCCCCAGTTTGGGATCCGGCGTACAGATAACAAACCCTTTGGCTCCGTTAGCCGCCAGGCTGTCGATGGCGTTGAGGGTCTTTTCCCCGTCCGGCACCGCAATTTTAATCACATCGAAACCTAAATCTTTCCCGGCCTTATCGGCAAAACGCCATTCTGTCTGGAACCACGGCTCCTCCGGCTGCTTGACCAAAAAACCGAGTTTCATTGTTTCAGCCACAGCTGATTGTGACATAACCGCGGCCAGACCAATGGCCGCCAGCGCTTTAGTGAATTTGTGCATGGGTAACTCCAGCTTTAATGTTCTTTTTTGTAGGGGAAAACGGAACAGCTTATTTTAATTAGCACTAAAACAATGCATTAGCGGCTTCGCTTGTAAGCACATTGTTGCTGAACCATTAATAGCGGGAAATTAATTATCCATAGGAGAGCGCCATCACACCGCAGAATTACAGTAATTGCGTGCATAAAATTAGCGAGAAATGACATAAAAAAAGGGTGAATTGTCAGACAATTCACCCCCAGGTTAGCAGATTACTCTATATCAGCAGTCAGCGAATCCTTATCTCACCACCGGTAGTAAATATGTTCCGCGTGTTCACGTACCGGGGCTTCATCACCGAGCAGTCTGGCGGCGACGGTAAAGGCAAAATCAAATACGTGGCCCAGGCCTTTGCCGCTGATGAGATTGCCGTCTTCTACCACCGGGGCATCGACATATTGCCCGTCTTTTACGTCCTGCCACAGTTCACCCGAGCAAACATATTTCCGCCCGTTGAGCAGGCCATTCCCGCCCAGAATCCTCGCCGCCGCAGAGCAGATCGGACAAATGAGCTTCCCGGCTGCGTCATGCTTTTTCACAAATTCAATCACCTGCGGATTGGCCGCTAAGTTGACGCTGCCCTGTGGCCCGCCCGGCAGCACCAGCGCATCAAACAGTACGTCGCTGCGTTCCGCGAGCGTGCTGTCAGCCACCATCGGGATCGCATGATAGCTGGTCACGCCCCGGGTCGTTGCGCAGGACAACACTTCCACTTCAATATTTAAGCGCCGCAGAATATCGATGGTGACGATAGCTTCGCCTTCCTCAAATCCCGTTGCCAACAGCACCGCAACTTTTTTCATTACACTCTCCCTGATTTCAATTTTTTTGTTTCTGGATTAATGTCCTAATTGTCTCCAAAAAATATTTTAGTTCCAAGCATAGATATGAGTGAATGCAGGACAGATCGCAGTTTTATTAAATAATCATGGAATATAATTGCATTAGACATCATGCCGTTAACCTCGGCTTTCACAGAGTTTTACCAAGGTAATATCGAATATTTACGACATCATGTAACGAAGCGTAAATAATATCTGAAATACGGAATAAGGATATTGCTATGACAGTCCCGGGAATGGTTCAAAAACTCAATGCGCAAATGAATCTCGAATTTTGCGCCTCCAACTTTTACCTGCGTCTGAGCGAGTGGTGTTCTGAACAGAAACTCACGGGTACCGCGAACTTTTTACGGTCGCAAGCGCAGTCCAACGTCACCCACATGATGCGCATGTTCGAATTTATGAAGAAGTCCGGCGCCTATCCGGTGGTGAAAGAATCCAAACCCTGTGGTGATAACCGCTGCTCAACCCTCGAAGACCTGTTTCTCAAAACCCTTGAAGAACACCATCAGCGCACCCAAACCCTGTGCGCCCTCACCCTTGAAGCCAGAACCTTACAGGACGACAGCACCCTGCGTTTTTTGAATACTCTGGAAAAAGAGCAGGAGCAGGACGGCGTGCTGTTACAGACCATTCTTGATGAAGTGCGCAGCGCACATAAAGCGGGCCTGTGTATGGAACAAACCGACAAACATTTGACCACCGTGGTCAACCACCAGCAGCATTAAGCCACCCTCAGGGCGGCGTTGTCCGCCCTAATCGCACAGCCAAAATGTTAACAAAATGTATATAAGAGATTGTTTTTCCATCTGTTTACAAACCCGATCTGTCTCTCACTCAATAACAGCACAAAATGTAATGATTTAGACCTACTTTATGGATGAGACGGTGAGACATGATTACGCTTGAATTTGTTGTCATTATTTTGTGCCTGCTGGTGGGAACCCGGTTTGGCGGGATGGGTCTGGGCCTTATCAGCGGGATCGGTTTATTTATCCTGACGTTCGTGTTTGGGCTTGAGCCGGGTAAACCGCCGGTGGATGTGATGCTTACCATTCTGGCGGTAATTGGCTGTGCCGCCACGCTGCAAACTGCTGGCGGGCTGAACGTGATGATGCAGTGTGCAGAAAAACTGCTGCGCAAGCATCCGCAGCACATCACCCTGCTGGCACCGTTTACCACCTGGACACTGACGTTTCTGTGCGGGACCGGACACGTGGTCTACACCATGTTTCCCATTATCGCTGACATCGCGCTGAAAAAAGGCATCCGACCCGAACGTCCCATGGCGGTGGCATCGATTGCCTCACAGATGGCAATTACCGCCTCGCCGGTGTCGGTGGCAGTGGTCTCGCTGGTGTCGATCCTTGGGGCTCAGCACGGTATAGGCCACGCCTGGAGCATTCTCGAAATTCTGACCGTCTCCGTGCCAGCATCCTTATTTGGGGTGGCGATTGCCGCATTATGGAGCCTGCGTCGCGGTAAAGACCTGGCCGATGACCCGGAGTTTCAGGCCAAAATTCGGGATCCGAAACAGCGAGAATACATCTACGGCAGCACCGAAACGCTGCTTAACCAGCGTTTTAATCGGGAAGCGTACTGGTCAACGTGGATTTTCTTCGCCGGGATTGTCGTGGTGGTATTACTCGGCGCGCTGCCGGAACTGCGGCCTACCTTCGAAGTGAAAGGCAAACTCGCCCCGCTCTCCATGAACCTGGTAATTCAGATGATGATGCTGATTGCCGGGGCGGTGATGCTGATGGCCTGCAAAGTCAACGCCGCTGCCATTTCCAGCGGAGCGGTCTTTAAAGCGGGGATGGTGGCGATTTTCTCGGTGTTCGGTGTGGCATGGATGAGTGATACCTTTTTCCAGGCGCATTTACCTGAGTTGAAAACGGCGCTAGAAGGCGTGGTGCAAAACCATCCGTGGACCTACGCCATCGTGCTGTTCCTGGTGTCTAAACTGGTGAACAGCCAGGCCGCCGCCCTAACCGCCGTCGCGCCGATGGGGCTAATGCTCGGCGTGGAACCGAAAATGCTGATTGCCTTCTTCCCGGCGGCCTACGGCTACTTTGTGTTACCGACCTATCCCAGCGATTTGGCCTGTATTGGGTTCGACCGTTCCGGTACCACCCGCATCGGGAAATTCATCATCAACCACAGCTTTATTCTGCCGGGCCTGATTGCCGTGAGCTGTGCCTGTGTTGCCAGCTATCTGCTGGTGGAGGCGATTTACTGATAAACACCGGGCGGCGCATGCTTACCGGGATGTCATGCCAACAAAAACGGCGCCGCGGCGCCGTTTTCATTAATGGGTGCTGCCTTCCTGCGGCGTAAACTTCAGCTCTATCAGGGCGATGGCTTTTTGAATCGCACGCTGCGTCACCGGATCGGCGCCTGCCGGGTTGGCGCTAAAATCGATCGCGCGCAGCTGGTTAGCCATTTTGTCACGGACTTCAACCGGGGCGATAACATCGATAACGTCGAGAATTTGTTTAATGACCAGTTGGCAAGCGACAACGTCGGATACCAGCTCATCGTTTTCGGTCAGATTCTGGGACATGATTTTCTCCTTTTTTCAGGGGCGTCATAGTAACCTGAATTTTCTGACCGGAAATCAAAAAAACCTGCTGAAGCATGCATTTTCTTGCGCTATGGTCATCTGAAACAATGATTCATTTTGAAATGGCAGCGTTATCATGAGCGAAAACATCTCCGCAAAGGAGAGCCGTGGTCTGTCCCCCGCCGCATTGCTGGTGGCAGGGGCATTCTTTATGGAGTTTCTCGACGGGACGGTGATTGCCACTGCGCTGCCGGATATGGCGAAAAGTTTTGCCGTGGAAGCCGTCTCACTGAACATTGGGATCAGCGCCTATCTCATTACCCTCGCCGTTTTGATCCCCGCCAGCGGCTGGATTGCTGACCGCTTTGGGGCGCGCAAGGTGTTTACCCTGGCGCTGTTCATTTTCACCCTCGCCTCGGTATTTTGCGGGCTCGCTACCAGCGTCGATAGCTTCGTCGCAATGCGCATTTTACAGGGTGTTGGCGGTGCGTTGATGGTGCCTGTCGGCAGGCTGGCGGTATTACGCACCACGCCAAAACACCATTTAATCACGGCCATCGCCACCCTGACCTGGCCCGCGCTTGTGGCACCGATAATCGGCCCACCGCTCGGCGGGTTCATCACCCGTTTCGCTGACTGGCGCTGGATATTCTTCATCAATGTGCCGCTCGGGCTGGTGGCTATCGCCCTGGCGCTGCGCATCATCCCGGATATCCGCGACGACGATCGCCGCCCGTTTGATGTGCCGGGTTTTGTTGCCACCGCCATTGCGATGGTGAGCCTGGTCTATGCGATGGAAGCATTCGGTGCAGAACAGGGTCGGCGCTGGCTACCCTTTGCGCTTCTGGCCTTGGGCGCTGTGACGTTTCTCTTTGCCCTGCGCCATTTCAGGCGTGTCGAATGGCCGATGATCCGCCTTGATGCGCTGCAGGTGCCGACTTTCAGAGTCACGATGTATGGCGGGTCGTTGTTTCGCGCATCGATAAGCGCGGTGCCTTTCCTGCTGCCCCTGCTGTTTCAGGTCGGTTTTGGCATGGATCCGTTCCACGCCGGGCTGCTGGTGCTGGCGGTGTTTGTCGGGAATCTGACGATTAAACCCGCCACCACGCCGCTTATCCGCTGGCTGGGCTTTCGCAAACTGTTGCTGATTAACGGCGCGCTGAACGTGGTGGCGCTGATGGCCTGTGCTTTCCTCACCCCGCACACACCGCTGTGGCTGACGCTGCTGATTCTGTATCTCGGCGGCGTGTTCCGATCGATCCAGTTTACCGGCGTCAGTACCCTGGCTTTCGCCGACGTGCCGTCCCCGCAGATGAGCTACGCCAATACCTTGTTCAGCACTGCCACCCAGTTAGCCGTCGGGCTGGGGATTACGCTCGGCGCGATTGGCATTCGGCTGGGTGAAAAACTGAGTGACTGGCTGCAGCTCGCGGCGATCCCGGGGATTAGCTTCCGGTTGGCGTTTGTGTTTATCGCGCTAATTTGTCTGGTGGGAATGGTTGATACGTTACAGCTGACGCGGGATGCGGGAAGTTCAGTGTCGAAACGGAAACAGTAAGCACTCCGGCGGCATGGTGCCGCCGGAGCTTTCCGCATTACGCCAGCATCTGGCGCACGAAGGCTTCAATCTCTTTATCCTGGCAGTTCTCAAAGAAGCACTGCTGGAAGCGCTGACCAGAGACGGCGGTTTTCACCAGTTCCGGGTCGATAGCGCGCAGGGTATCGAGATAGTTTTCTTTCACCACCGCCGCTTTGACCTGGTTGAGAATACCCGCGTTACGCACCTGTGGTTCTTTACGCTCCGGCGGATAGCCTTCCCCGTTGCGACCAGTAAAGGCTTTCTCAAAGATGAAGCGCACGTTCAGTTCTGCGCCCCAGCCAAAGCCTTTAGCGAATGGCAGCGACAGCGCGTTGCCGTTGTTGATTTGGGCAAACAGGAATGCGTCAGCCGGGTCGATGCAGTAGCCGCATACCACGCCGGGGTGAATATTCAGCGACATCAGCGCGCCCTGGCCGGTGCCACAGCCGGTGACCACGAAATCAACCGCTTTAGCGTTAAGCAGAATGCTGGCCATAATCCCTAAATGGATATAGGTCAGGTGATGATCCTGCTCGTCACTCATGCCAACGTTGTACACCGGGAAGCCTTTTTCATCGGCAACACCCTTCAGCTCACGATGGATAATGGCGTTTTTCGCCGCCTGGCTGTTTTCCATCATCAGTGCAATTTTCATTCTTTCCTCTCCTGAAATTCGCGCGGTCATCTGCGCAATGGACAATCACGATGCGTTCACCATAGCGCGCATTAAACGCACATTCAAATTTAATGAAATATTGTTTCATTAATCATTGATGCGGTCACAGTTTTGACCGTTGATCGCCAGAACGCATGATTATTCACAAAATCAATAAATCCCTATCCGGGTTTACGGCAGTTAGTTAGACTAAAAACAAACGACACGATAAAAATCAGGAACCTTCTTGTGCGCTCCGTGCTAACAATGTCGCTCACATTGCTCTGGGTTACACTCCTTTCGTACGCTGGTTTACTGCGGGCTACCCCCATAAATGCCGTCGTTCCCCCCTCCCCCGTTCCAGTCTGGCTCTTCGATGCCGATAATTTTGAATTCTGGCGTGACGGCCACGGCCAATATCAGGGTTACTACCAGACGCTCATTCAGGAAATCAATAAACGCTACGGCTATCATCTCGAGCTGAAACCGATCGGTGGGGAAGAGATTGGCCGTCGTTTCAATAGCAACAGTTACGGGCTGTATGCCGGCGTTATCAAAACCCGCGCGCGGGCGCAGAGTAAAATCCTCTCCGCTCGCCTGTTTGATAATGAAGTGCTCGCCGCCAGTCTCAATCGAACGGCGGCTTCCCCGGAAGACCTCAATAATACCCGGGTCATTTTTCGCAAGGACGACGCGACCCGCAATCAGGTGTTGCAGCATTATCCTTTCCTGCATTTCCGTCAGCGCATTCTGGTGGACAGCAGTACCGAAGCGTTTGCAATGCTGCGTAACCGCAAGGCGGATTTTTACATCAACGACGATTCCGAGATGGATGACACACAGCACTACTACACCCTGTCGCGGCCATTCTCCGATTTACGTCTGCCGTCCGTGATGGGGTTCAGTCCCGAATTACGCGGCATGCGCGATAACATCAATCAGCTGATCGGCGAATGGCAGCAGAGCGGCAAGCTGAAAGCGCTGGAAAATCAAAGCAAACGGGACTATCTGGTCAGCCGAATTAATATCACACCCGAGGAAGCCGCCTGGATGCGTACCACCCGGCTCACCCTTTGGCTGCCCAAAAACGAGAACTTTGCTCCGCTGTTGTGGCAGGACAGCCACGGTTATCACGGCACGGTGATGGATATGATAAGCGACATGCGCGACCTGCTGCCTATCCAACTCGACGTGAAGTACACCGAGGATTATGTCTCTCACCTGCGCCAGGACGCGTGGCCAGTGCGGATGGTGAACATTGTCGAAAGCGGTGATGAATCCCAGGCGGAAGGAATTATTGGCCCAGCGCTATCGTGGCATAACGCGTATTACAACCGCATCGATGAGCCATTTTTGTGGGACGAAGAACAGGTGCGCTATAAGCGAGTCGGCGTGATCCGCGGGTCGTTTTCAGCCCGCTATCTGCACCAGCGCTTTGGCACCGACGTTACCCTGCTGCCCGCCGCCTCGATTGAAGAGCTGATCGACGCCGTTGAACAGCACAAAATTGATTTTATTCTGGGCGACCTAAGCTCGCTGGAGGGTTCACTGCGCGGGAATGACCTGTTTCGTGGCGTGCTTAAAGTGGCGGGTCTGACGCGCTCAGATTACAAAATTGTCTCATGGGTCGATGACCAACATCCGCTGCATTCGTTGCTGACGCAAATCCATCGTATTTCAAGTTATCGCACACAGATGGAGCGTCACCCTGACGCCTCCACGCTGCCAGACTTCAGTAAAAATACCTTCAAAATTATCAGCATTGTGTTGTTCATTAGCGTGCTGTTCAGCCTGTGCCTGTTGTGGCTGATGTGGCGACAGATGAAGCAAAGCCAGGCGGTGAGCCGCAGCATCGTCGAGGCGATGGAAAAAGTGAATCGCGCCCATGATGATGAAACCGGCAGCCATATTCAGCGCGTATCCGCCTATTGTGGCCTGCTGGCGCGGGACATTGGGCTGCCGCGTAAAATGGTGCAGGAGATTGAACGCTACGCCTCGTTGCACGACGTCGGGAAAATTGCGGTTCCGGAGCGAATTTTGCGCAAGCAAGGGCCGCTCACCGAAGAAGAGTTCAACGAGATGAAACTGCACACCCTTAAGGGCTGGCGGATCATTCAGGGGCTGGGCCTCGGGCCGGTGGCGGAAAATATCATTCACTATCACCACGAAAAATGGGATGGCAATGGCTATCCGGAAGGGCTAAGCGGGGAGCAAATCCCGATTGAGGCCCGCATTCTGGCGCTGGCGGATGTGTATGATGCGCTGCGCCAGAAGCGGGTGTATAAGCCCGGGTATAGCCATGAGCACGCCTGTTCGCTGATCATCGCCGGAACCGGACGTCACTTTGATCCGGAGCTGATTAACCGCTTCCGCCAACTGCATCCGAAATTCCAGGCGATTTATGACAGCCGGGCAGACTAACGACGGCGGTGGCGGAAACTGAGGGGAATTCTGCGGGCTATTCAGGGAATTGGTTTGGCCTCCTGACGCTAAGATGACAGGATCGGACATCTATGCAGAGTGAGCCATGAACAAACTTCTCCCTGTCGTCGCAGCGATAGCGCTTTCCGCCTGTACGGTACATCGTGAGGCCAACGTCACCGATGTGGACACCACCAGCGGCATTGTCCGTCTGACCTACGGGCAGGCGATGTTGCAATTGGCCACCACCGACGATTATGTGGCCAACGGTACCGCCACCAAACAGTGTCAGCAAATGGGCTACGCCACTGCCGTGCCGTTCGGTCAGCCGGTCACGACCTGCACCGTTACCAGCGGCTCATTGTGCATGAATCAAAGCGTCACAATACAGTATCAGTGTCGCGGAATGGCCATTCCCCCTAACGCCTATTACTGATTATATTTCACTGCCGGAAAAATAAATCCGGCAGTAATCATAACCATTCGCATCTTATTATTTAATAGCTGCAATGCGTGTTATTCCCATTTGCATTTAACAAAATTAATTATTTATTTTACCTTTTGCAAATAACTTAATTACAAATTATAGTTCCCGCGTATTCCCCTGAGCCTAATATGACGGAGCACCCATGTTAAAAACGGAAATGATCGACAAACTGAATGAGCAAATGAACCTGGAACTTCACTCCTCGCTGCTGTATCAGCAGATGAGCGCGTGGTGCAGTTATCACAGCTTTGAAGGTGCCGCCGCGTTTCTGCGCCGTCACGCTCAGGAAGAAATGACCCACATGCAGCGCCTGTTTGATTATCTGACCGATACGGGCAGCCTGCCGTGCATTAATGCCATTGCCTCACCGTTTGCCGAATATGCCTCGCTGGATGAACTGTTCCGCGTGACCTACGAGCACGAGCAGCTGATCACTGCAAAAATTAATGAACTGGCGCATGCAGCGATGACAAATCAGGATTATCCAACCTTTAATTTCCTGCAATGGTATGTTGCCGAGCAGCATGAAGAAGAGAAGCTGTTTAAATCCGTTATCGACAAACTGTCGCTGGTGGGTAAAAGCGGTGAAGGCCTGTACTTTATCGATAAAGAACTGGCGACTCTCGACACCCAAAATTAATTCTCGGCTGGCAGCGGCCATCGCTGCCAGCGTTTCGCCTGCCTTCTTCATTCCACCCAGCCAAACCGTAAACCACTCGTTACACCCACTGTAATTCAGATTTGACGCGCCGCGGGATTTCCCCTACCCTGCGCGGCATAATTTGCCGTCTCTATTCTGAATAACAGAGGAAAGCGTGAAGAACCGCACCGTAGGGAGTATTTTAATTGTCGCCGGAACCACTATTGGCGCAGGGATGCTGGCGATGCCGCTGGCGTCGGCGGGAGTAGGCTTTGGCGTGACGCTGATCCTGCTGCTGAGTCTGTGGGCACTGATGTGCTACACCGCCCTGTTGCTGCTCGAAGTGTACCAACATGTCCCGGCAGACACCGGGCTCGGTTCACTGGCGCTGCGCTATCTCGGGCGTTACGGTCAATGGGTGACGGGCTTCAGCATGTTGTTCCTGATGTACGCCCTGACCGCGGCCTACATTAGCGGAGCAGGAGAATTGCTGGCGTCGAGCGTCGGCGACTGGCTGGGCATTGATTTGCCTCCGGCAGGAGGCGTACTGCTGTTTACCGCCGTCGGTGGCGGGGTGATTTGCGTCGGCACCACGCTGGTCGATCTGTTCAACCGCTTCCTGTTCAGCGCCAAAATTATCTTTTTAGTGCTGATGCTGACGCTGCTGATGCCGCACATCCATCAGATGAACCTGCTGACGCTGCCGCTGCAACAGGGCCTGGCGCTGTCTGCCATTCCGGTTATTTTTACCTCGTTTGGCTTCCATGGCAGCGTGCCGAGTATTGTCAGCTACATGAAAGGCGACGTGCGTAAACTGCGACGGATCTTTGTCATCGGGAGCTTTATCCCATTGGTGGCGTATATCTTCTGGCAACTGGCGACGCTGGGCAGCATTGAGTCCCCGGTGTTCAACGCCCTGTTGGCTAACCATGCCGGGCTGAACGGGCTATTACAGGCAATTCGTGAAGTGGTGGCTTCCCCGCACGTTGAACTGGCAGTGCATCTGTTTGCCGATCTGGCGCTGGCCACCTCGTTCCTCGGTGTGGCGCTGGGGCTGTTTGATTATCTGGCCGATTTGTTCCAGCGTAAAAACAGCGTCGGCGGACGCCTGCAAACCGGGGCGATCACCTTCTTACCGCCGGTGGCGTTTGCGCTGTTCTACCCTCGTGGTTTCGTGATGGCCCTCGGCTACGCCGGGGTAGCGCTGGCGGTACTGGCGCTGATCGTGCCTTCGTTACTGACCCTGAAAAGCCGTCAACAGCACCCGCATGCGGCTTACCGTGTCGCGGGTGGCACCCCGGCCCTCTGGCTGGTCTTTAGCTGTGGTATTGCGGTGATTCTGGTACAAATCGCGATTGCCACCGGGATGCTTCCGGCAGTGGGCTAACGCCAGAGACAAAAAAGGCCCTTTCGGGCCTTTTTTCTTCACTTATTTCAGACAGCAGCTTTTGTATTTCTTACCGCTACCGCATGGGCAAGGATCGTTGCGACCAATCTTGCTCTCATTCTTAACCGGCTGTTTAACCGGGGCCAGCTGCGGGTTATCCAGCCAGTAATGGCACAGCGTGATGGCAGCCGGGGTCAGCAAATCTACGCTTGCCACAAACTCTTCGGCGCTCAACTCGTCGAGGCGCTCGAACTTTTCTTCGCTGCCGTGCAGGGCAATTGCATCTAACTGCGGCTGTAAATCTTCCGGCAATGCCGACCAATCGCTTAATCCCACACCGCGCATATAGCCAAAACACCACTCTTCAACGATGGTGATTTCCTGCCCTTCTTCTTCGCGGGTACCAAACAGCGGTTCGTACTGATCAGGGTAATCGCCCAGACGCTCGCCGATGTCATCCATGTGCTGCAGCGTCAGGTTGACGAAACGGTCACGCTCGCGATCGTTGGCCCAACGCGGCACGTGCTCTGCCCCGCCCCACACCGCCAGCATCCACTCGGCAGGCTCAATCTCAATAGGTGAGGACAGTATCGCCGTCAGCATGCCGTCCAGCTCGGAGACGTCCATAACGGAGTGCTCGTTGCCATAGCGGGCCAGGACGTCGTCCAGCCACTCAAGTTCGCTTTCGTTTAACGGTCCGGTTTTCATCGCTGAGTACTCGTGTTGGAAGTGTGTTGAAGATAGAACATCAGGATCGCAAATACAAAAAAACCACCCGAAGGTGGTTTCACGACACTGCTTATCATTGATTTTATTCTTTTTCCCATGGTAGCCGGAGTGGGACTTGAACCCACACAGCGCGAACGCCGAGGGATTTTAAATCCCTTGTGTCTACCGATTCCACCATCCGGCCTCGGGGAATAAAGTGGAGGCGCGTTCCGGAGTCGAACCGGACTAGACGGATTTGCAATCCGCTACATAACCGCTTTGCTAACGCGCCGAAGTACTATCACACCCGCAATTGCCGATGCTTCTAAATTGGAGCGGGAAACGAGACTCGAACTCGCGACCCCGACCTTGGCAAGGTCGTGCTCTACCAACTGAGCTATTCCCGCAGATCAGATGACTAACTTAATCATTTGATTTTATTACCGTCTGGCAAGCTGTGCTGCCGTTCGATGCGATGCATTCTACTTACCTGACGCACTGAGTCAACGTTAATTTTCACCGCAGCGGATCGTTTGATGAAATTTACGTCGAAACGATCACTGTTCAAGCAAATCGCCACGTGCCGCGTTCAGATACTGGAACATCGACCACAGCGTCAGCACCGCCGCAACCATGAACAGACCAATCCCGGCCCACTCAACCCACTCGTTCGGACGCCACAGCATCCACACCAGTGCCGCCATTTGCGCGGTGGTTTTCACTTTGCCAATCCACGACACCGCCACGTTGCTGCGCTTGCCGAGTTCCGCCATCCACTCGCGCAGTGCAGAGATGATAATTTCACGCGCGATCATGGTCGCCGCAGGGAGCGTTACCCACCAGGAGTGATAATGCTCAGCCACCAGCACCATAGCGATCGCTACCATCACCTTATCGGCGACCGGATCAAGGAACGCACCAAAACGGGTGCTCTGATTCCAGCGGCGTGCCAGATAACCATCAAACCAGTCGGTTATCGCTGCCACGAAGAAGATCAGCGCGCAGGCAAACGGGGCCCAGACGAAGGGAAGATAGAACGCCAGCACGAAAAACGGGATCAGGATGACGCGAAACAATGTGAGCAACGTAGGGATATTAAATTGCATGGCGGCGGTAACTATCTGTTGTCAGTAAAATTAGCCCTATGTTGCTACAGAGCCCCTAATGTTTCAACGAGTAGAAGATCTTTTCTGCCAGACCGTGCGAAATGCCCGGCACTTTTGCAATATCTTCCACGCTCGCTTTCTGCAAACCTTGCAATCCGCCCATGTATTTCAACAACATTTGGCGGCGCTTCGGTCCGACACCCTCAATAGTCTCAAGGGTGCTGGTACTTTTCACTTTGGCGCGTTTTTTCCGGTGACCGGCGATCGCATGGTCGTGCGACTCATCGCGGATATGCTGGATAACATGCAGCGCCGGAGAATCCGACGGCAGGTTAAAGCCCTCACCTTCCGGTTCGAAGAACAACGTTTCCAGCCCGGCCTTACGATCACTGCCCTTCGCCACGCCCAATAGCAGCGGATGATGCTTATCCCAGCTCACGTCCAGCTCGGCAAACACCTGTTTCGCCTGGCCCAACTGACCTTTGCCGCCGTCGATCAGAATGACGTCAGGAATTTTGCTTTCTTCAATATCTTTCCCGTAGCGACGGCGCAACACCTGGTTCATCGCCGCATAATCATCACCCGGGGTGATCCCGGTAATGTTGTATCGACGGTATTCCGCCCGTAGCGGGCCATTGATGTCGAATACCACGCAGGAGGCCACGGTTTGTTCGCCCATCGTATGGCTGATGTCGAAACACTCCATGCGCTTCACTTCTGGCAGCTTCAGTTGCGTTGCCAGCGCCTGCAGACGTTGGGTGATGGTCGAATGCTGCGAAAGTTTGGTAACCAACGCAGTGGCCGCATTGGTGCGGGCCAGTTTCAGGTAACGCGCACGATCGCCACGCGGTTTAGTCTGGATATTAATCCGCCGCCCGGCAAGCTCGGTCAGTGAATCGGCCAGCAGAGTCTTATCGCCAAGATTGAAATCGAGCAGGATTTCTCCCGGAAGCGTTCGCGCCTGGCTGCCCTGTAAATAGAACTGGCCGACAAAGGTTTCCACCACTTCACCCGCCTCGGTTCCGGCAGGCACTTTCGGGAAGTAGCTGCGGCTGCCGAGCACTTTACCCTGACGAATAAACAGCACGTGCACGCACGCCATGCCGCCGTTAAAGGCCACGCCGATCACGTCCAGATCGTCGCCTTCGTTAGAAACGAACTGTTTTTCGGTTACGCGACGCACCGCCTGAATTTGGTCGCGGATCCGGGCGGCCTCTTCGAACGCCAGCGACTGACTGGCTTTTTCCATTCGCGCCACCAGTTGATTCACCACCTGCTCATCTTTTCCGGCGAGGAACAGGCGCACATAATCAACCTGCTGGGCATACTCTTCTTCGCTTACCAACCCTGCGACGCACGGCCCGAGGCAGCGACCAATCTGGTATTGCAGACACGGGCGGGAGCGATTGCGGTACACGCTATTTTCGCACTGACGGATCGGGAAGATTTTCTGTAACAGCGCCAGGGTTTCCCGCACGGCGTAACCGTTAGGGAACGGACCAAAGTATTCGCCTTTCGCATGTTTCGCACCACGGTGCATCGCCAGCCGTGGGTGGGTATCGCCGCTGAGGAAGATAAACGGGTAAGATTTGTCATCGCGCAGCAGCACGTTATAACGCGGCTGATAAAGCTTGATGTAGTTGTGTTCAAGCAGCAGCGCTTCCGTCTCGGTGTGCGTGACGGTGACATCTATCTGGGAAATTTGCGCGACGAGGGCTTCCGTTTTACGCGACGCAAGATTGCTACGGAAATAGCTGGAAAGGCGTTTTTTAAGGTCTTTGGCTTTACCGACATAAATAACCGTGCCGCCGGCATCGTACATACGATAGACGCCGGGCTGGCTGGTCACGGTTTTTAGAAAGGCTTTTGAATCAAATACGTCACTCACTGACTTGCTAACGACTCCGCATTGCACAGGCCATGGCGAATTGCCAGGTGCGTCAGCTCGACATCGCCATGAATGTTTAATTTGCTAAACATACGATAGCGATAGCTGTTCACCGTTTTCGGGCTGAGATTCAACTGCTCGGAAATCTCAGTCACCTTCTGACCTTTGGTGATCATCAGCATAATCTGCAATTCACGTTCAGACAAACTCGCAAACGGGGATTCTGTTTTTTCTGGCTCAATCTGACTCAATGCCATTTGCTGAGCGATGTCTGATGCAATGTAGCGCTGGCCGGCGAAGACGGCGCGGATGGCGTTGACCACCTCCTGTGGTGCAGCCCCTTTAGTCAGGTAGCCTGCGGCCCCTGCCTGCATAACCTTAGCTGGCAGTGGATTTTCCGTGTGAACGGTTAACATGATGACTCGGGTATCTGCGGTGGAGCGCGCAATTTTACGCGTGGCTTCAAGCCCGCCAATACCTGGCATATTCATGTCCATTAGCACGACGTCAACCGGGTTGGCGCGGCACCATTTCACCGCATCTTCGCCACAGCAGACTTCACCGACAACTTTAATACCCTTTATATCTTCGAGAATGCGTCGTATCCCTGCGCGCACTAGTTCGTGGTCATCAACAAGGAGGATGTTGATCAAAGGAATAATCTCCAGAATAGGGATAACGCAACTAACTCTAAATTCGCGACCATATTACCGGGTTTTATCTCGACAATGAAAGGCAAAAAATGTGTCGGGTGGGTTTTAGCTAAAGTTTCTGGAAATAAGAATGTACAACCGGTGGAAAGAACCACAAAACAGGGAGATACAACAACCCTATTTTTAAACACCCATTTTCAAAAATTCCTCTAAAGCGGCGCATTTTGCAAAGATGATAAATAGGATTGCAAAAATGTAACAATAATTAACCGAGCGAGAACCTGCGCTAAACAAATAAGCCTTCGGATGTTTCTTGAGAGCCCGTAATTAGGCGTAAGCACCTCTTACCAGAGGAGAAAAAACCGGCACTCCCGTTTTTGATATCCCTTGTGGTATACTGCGCGACCTTTACAGTACACCCCGCGCATGCGCACTGAAATCTTTTACGAGGAAATAGATGAGCACTCCTGAACTTTCCACTGCTGAAAATAATCAACAATTGACCCAGGAAGTTTCTTGCCTGAAAGCGTTATTGGCGCTGATGCTGCAAGCGATGGGTCAGGCAGACGCAGGACGCGTGATTCTTAAAATGGAAAAACAGATCACGCAGATGGAAGACGAAGCTCAGGCAGCCGCTTTTTCCAGCACTGTTCAGCAGATTAAACAAGCTTACCGTCAGTAATTGCCAGGCGGCTGCGATTCGCAATTCATCGCAGCCGTTTTTGCGTCTGACACGCAGAACGTCTTAGGTTGTCAAATTATCCCAATCGCGGCGGCATAACAGGCAATCTGGGTTTTGTTAGGCGCATTGAATTTCTTCTGCATATTCTTCTGATGGAAATTCACAGTATTTTCAGATATCGACAAGATTATCGATATTTCCGCTGAGGTTTTCCCTTCCGCTGTCCACTTCAGAATTTCCAGTTCGCGCTTGCTGAATTTCATTGGCTGCGCCATGACCATCGTATCTTCCAGCCGTAGCAGCGTGGCAAGACTTAGCTCCATCAGAGTTTGCAGCCGCAGCTCGGTTTCATCCTCTGACAAAGGATTGGCCTGATTGCTTTCGCGCGACACCGATAAAAAACCGAGTGCACGGTTTGGCAACATTAGCGACTGCGTAATCCCCCGCCGTAGGCCGTGATCGCGCGCGGCATCCCAGAACGCCTGCGTTTCACTGAATAAGCTTTCACTCCACGGCAGGTGTCCGTTGCGGTAGTTTTCCGCTTTCAACACCGGGTCGATAGCAAAATAATTTTCCGCCTGGTAATGGTCCATCCATGCTTTCGGGTAGGTGGTGTGCAGGGAGAGTTTAGGCCGGGTGAAGGGAACCGGATGACGCACACAGAGCGCGAACCAGTCATATTCCAGCGAGTGAGTCTGCTGTTGCAAAATGGCATAGACCTGGTCTGTTGCCGTAGCAGCATGAAACTGCTGCGAAATATCCTTGCGCCAATGAAAAAAATCGAAATCCCTCATATCTGAAGCGAAAACTCCCTGAGTAATTATCATTCGTATGAATACTTCAAACTAACACATAAATCTTATTTATATATATGAAATATCGTGGAATGCGGAATTATTCTGAAATGGCCTGAGGTCATCAGGCCATTGGGGATTACTGCATCAGGAATTTTTCGAGGAACTGACGGGTACGCGGCTGCTGCGGATTAGAAAACAGGGCCTTGGCTTCGCCCTGCTCCACGATGCGCCCCTGATCCATAAAGATAGCCCGGTCAGCAACATCGCGGGCAAAGCTCATCTCGTGGGTCACAATCACCATCGTGCGTTTCTCCTGCGCCAGCTGCCGAATGGTGCTCAGCACCTCGCCGACCAGTTCAGGATCCAGCGCCGAAGTCGGCTCATCAAACAGGATAACGTCCGGGCGCATCGCCAGCGCGCGGGCAATCGCCACACGCTGCTGCTGTCCGCCGGATAGCCGTCGCGGATAGCTGGTTTCTTTCCCCGACAGCCCCACTTTTGCCAACAGTTCACGGGCGCGAGTGGCGGCTTCGCTTTTGTTCTCACCTTTGACAATCACCGGCCCTTCAATAATGTTCTCCAGCACCGTGCGATGGGGGAACAGATTGAAGTTCTGGAAAACAAAACCTACATGCTGGCGCAGAGTACGGATCAACCCTTTCTGCTGGCTCAGCGGGCGGGCGGCATCAATGGTGATGTCGCCGACACGAATGGTGCCGCTTTCCGGTTGTTCCAGCAGGTTAATGCTACGCAGAAGCGTGGTTTTCCCCGAGCCGCTCGGCCCGATAATCGCCACCACTTCGCCCTCTTTCACCTCCAGACTGATACCGTGCAGCACCGTCTGACCATGGAATTTCTTCACCAGGTTTTTAACGTCGATAGCACTCATTTCGGATCACGCTCCTGACGGTTAAGCTGGTTTTCGAAATAGTTTTGCAGAGCGGAGAGTACCGTCGCCATCACCCAGTAAATCAGCGACGCCGCCAGATACATGGTGAACACTTCCAGCGTGCGCGAGGTAATCAGCTGCGCCTGACGGAACAACTCTGGCACCTGAATGGTGGCTGCCAGCGAGGTATCTTTCACCAGGCTGATGAAGCTGTTGGATAACGGCGGTAATGCGACGCGCGCCGCCTGCGGCAAAATTGCCCGACGCAGTGTCTGCCACGGGGTCATGCCGATGCTGGCTGCCGCTTCCCACTGACCTTTATCAATCGAGGAGATCGCTGCGCGCAGGGTTTCGGAGGTGTACGCCGCGGTATTAAGCGACAGACCGATCATTGCCGCCGGGATCGGATCCAGTTCAATGCCAAACTGCGGTAGGCCGTAGTAAATCATAAACAGCTGGGCGATAAGCGGCGTACCGCGGAAAATCGAGGTGTAGAAGCGCGCCAGCCAGCGCACCGGCGCGATTGTTGACATACGCATCAGCGCCAGTAAAAACCCCAGAACCAGGCCGAAGAACATCCCGCCGATGCTGAGCTGTAAGGTAAAGACAGCCCCTTTCAGCAGATACGGCAGCGAGTCGATAACCAGTTGGATACTTTCTTGCATTGTGTCTTCTTATTATACGTGTGGATGATAGGCAAACAGCGCCGGAGCACCGCCAGTGTGAACAAACAGAATTGGCCCTTCATCCTTAAAGCGTTTCTGGCTGATGCCGTCGATAAGCCCGGCCATCGCTTTGCCAGTGTAAACCGGATCCAACAATATACCTTCAAGGCGCGCCAGCAGTTTCACCGCTTTCATGCCCTCGTCGTTCGGCGTGCCATATCCCGGTGCGAAATAGTCATCCCACAGCGTGATGTCAGCTTTACCCTGTAACTCGAGGCTTTCCGCCACCGCCTGTTGCAGGGTGACGACTTTCGGTTTCTGGTCAGCGACGCTGCGTGATACGGTCACGCCGATGAGTTCTACCTCCGGCATTAACTGTTCTAAGCCCACGGCGAGGCCCGCATGGGTTCCGGCGCTGCCGGATGCCACCACCACCGAAGAGAGCGATACCGCACCTTCGCACTGCTGGGCGATTTCCAGCGCGCTTTCCACATAGCCCAATGCGCCCAACGCGTTCGACCCACCTACCGGAATCACGTATGGCCGGAACCCCTGAGCTTCAACGCGGGTCGCCAGCTCTTCCAACTGACGATTCGGGTCGGTCAGCGCGTCACACATTTCGATTTGGGCGTTGAAATAATCCAGCAGCAGACGGTTACCGTTGCTGAGATAGTTTTCAGCTTTGGTGCCAATTGGGTTCTCCAGCAGCGCCACGCAGTGCAGGCCCAGTTTCGCCGCTACTGCCGCCGTCTGGCGCACGTGGTTGGACTGAATCGCACCGGCGGTGATCAGCGTGTCCGCGCCTTCGCGCAGTGCATCGGCGGCCAAAAATTCCAGCTTACGCAACTTGTTGCCGCCCATCGCCATCGGCGTGACGTCGTCGCGTTTCATGAAGATGTCGCGCCCCAGATAATCGGACAGACGTGGCAGGTACTCCAGCGGCGTCGGGGCGCCAATAAATTCCAGTCTTGGGAAACGTGTGAGATTATGCAGTGACATAGCACCTCCTGATTTTCTTTTTATTATGCACACAGTTGCCCTCGAAAATAAGTCCCCTCGTCCTGGCCCGGTTTCAAGGGGGCTTCCCGGCGTGCGATTATCTTATTTTGATTTGGCTGGTTGCAGACTTACGCCCTCGGCCAGACTAAAGCGGACGATGGTTTGATACTCTCCGGCATATCCCATTGGCCAGGTGCAGCGTTTAAACGCCCGGCTGGTATCCCGCAGAAAGATTTGCGTACCTTTGGTATTGATACGCTTCAATTGCCCCATGGCTCCAATGTTCACCTTCAAGGTGACGCGCCCCTCCACGCCCATGGCACGTGCTTTTTCAGAATAGACAGGCAACTTACAATCTCCAAATATTTCCTGTTCCACGGTCAAAGGTTCTGATCTTTCGGGAATCGCTTTCAGGGGCGTTTTGGGCACCGCCTTTTCTGGCGTCACAGCCGTGATCGATTCTTCGTCCAAATAGTCAGAAGGAGTCAAGACCGGGGCATCACTGACGCCTGCTGCTTTAGCCACTGCGGTGGCCTGTGCCGCTTCTGCCAGCGCAGTCGCTTCCACTGCTTTGGCCGCCGCGACAAGCGTTGCGGTTCTGGACACCTCAGCCGCTTTCTCTGCCCGGACGGCCTCTGCAGCCCTTGCAACGGCGGCCGCCTTGTCCGCCTCAGCCCGTAGGGTGTTCTCTTCGAGCCGGGTCGCGTCTGCCACCTTAGCCGCCTGCCCTGCGGCGGCGGCTTTTGCCTCTACGTCTGCTTTTGCGGCTTTCGCCGCCTGGGCTGCACTCGTGGCGTTGGTTTTCGCGTCTGCAACGCGTTGCGCCACCTGTTCATTTTCGGCAACGGCGGCCAGGGTCGCCTCAGATGCAGACGTTGCAGCGGCCACTTTAATTGTCGCGCTGGCTTTCGTGGTTTCGGCCAGCTCGGCCGCCCTCGCGGCTTCAGTGGCTTTCGCCGCCGCTACAGCGATGGCTTCGCGGGCTTCTTGCTCGGCTTTGGCGGCCTCTTTCGCGCTGGCGATTTCAGTGGCTTTTGCTGCTTTCACGATTTGAGCGGCTTTCGTGGCGGCGCTCATGTGTTCTGATAGGGCCGCTTTTGCGGCTTTTGCCGCCTCTGCGGTTCTTACGGCCTGCGTTTTGGCTTCCGTTAGCGTGACGGTAGTATTTACTTTTGTAGTTTCTGCATTAGCCGCCGCCTGAGCAGCGGCCAGCGCCGCAGCCGCCTGCGCATTTTCTACCGCTTTAGCCGCTTCGGCTTCCCTTGCCGCCTCCTCTGCCAGGGCAGTAAGGGTATCGTTAATCGCGGTAGCCTCTTTGGCGGCTTCCATCGCCTTGTTCGCTTCTGCAACTTTAGCCACTTTAGCGACTAACGCGGCTTCTGTGGCTTTTGCGGCTTCGGCAACTTTAGTCTCTTCCAGCGCTTTAGCGGCTTGCGCGGCTCTGTCCGCCTCTTCCGCTGCCGCAAGGGCGGCCTGAGCAGCACGCTCTGCGGCGGCAACGTCTTCGGCTGCTCTGGCAGCCTGGGCTATTTTTTCGGCCTCTGCCGCTTTCGCCGTTTCTGTGGTCTGTTTGGCTTTTTCGGCATCATTCGCTTTGGCGACTCTGGCCGCTTCTGCCGCCTTAACGGCTTTCGAGACCTTAGCCGCTTCTTTGGCGGTCGCGGCCTCAGCGGCTTTTGCAGCATGTTCTGCTTTCGTGATTTTTGCCTCCATGGCAGCCTGCGCCGCCTTTAGCGTTTTCGCCGCTTTAGCGGCTTCCGCATCGCTTGCGGTTTGAATGGCTTTTGCTCTCTTCGCGGCCTTAACGGCGTCGGCGGCTTTTGCTGCCAATTTGGCCTGAGCCGCTTCCGCTTCCCGGGCCAATTCTGCCGTTTTCACCACCTCATTGATATTTACGGGCTCCGCGTCAGGCGCATTCTCAACGACACTATCCGCTTGATCTGTCATCGACGAGGCGGTTTCTGGCGGGGCTCTGAAGGGAGTGATAACCGGCGTCTCTTGTGGCGGCATGGGGATCACCGGGACAGAATGAGTGGCAGCAGACGTGCCGGAAATAACGAGTATTCCCGTCAAAATGAAATTTATCGGTTTCAATTTATTATTCCCTCAATTGACTATCCCGCTATTATCATGAACTCCCGCGGTTTAACATTGATCGCGCGCATTGAGGGCAAAGGCTATTTTACCCATTTTATCATGCAGTTATAAATATTTTGTATTGATGCACAGTGCTATATTCAGCTAAATAATTCGTTAGCTGAACGTCACCCGGATAAATTGCGTAATCTGAAAAAGTAAAAAGCCCCGATCTGGCGACCGGGGCTTTTTCTTTAATTTAGGGCCTCAGATAACGCCCTTGTGTAATAATTGTTTATTGAGTGACGTCAGCGCCAAACCATTTCTCGGACAACGCTTTCAGGCTGCCGTCTTTCTGCATCTCGGCAATCGCGCCATCGATAGCTTTCAGCAGGTCTTCATTGCCTTTACGCAGCGCCACACCGGACTCCTGACGAGAGAATGCTTCGCCGGTGACGGCCAGGGTGTTGCCAGTTTTCTTCACCAGATCCAGCGCCGCCAGGCGGTCAACCAGAATCGCATCGATACGGCCAACGCGCAGATCCTGGTATTTGGTCGGATCGTCATCATAGGTACGCACGTCCACGCCCTGCACGTTCTGGCGCAGCCACTCTTCGTAGTTGGTGCCCAGACCGACGCCGACTTTCTTACCTTTCAGGTCCGCCGCCGTTTTGATCGTCCCTTCGTTGCCTTTCTTCACCAGCGCCTGAATACCGGACACGGTGTACGGCGTGGAGAAGTCATACTTCTTCTTACGCACGTCAGAAATGGTCACCTGGTTAATCACCACGTCAATACGTTTGGAATCCAGTGAGGCCAGCATCCCGTCCCATTTGGTCGGTTTCAGGTCTGCTTTCACACCCAGATGCTTAGCCAGCTCCTGCGCGAACTCCACTTCGAACCCGGTCAGTTTGCCGTCATCGCCCTGGAAGCTGAAAGGCGGATAGGTGCCTTCCAGCCCGACCCGCAGTGAACCGCGCTCTTTGACCTGGTTCAGCAGATTTTCGGCGGCGAACGTTTTTACGCTTGCACCCGCAACCAGCGCCACGGCCATCAATCCCATCAGAGCCTGACGGCCCATAAATGCTATTTTCATTATTCCCCCGAAAATTCGAATTTTTTTGCAGTGTAAGGCGTTTGGGAAAAACAGCTAATACCCGTGCGCTATATGCCATTCAAATTTAATATATATCAGAGGTTGCCTGATACGCGAACTTCTGCGTTTCCAGCACCGGGCGCAGGCTTTTAAACTGCGAATACTTGCGCAGTGCGATGCGATAATTATTGGTGCTGGTCTGTGGCAGCCACTGCGCAAGCGCTTCGTCGAGTTCGCCGTTCAATTCCGCACGGTCGATTTTCAGGGTGCTAAGATGGTTGCCAAGGCGACGCAGGCGCACGACATATTCGCGTACGGTGCCGGGGCTCATATCGGTTTGCTCGAAAAGATATTGTTTAAAGCCGAGGATATCGAAGAAGTCGCTCTGTTCCTTGCAGTGCAGATCGCCGCAGAAACGGCACAGCGCAACCCAGTCAAGGCGTTCCTGCAACCAGTCGGCTTCATCCATCAGCGTATCAAGGCGGGAAATGGCGATTTTGTTGACGATTTCGCCCCGACGCACCAGCGTAATGCGATCGAGCATTTTATGGCAGTGGGCGCAATGCGTCTGGCTGTGTTTAAAGTCTTTAAGATAGCGGCTTAAAGGCCGTCTTTTTACCTGCTGCACCGTCATGATAACTCCTGGTAGTCAATGCTATGTGCGGCATTTCTCCAGGCATGACAGCTTAACCGCCTTCCTGGTACCGACCCAGTTTTGTACGCAACCGCTTGATGGCCTGGCTGTGAAGCTGGCTGACGCGTGACTCCCCCACTTCCAGCACCGCACCAATCTCTTTCAGATTGAGTTCTTCCTGGTAGTAGAGCGTCAGCACCAGCTGCTCACGTTCCGGTAAGGCTTCAATCGCCTCCATCACGCGCTGGCGCAGGTTGCCCTCCATCAACAGATGAAGCGGGTTCTCCTGCTGGTTCTCTTCAGTCACCAACTCGATACTGTCGCCGTGCTCTTCCCGCCATTCGTCGTAGGAGAAAAGCTGGCTGTTATTGGTATCCAGCAGCATCTGTCGATAGTCTTCGACAGCAATCCCAAGACGCTGAGCGACCTCTGTTTCCGTCGCGTTACGTCCCAGTTCCTGTTCCAGCTGACCCATCGCCTGCGCGACTTCTCGGGCATTACGGCGCACGCTTCGCGGCACCCAATCCCGGCTGCGCAATTCGTCCAGCATCGCGCCACGTATGCGTTGAACGGCATAAGTGGTAAATGCTGTGCCTTGCAGAGCATCGTAACGTTCGACGGCATTCAACAACCCAATGCCGCCCGCCTGAAGCAGATCGTCCAGTTCCACGCTCGCGGGCAGGCGCACCTGAAGGCGCAATGCTTCGTGTCGCACCAGAGGTACATAACGCTGCCACAGCGAGTGTTTATCCATTACACCTTCAGCGGTATAGAGTGAATTCACGATAAACAGCCCTGCAATAGTTGAGTTATCGGCATGATTATCCGTTTCTGGAGGGGTTTTAATCGACGGAATAGTGGCTAAAAGGAGGGGTTATTTGCAGAGTTAAGTAAAACGCTAAAACAGAAAAACCCCGCCGAGGCGTAATGCCGATCAGTTAAGGATCGGTTGACCGATCCAGTGGCTGTGTAAGAATCCGTAATCTCACAGGGATTACGGATTTTTTTATGTTACTCAGCCAGGCTTTAGACACCGTCCATAAATTTTCTC
>Ga0207655_1000295_pt1 | contig 75367 bp, 68 predicted proteins | sample KBSM44metaG_FD_184398 | JGI IMG/M metagenome (GOLD analysis project Ga0207655, IMG submission 184398) | Miscanthus rhizosphere microbial communities from Kellogg Biological Station, Michigan, USA - KBS M4-4 metaG (SPAdes) (version 2) | ecosystem: Host-associated > Plants > Roots > Rhizosphere >... | reverse complement strand
CCGGTAGCCATGATCACGTCGCTGCGAGTGGCGTGCGCCAGCTCTGGCGAGATTTCCGGGTCCGGGTTCGAGCAGGCGAACACGATCGGGTTGGCCGCCATCGACTTCAGGCCTTCCGGGCTCAGCAGGTTCGGGCCGGACAGGCCTACGAATACGTCGGCACCGTCAAGGGCGTCAGCCAGGGTGCGCTTGTCGGTAGCGTGGGCGAACTGCGCCTTGTACTGGTTCAGGTCATCACGGCCAGCGTGGATCACGCCGCTGCGGTCGACCATGAGGATACTGCTAGCGCCCGCGCCCATGCTTATAAGCAGCTTCATGCAAGAGATGGCTGCAGCGCCAGCCCCCAGGCAGACGATCTTGGCGTCTTCCAGCTTCTTGCCGGCGATTTCCAGGGCGTTGATCATGCCGGCGGCGGTAACGATGGCGGTACCGTGCTGGTCATCGTGGAACACCGGGATGTCGCACTGCTCGATCAAGGTGCGCTCGATTTCGAAGCACTCAGGGGCCTTGATGTCTTCAAGGTTGATGCCACCAAAGGTGATCGAAATGCGGCGAACGGTGTCGATGAACGCTTGTGGGCTTTCCGACTCGACTTCGATGTCGAACACATCGATACCGGCGAAACGCTTGAACAGAACACCCTTGCCTTCCATGACCGGCTTGGAAGCCAGTGGGCCGAGGTCACCCAGACCGAGGATGGCGGTGCCATCGGAAATCACCGCGACCAGATTGCCCTTGCCGGTGTACCTGTAGGCCAATTCAGCATCACGAGCAATTTCACGTACGGGCTCTGCAACACCTGGGCTGTAGGCCAAAGATAGGTCCCGGGCGGTGGCGGTAGGCTTCGAAAGCTCTACGCTGAGTTTTCCTGGTCGTGGCTGGGCGTGGTATTCGAGAGCGTCGTTTTTGAGACTCATTGCAGCATCCTAAAAGGGTCTGGCCCCGAGCATTCGGCTGCGCAGACTTGTTTTATTTTTATCAGGAGTTGCCGCGCAAGGACGCTACAGGTGTGCGTGGCACCCGTGTCACCCTCACGCGGCAAACGAGGTGCTTAGAAGATTCGGTCGCTTTTCGCGTAGTGTTCAACTACGTCGATCAACGCTTGGTGAACAACGCTGTGGTCTTGGGTGACCAAGGCCGTGTCCAGCTGGTTCATATACTCCAGCAGCTGGCGGTGGTTTCGTCTGGCGAAGTCAGCCTCTAGCGCTTGGTCTTCATAGATGAGCACGTATGTGCGGCAGAACCCGGCAATCAAGAACGCTGCACAGGATTGGAATGGCTCATTTTGGATGATGGCTTCGCAATGAGCGTTGGCGTGTTTGAACGAGTCGGTACCTGGGAGAGCGGCGGCGAATCGTTGCACCATTTCTGAAAAGTTCATGCTTACCTAAACCTCTTGTTGCTGCACTAAGCACGGTCAGCGCGGGGAGTGAAAGAAAGCCGCTGGCCACGTACCGAACCGTCTACCGCTGTCCCGTCCCACACACGCTCGCCATTTACAAAAGTGGCGACGATGCTCGAAGAAAATGCGGTGTCATCGAAAGGCGTCCAGCCGCACTTGGAAAGCACTTCATCGTTGGTCACGTCGTGCGGACGATGAGGATCAACAAGAACCAGGTCCGCAGCGTAGCCTTCACGAAGGTAGCCGCGGCGGCTTACGCGGAACAGCTCAGCCGGCGCATGGCTCACGACTTCAACCAGTCGTTCGAGCGTCAGCGCTCCTTGGAATACACACTCCAGAGCGGTTTGAAGTGCATATTGGACAAGCGGGATACCTGATGGCGCTTGGCTGTAGTTGCCTTGCTTCTCTTCAAGCAGGTGCGGCGCGTGGTCAGTCGCCAATACGTCGAGGCGGCCTTCAGCTAGCGCCCTCACGATGGCATCCCGGTCACGGGCAGTCTTGATGGCCGGGTTGCACTTGATCAAGAAACCGAGACGGTCATAGTCGTGCTCGGTGAAGTGCAGGAAATGCACACAGGTCTCAGCGGTAATGCGCTTGCTTGCGATTGGCCCTGGTTCAAACAGCTCAAGCTCTTCTGCGGTGGAGATGTGCAGCACGTGGAGCCGAGTACCGTGCTTGCGCGCCAACTCAATGGCCAGCCGAGTAGATTTGATGCATGCCTCGCGTGAACGAATCAGCGGGTGCTCTCGGGCTGGAATGTCGTCGCCGAAGCGTGCTTTGGCTTTTTCCAGTTCCGCGTTGATCATCGGGGTATCTTCACAGTGCGTGATGATCGGCACCGGGGACACACGGAAGATCTCGTTCAACACGTCTGGGTTGTCGACCAGCATGTTACCGGTCGAGGCACCCATGAATACCTTCAGGCCGGGTGTGCTGGCCGGGTCGATGTCACGAATTGCGTCCAGGTTGTCGTTGCTTGCCCCCATGTAGAAGGCGTAGTTGACAACACTCGAGCCAGCCGCAATATCGTACTTCGCTTCCAAGGTTGCACGATCCAGCGCGGCTGGCTTGGTGTTCGGCATTTCCATGAAGCTGGTGATACCACCCGCTGCACAGGCGCGAGACTCACTGGCGATGTCAGCCTTGTGGGTCAAGCCAGGCTCCCGGAAGTGCACTTGATCATCAATCATTCCCGGTAACAACCACAGCCCAGTAGCGTCGATCAGTTCCTCTCCGGGCAGCTGTTCTAGGGCTTCGCCGATGGTATCGATGCGACCATTTCGCACTCGAAGATCACCGACCCAACGAAGTCCTTCATTAACCAGGGTTGCATTACGGATCAGCCAAGAGTTATCTCGAACGGTCATGGTTTCAGCTCCAATGTTGAGTGATACAGCACCTCTGTCGCTGCCAGGAAGTCGTCCAACCCCATCGCCTCGTGAGGGTTGTGGGACCCATGCTGGTTTCGGATGAAGATCATTGCGCTAGGGATGCCGACGTTTGCGAAAACCGCTGCGTCGTGGCCAGCACCACTAGGCGTGAGAACGCCTTTCCAACCCTTATCACGGGCTTGTCGAACGAAAACGTCCGTCCAGGGACCATGCATGGCGGCGGGGGCGGTATCGATCCGCTTGTCGAACTCGAATCGAACCTGGCGAGACGTCTCGATTGATTTGGCCTCGGCCAGCGCAGCCGAGTAAAACGCCTTGAGCGTGTCATGATGCAGGCTGCGCATTTCGAGGCTGAAGCTGACTTCGCCTGGGATACGCGAGACAGCGTGGTGGGCAGCATTTGTACCCAAGGTACCAACGGTAACCACCAGGTCGCGCTCCGCCGCGACGTATTCACTCCACAGCTCGTCAATTCGAGCAACGAGCTCACTCACGGCAAATACGGCGTCGTGGCGGTCTTCGCGCGCGACGGCCCCCGAGTGGCCGTCTTCACCTAGGCAACGGACTTGGTTATGACGGAAATTTCCGCGAATGCCGGGAACGATGCCCAGAGCTTGCCCCATACGTTCCAACGACTCGGCTTGCTCAATGTGGATTTCAAGGTAGCCGGCAAATTGCGAGCGATCGATAAGCCACTCTTGGCGCCGAATTGCCTCAAGGTCTGCGCCCACCGCCTCCATGGCTTCAGCAAGCGTGCGCTTGCTAAAGCGGTTGGTAAGGCAAAGGTCCTGATCAGTCAGCCCACCAAACAGCGCTCGTGATCCGATGTACGACTTGCCGTACCAGGCGCTTTCCTCGCCTCGCAAGCCGATTACACGAATGGGTCGCGCCGTCTCTACTTTTTCCTGGTCCATTCGGCACAGGCAAAGCAGACCCGCCACAACGCCGGCCAGCCCATCGTAATTACCACCTTGCGGGACGGAATCAAGGTGCGAGCCATACCACAAAGCAGGCTCACCATTGTCGCTCTTGCGTTTGAAGATCACGTTGCCAGCGCGGTCAGGCACCACATCAAGACCATGCGTCAAAGCGAAATCGCTCAGGTAAGCGATGGTGTCGTTTTCGCCCGGGCCGTAGCTTTCACGAGTGATGCCTTCGTGGGGATCACGAGACAGTGATGCGACATCGTTGAACAGCTTTTCGGCCTGCTCACGCCATTGGGCAGTCATGGCAGGGCTCCGAAGGGTTCTGCAGGCGAGTCATCCAGAGCCCCGATCAGCGAACTAATAGAAGAAACACCTTTACGCTCACAGAAGGCCGCCAACTCACCCACCATCGTGTTCATGGTCTTGGGGTGAAGGAAGGTGGCCGTACCCACCTGAACAGCCGATGCACCGGCATAGATGAACTCCAGGGCATCATCGGCCGTGGAAATACCACCGCAACCAATGATTGGGATTTCCAGAGCCTGGGCGCACTGATAGGTCAGACGCACCATCAGCGGTCGAATAGCGGCACCTGAGATACCACCCATGAAATTCCCGAGCCTTGCACGACCACGCTCGATGTCGATGGAGAGCCCGAGCAGCGTGTTACCGACCACTACGGCATCAGCACCGGAGTCTTGCGCAGCCAGGGCAACCGGTACGACTTCACCAGCATTAGGGGTCAGTTTGACCCACAGGGGGAGGGAGGTGGCCTGCCGCATCAGTGCGACAACATTACGTGTACTTTCGGCCTGCATGCCAAACGACTGGCCGTGGGCTTCCAGGTTGGGGCAGGAAATGTTGGCTTCGATACCCGCCACACCCGGCACGTCACTCAGGCGGGCAGCCAGCTCGGCGAAGCCTTGAGCCGTTGGCGCCGAGATGCTCACGATCAGCGGTGAATCGAAATTCCGGTAGAAGGGAACGACCTTGTCGATGAACAGATCTGCACCCTTACTTGGGATACCGATCGCGTTCATCATCCCGTCCGCCAGCTCACAAACGCGTGGCATCGGGTTTCCGGTTCGCTTATCCGAAGTGATGGTCTTGGTGACCAAGGCGCCAAGCTGGTTGAAATCCAGCAGGTGGATCAGCTCCTCTGCGAAGGTACCCGAGGCTGGCATTACCGGGTTTTTCAGGCGCAGTCCGCCCACTTGTACGCTGAGATCGATCATCACACCACCTCCGCCAGGTCAAATACAGGGCCTTCAAGGCATACCCGCTTACCCACCCTGAGCCCGTCGACTTCGAATACTTCGACGCAGCACTGGCACATCCCTAGGCCACACACCATTTGCTGCTCAAGTGCCACTTGGCCTACCAGGCCAAGCTCTGCGCTGAGCTTTTTCAGCAGACGGGTCAGCCGCTTCGAGCCGCAGGTAAAGAGCGCGCTGGTCTTTTCACGAGCGATGATTTGTCTGAGCAGGTGCTCCAGTTGGTCTGGTGCACTGCTGCCGTCTTCGTCCAGGACTACCTGTACGTCGGCGCCGAGCGAGGCGAATCGCTCACGCGAAAGCAGGCTTTTTTCGCTGCGGGCACTCAGCACGGCGGTCAGTCGGATACCCAGCTGATGCGCAGCTTCCGCCAGTGGTGCGAGCGTTGCCAAGCCGACACCGCGAGCCACGATGATCATGTGATCCCAGGAAGAGTCCAGGTCAAATCCCTTACCCAGTGGGCCCAGAATCTCCAACGTTTGCGCTTCGCGGAGTGTTTCCAGGCCGTAGGTGCCTTTGCCGGTCACCTTGTACAAGAATTCGACCTGACCCTTGCTGGGGTCGGCCTTGTAGGTGCTCATTGGCCGGCGGAAGTACGGTTTGTTGTCGCCTTCGTTTGGGCACAGCAGGTTGAAGAACTGCCCCGGCAGCGACTGGCATGCAGCACCGTCGGCTTGAAGCACTAGGCGCTTGTACTCATCGTTGACCCATTCGTTGGAGATGACGACCGCCAACGTGTCGTTAGGGGGGGTGATGGCAGTGGCCTGGCAGCAACCGGAAATCACGTTCATTGTGGGTGGCCTCGCATTTGTCTAATTTTTTATACAGCATGGTCAATAGAAATTGCCGCCTCAGTGTTGAGGCGGCGGGTAACTCGGTGTTTCAGGGATTGCGTGAGTTGAATCTACCGCAGTCGATTTATTCTGTCTAATTTTTGATACGAATCAGGCGAGGCAGGCTGATAGCCGGCTTCGATGATTAAGCCGGCTGAGCCTTTTTCAGCTGTTCACTCTGACAGGCAGGAAGCAGAAAGACCGTAGCGGCCATCGCCACGACGTAAAGCGACGAGAGCAACATGATCGCGGCAGTGAAGGAGTAATGAAGTGCTACCGCCCCCACAACTAATGGACCGAACCCGCCCGCAGCACGGCCAATGTTGAACAGCACGTTCTGGGCCGTGGCGCGTATCTGCGCCGGGTAGAGATCAGAGATCAACGCCCCATAACCGCCGATCATACCGTTCACAAAAATCCCCATGATCGCGCCGGCGAACAGCATGACGGTCGGGTTATCAAGGTTGGCATAAGCAATGACCATGATCGCTGCGCCTGCTTGGTAGAGCAGGAACATCTTCTTGCGGCCAAAGCGATCCGCCAGTTGGCCGAACAGCCAAATCCCGAATGCCATGCCCAGCACAGTGACTGCAGTCCAAGTACCAGATGCCATGAGCGAAAAGCCGAATTTCTTGGACAAGTAGCTGGGCATCCAGATCATCAGGCCGTAGTACCCAAAGTTCTGCACAGAAGTCAGGACCATCACCCCAACACTGGCCTTGGTGGTCTGCCGGTCTTTGAAAAGGTCAGTGAATCGCCGAGCAAACGGAACAGGATCAGCTGCAGCCTTCACGAACTCAGCCGGCTCACTCATCGTGTGACGGACAATCAAAGAAACGAAAGCAGGCAGCAAGCCGACCAGGAACATGCCACGCCAGCCGATGTAAGGCAGAAGCAATGGTGTGAGAAGAGCCGCCGCAAGAACACCGGCTTGCCATCCCATGCCCACATAAGAGGAGGCTCGGTTGCGCCGGTGTGCCGGCCAGGTCTCGGCGATCAGCGCCATGCCGATACCGAACTCACCACCCAAACCGAAACCGGCGAGGGTCCTGTAGATCAACAGATCCCAATAGCCCTGAGCGATTGCGCAGAGACCAGTGAAGATGGAGAAGGTCAGGATGCACAGGGTCAGCATTCGAACCCGGCCATAGCGATCGCTCAATTGGCCAAATATCAGCCCGCCTGCCACAGCTCCCAATAACGTCCAAGTCACCAGCGAGCCGGCCTCCGATGATGTCAGCGCAAGGCCGATCGTAATCGCAGGCAGCATAAACCCGAGAATCAGTAAGTCGAAGCCGTCCATTGCATAACCCGTCACACTGGCTATCAAAGCCTTGCGCGGTGACGCATCCTTTTTTTGAACCTTGTCGGACGAAGCCATCATGCTTTACCTCTTGTTTTTGTATGGTTTTTTAGACGACCTGACAGAGGGACTCGCCAGACCCGCCACCTGCTGGCACCTCAAGGGCTGACCACAGGTTACTGCTAGCGCCGGCTTTTGTCTAAATATTTAGATTTCACGAAAAGCCCGAAACAGCGAATGCACTAAAGGTGCCATTCGAGGTTGATGGAAAGTGCATCGACATCAATCCCATCGCCCGTGCGGTTGCCGAATTTGTTCCGCCAATACTCGTATCCGGGCCCAACCCAGAACACGTTCTTCTTGGCCCCGACGAGCTGACCTGCGTCGACCATCAAGGAGGTACGCATCAGTTGCTCATCTGCGGTGGGGTTGTTGCGGTAGTCATCACCCTTTTCAGTGTTGTAGCTGTAGAAGCCCTGGAATTTCATCGGCACACTGCCAACCGTGAACGGGACACCCCATGTCAGGTTCAGTTGGTAGAAGGGGTCGAACAGCATCGATGAGTGGTTCCCGGGTAGGTCACAGCTGTCTAGGCCGCAGTGGTTCCATTCCCGTGCGTAATACAGGCTCAGGTCGAGAAAACCCGCCGGCAGCGCAAATTTGAGGGTTGGACCGATCACCACCATTCGCTTGCGTGACTGGAATGCGTTGTTCTTTGTATTCCAGTCAAAACCCAGGGTCAGCGCGACATCCTTGACCGGGCCGAAGGCCAGGGGCTTATCGAAAATCCGGCCGTACTGCAGTTGATTGCGATAAGTCAGGTAGATTTCGGTGGCGCCACTGTCGCTCTCCTTTTTGGGGTCATTGTGATCTGACTTGAACACATCAAGGTTCGCAAATTGCTGGCCCAGCGCGTAGGTGCTGACATGGGTGAGCTGGACGATGTGCTTAGCCACGTCTTTCTTTTTGCCTGGGTCCGAGAAATGACTGCTGTAGCGATATCCAATGAAGGTATCGCTGAACGCTGGGGGTTGAGCTGCCATGACAGCTGGGGTCAAAAAAAGGGCGAGTACGGGCGCGCCGATTCTGGTCTTCATTACCGAAGCTCCAATCAGAGTGTTGTTATTACGCGTTGGGCAGGAAAAAACTGCCTAGCTGTCAGGTCCTAGGACCAAAGCCAAGCAAGCAGGCAAGGAAGTGCTACAAAACGGTGCGGAGTGTGTGCTGAGATACCTAGCCGCGGGTCGGCGCGAGGGGAGTTGAGTAGACATGAGCCGGCCTTTTTTTGTATTTTTTAGACGAACAACTTCACCTGTCTAAATATTGATACACTTGCAGCATGACTTCGTCAAGCCGATCTGGTCGGACACGCGCACTCATCCAATAATGATAAGGATTCTCATTGAACCAGATTGATTACCAAGCAATCGGCGAACGTCTCAGGGCTTTTCGAATTGGCCGTCAGCTGAATGCCGATCAGGTTGCAGAAAAGCTCGGCATCTCGCGTGCTGCGGTTTATCGCCTCGAACTCGGCAAAATCGTAAAGCTCGAAACGCTGGAGCGGTTGGCGGAGCTGTTGAAGGTCTCGCTGACCAGCCTGCTGGGTTCAGACACGGAGTACTTCGACAATGCGCTGGGTTACTTCGAGCGCATGAGGCAGCTGGAAGCGAGGTCCAGCAGCATCATCTCCTACTTCGATCCGTTCTCTTATCTCCTGACAACGCCTGAGTACTCTGAGCTGTTCAAAACGATGCTCTACGAGGCCAGGCCTCGGGTTTTCAGCGGTGCTCAAGAAGCGATGGAAGACCAGATACTGAGTATCCTGGACGAGCGGAAATCCACCTTCTTCCGCCAAAAATTCGAGGTCAAGTCCATCGTCGGTCTGCGCCAGATCGAGCGCTATTTGCACATTGGCCTGGTAGGTCGTTTGGACTTACCGCCCAGTGTTCGTATGGAGCGGGCTCTGCTCGCCCGCCGAGAGATCGAAAACCTGATCAGCATCGTGGAATCGAACAGCGATCATCCGAACATCTATCTGATCGACGAAGCGCTCCCAAGCGCCACCTTCCAGATCTTCGAACAGAAAAACACAAGCTACGTAGCAGTCAGCCCCTACCGACTGGGCGAATTGCCCAATCTGCATGTAGGCATTGCTAGCGTGACGTCATCGGCCCAGGCGGTAGACATGTACAAAGCCATGTCTACCGACTTGTTGAGCCGAGCATATTCAGGCCGAGACGCTATGAGGAAGCTCCAGCAGCTGCTGGCAAAGTTGTAACTAGACGTGCGTCGCCCTGGCTTTCCTGGACACTTTTAAGCGACTGATTTTGGTCGTTAGCCAAACTCGGCAAACGGCCACCTCAACGCCCAGAGAAAGTCAGTCGAGCTAAATCGAGGCTTCTGGGGCACGTATCTGATACCCGGCTCGGTTGCCCGGCGCCGGGTGGATTTGGGGAACGGGCATAGCCCACCAACTTGGCCCAAACATACGTCCGGGCCGGTGATGATTGGTGTTGACCGCTCCCCAAGGCCCCACTTACTTCAGCGGCACGTAGATATCCGTTTGCCACTGCTCCAGCGGCGTTTCCGGGTACACGCTCAGGTACTGGAAGAACAACGGATGGTCGCGCAATTCTTCATTGCTCGATGGCAGCCAGTCACGATAAAGCGGGTAGATGGTTTCGCCGATGTAGTCAGGCGAGCCGATATGCCGGATCACGGCGCAACGCCCGGCCGGGATGACCCGCTCATGCACGGCGAAATCGTTGGGCTGCACAGCCTCATCAATCTCACCGCAAACGGCAAAGCGAAAAGCGTCGGGCGGGGTGGTGTCGGGGTTGTCGTAGGGAATGCCGAACGTGCGGCTGCTGGCCACCGGCGACTGGCCGCTGTGCATGCGCCATTGGCGAAAACGCGCGACGCTTTCGCCGACCAGGCCGGGTGGCCCTCGGTGCTCGAGCGCGGCTACGCGGGTTTCGGCGAAATCCACGATACGGATCTGCATGGTGATACTCCTGGAAAGGTGTGGAACAACGAATACCGCACTCCAGGCCTGCCAGTTCGGCGCCTTGGCGAAGACGCTGGGCGCCATGCCAAAGGCACGCTTGAACGCTCTGGAAAAGGCTTCGGGGCTTTCGAAACCGGCGCCGAATGCGGCTTCCAGGACGGGCATTGCGGGTGAGGCGACCAGCTGGTGCGCCGCGCGTCGAAGCCTCATCAGTTGCACATACCGCGAAACCGGAATGCCCATGTATGCCGTGAACTGCCGATGGAAGTGAAACGCCGAGAAGTTGGCGATGCGGCTCAGGGCATTCACCGACAGGTCGCCTTCAAGGTGGCTGTCGATGTAGGCAAGCACGGCTTCGAACCGCTTTGCGTAGGTAGGGTTGTGCTGTGAGTCAGTCAACGAACGGAATCTCCGGAAGGTGCGGTGAGCGCTAGCATCCGTTGTTCAGGCATCGAGGTGCCTAGCCGTGATTGCTCAATCGGGGATTGTCTTGACCATGCCGTGGATGACGCCAGTGTTGACGGGTGTACCGCGCTACCGGCCAGTTAAGCAAGTTGGGCCGCAAAAGCGGCCCCTGTAACGCTAGCTGACAGGTGGGTCAATCCACCCGCACGAACTCGTTCTTGGCCATTTCACTGCCGCCGACGGCTTCCAGGCGCTTGCCGCCCTCCAGTACGCGCACATTGATCAGTGCAAGCCCGTCCTTGTTGCGCGCCGTGACCACATCATCCTTGCGCTCCCACTCTTCGACCTTGACCTTGCTGCCATTGGCGATGATGTAGTCCTTGGAGAACTCCCACTTTTGCTTGGGGCTTTTGAAACCCATCACCGTGGTGGTGGCTTCGTAAGTCCCTTCCAGGGCGTCGTTGCCGCAGCCGGCCAGTACAAAGAATGGCAGCGCTGCGAGTACCAGTTTGAATGTACGCATGTGATTTCCATATCGGTTGGTTTTGATGGTGAGAGGCATCATGAAGGCGGAGTGCCTGTAGCAGGTCCATGGACATCCGCATGGGCGCTACGCCGCGGGATTATACAGACCGGGCCTGATCAGCAAAGTTGCATGCACCCGGGTGCTTGAAACCTTGACGAAGTTGTCTGGGCTGGTGGGGTAGAGCAGCCGTGTTTTTCAGGCAAGGCTGCAGGGTGAGTACCAGGGGGCCGCGGAATCGATGTGAACGTGTTTCTGCTTCTTGGGCAGGAACGGGGTATCAAGTGTGCCCAGGGCTATCGAAACCCAGTCGGCAAAATCACCTTGGGACCGTGACCAGAACAAGCTTGAGCCGCACGCGACGCAAAACTCGCGCACTACCGTCGGTGAAGAGGCGAACGTCTTGATGTAGGTAGCACCGCGTAGTATGCGCAGCATACTGCGCGGCACGCTGCCGTACGAAGCGAATGCGGCGCCATGACCTTTACGGCATTGGCTGCAATGGCAATGGCTCACTGCCTTGGGTGGGGTGAGTAGCAGGTAACTGACCGCTGTGCATAGGCAGCTTCCTTGGTATACCTCTGTCATTGGTGCTTCCGTGCAGGATGAAAACGCCAGCCTAAACGCCCAGGCCTGATCAGTCGACTGGCCGTAACTGACGTCCATCGTGCACAGGGTGCTTGACCCTGAAGTGGCTATAACCCTCAGTCTGGTCGTTAGTTTGCCTCTACTAGGAATTCATCATGGACAACCGTATTCCTCCGCCCCTGGTTGCAACCCTGTTCGGTCTATTGGCCTGGTTCGCGGCTCGACACTTACCGGGAACCTTGGAGGTGACTGTCGAATGGCGCATTGGCCTGGCGCTCGTGGTATTGCTAGTAGGCGTAGCTGTTTGTCTGGCCGGCGTGCTTTCCTTCCGTCAAGCACGCACTACGGTCAACCCGCTGAAGCCTGAAACAGCTTCGGCACTGGTCACCGGGGGCATCTACACCTATACACGCAACCCCATGTACCTAGGCTTCGCCACAGCCCTGATTGCTTGGTCAATCTTTCTCGCCTGGCCGCCAGCACTTCTAAGCGTGCTGGGCTTCGTAATCTATATGAACCTCTTCCAGATCGGTCCGGAGGAACGGGCCCTTGCCAGTCGTTTCGGCAGAGCGTTCACGCAGTACTGCAAACAAGTAAGGCGTTGGCTTTAGATAACGAAACGTCTGCCAGCCGAGGCGAGTTCTCGATGGGATTGAGCCTTTTTGATGCGCCCTGTCAGTGCTGCGCGCTATCCACCGCGATGCCTTCGCCGGATACCTCGGTGTAGCGGGCACTGCGATCGGCAATGGCGTAATGAATCAACCCGCCCAAACCTGCCCCAAAGAACCACGAAAACTGCGACAGCGTATCGAACGCCGGCACCAGCGCCAGCACGATGGCGATCAGCGCAGCCGGGATGAACGCCGCTACAGCGCGCAGGTTGACCCCACGGTTGTAGTGATAGGCAGCCTCTGTACTTTCGCTGTACAGCTGCGGCAGGTTTACCCGGCTGCGGCGAACCAGGTAGTAGTCGGTGACGATGATTCCGTACAGTGGGCCGAGCAGGGCACCCAGGCCGCCGAGGAAATACACGATCACCGACGGGCTGTTATACAGGTGCCAAGGCAGGATCAGCACCGCGATGGCGGCGCTGAGCAAGCCGGCGCGGCGGAAGTTCAGCAGGTTCGGCGCGAGGTTGGCGAGCACGTAGGCCGGGGCGACGAAGTTGGCCATGATGTTCACCGCGACGGTGACGATCAGGAAGGCCAGGCAGGCCAGCACCAGGCCGGCGGTGTTGGGGATGGCGGCGACGATTTCGGTCGGTCCCTGCACCAGCTTGCCGTCGATGCTGAACTGCGCGCCGGCCAGTACCACGGCGATCAGCGCGAAGCCGAGCATGTTCACCGGCAGGCCCCAGAAGTTGCCCACGCTGATGGTGCGACGGTCTGGGCAGTTACGGGTAAAGTCGCAGAAGTTGAGAATCATGGTGCCGTACAGCGAGACCCACAGCGCGGCGGCACCGAGCACTTTCAGCCACATAGTCGAACCGGTTGGCGCGTTGCCGCTGGACCATGAAATCGACAGGCCACTGCGCCAGTACATCCAGCCCGCCAGGCAGGCAAAGGCGACCAGAATGATCGGCCCGGTGATGGACTCGAAGCGGCGCACCATCTCCATGCCGTAGGCAAAAATCGCCACCTGCACGCACCATATGCCTAAGAAGGTGATCCAGCCCAGCGTCGACAGACCGAGGATCGAGTTCTGGTCGTAGGCTTTGAGGTCTGGAGCGATGGCGGTCAGCAGCACGCGCAGCACGACCGAGGCGAGGTAGGTTTGTATGCCGAACCAGGCGATAGCGATCACCGCGCGGATCAGTGCCGGGATCTGCGCACCATGAATGCCGAAGCTGATACGGCACATGACGGGGTAGGGCAGGCCGGTCTTCTGGCCCATGTAGCCCGACAGGTTCATCAGGCCGTAGATCACCAGCGCACCAAGCGCGAAGGCGGCGAGGATCTGCGCGCCGCTCATGCCCAGGGCGAACAGGCCGATGGCGAAGGAATAGTTGGCGATGTTATGCACATCGTTGGTCCACAGCGCGAACAGGCTGTAACGCCCCCAGGTGCGATTGGCCGCGCGGGTCGGGGCAAGGTCGGCACTGTACAGACGCGGGCTCAACGCCAGCTGATTGGGCTCGGCCGTATCGGCGGGGAGAACATCAAGCTGACCAACATCGGAACGTGAAATCGACGCCATCGGGACTCCATGATGGTTGTGTACTTTTATTATTGAATTTGTATACACACAAGATTCATACCAACCCACGCGTTCGGTTGAGGCCAGCCTTCTATAGCCTTCATTCGGCATTTTTGCGTGATACGCCTCGCCGAGAAGTGGGTATTTTGTGCACATTTTTTGTGCAAAGTTGTTACCGCACGCGCCAGGCGGGGATGCTTACCTGTTCACCAGGTTGAGCTGACGCGCTGAACGGGTGGCTTTCAAGGGAATGTTCGGACTAATCTGCCAACAGGATTCTATGGGGGCTTTTCGATGTCGAATGTATCGCTCGGACTGGGTCTGTTACTTGCCGCTGCCTTGGTCGAAGCAGCCCCATTGCAGGTGCCCACCCCGGCCGCACTGAGGAGCCAGCTCGAAAGCCTCAAGCCTGGCCAGTTTCTCTGGTACCCGCAGGTTTCGCCGGTAGGGCCGGTGACCGTGGTGGTGAGCCTTACCGAGCAACGTGCCTACGTCTATCGCAATGGCATTGCCATTGGCGTCAGTACCGTGAGCAGCGGCAAGCCAGGCCGGGAAACCCCCACCGGGGTATTCAGCATTCTGCAGAAGAAGGTCGAGCACAAATCCAGCCTCTACAACAGCGCGCCGATGCCCTATATGGAGCGCCTGACGTGGGACGGCATTGCCTTGCACGCTGGCCATCTGCCGGGCTACCCCGCTTCGCATGGTTGTGTCCGGTTGCCGATGGACTTTGCCAAGAAGCTGTACGAAGTCACCGGTTTCAGTTCGACGACTGTCATCGTTTCCGATACCAACAGTGCGCCGGTGGAGGTCTACCACCCCGGCGTGCTGGCGCCTACGGTCAGCGATGGCAAGGCCCAAGGCCCGCTGGTATTGAACAACCAACAGTTCTGGAACGACCCAGACCCGACGGCTGGGCCACTGTCGATCCTGATCAGCCGCGCCGACTTGCGGGCCTACGTGTTCCGCGGTGGCCAGTTGATCGGTTCGGCGCCGGCACTTTCGGCTGAAAGCGGCCAGCATCGCAGTGGCATGGCGGTGTATTCCCTGTTGCAAAAGCCATCCAGCTTGGCACTCGATGGCGGGCTACCCTTACGCTGGTCAGTGGTGGGCTTGAGCAACCCGGAGTATGGAAATACGCCTTATGAACAATTGGGGCAATTGAACATCAACCCGGAATTTCGCCGTCATCTACGAGCGGCAATGGACGTTGGCACGATGCTGGTGATCACCGACTGGGCGTCTACTCGGGATACCCGCAGCAATGGACAATTCACGGTGATCAGCACCGAGGGCAGTGAAGAATCTAAACCATTGGTCAAGAAATGATCGGCAATCTTCAGTAAATCAAGCAAAGTAGCGGTTTTTGGCTGCAAACAAGGCAGATAAGACACGTTTTCAACAGGGTACCCTATGTCGATGTTTGAACCTTTGCGCGGAGCCGTCCGGCTCTCGGTGGCCAGTATTGGCCTGTTTTTCTTGAGCGCCTGGCCTGCTGCCTACGCGCAATCTCTGCCTAGTGCTGCCGAGCTGCAGCAGTTGGCGCCGAACGCCAACCTGTCCACCTTGGCCCTGGCCCTTACTGCCTATTCATGCGCCAGTCACAACGACGCGAACAAGTTGCTGACGGTGATCGATTACTCCAAGGCCTCGCGTGACAAACGCCTGTGGGTGTTCGACCTGCGGGCCCGGAAACTGCTGTTCGAAGAGTGGGTCGCCCATGGCAAGAACAGCGGCGCCGATGTGCCGACCACGTTCTCCAACGCGCCGAACAGTTACCAGTCCTCCATCGGCCTGTATGAAACCGGCCAGACCTACAGCGGCAAGCATGGCCGCTCGCTGCGCCTGCAAGGGTTGGAGCCGGGGTTCAACGACAACAGCATGTCGCGGGCAATCGTGATGCATGCCGCCGCGTATGCCGACCCCAAGGTCGTGCCCGGCCTAGGGCGCCTGGGGCGCAGCCAGGGCTGCCCTGCCGTTCGGCCGGCCATTGCTGGCAAGCTGATCGAGACGTTGCAACGCGGTAGCTATGTGTTTGCCTATTACCCGCAGCAGAACTGGCTGAAAACATCACGTTTTCTCAACGCACAGAGCTGCCCGCTGGCAAATCAGTCGCTCGCCAGCAAGTAGAGGCAACGGTGGGTAGTTACTGATTACCCTTGGCCTGTTGCTCCAGGTGCACCTGCAACGTCGGATCGATTTGCAGTGCGCTGGCCAGTTCGTCCAGGTAGGCCCGCTCTGCGGGCTGCTGGTCATCCACCAGCATCACGCTAGCCAGGTACATTTCGGCAGCCATGGCGGGGTCCTGGGCAGACTGTGCCACCTCGGCTGCATCGAGTGGTTTGCTGACCTCCTCATCCAGCCATTGCTGCAGTTGCGGGTCGCTGGTGTGGCGTTTGATTTCGGCGTAGATCAACTGTTCTTCTTGCTCGTCGATGCGACCGTCAGCCTTGGCTGCCGCGATCAATGCGCGCAGTACCGCATGGCTGTGGCCTTCGGCTTCGGCGCCCGACAGTTGATCGACCGTACGCATGGCCTGTTGCGGGGCGGCTGCCTGGCTGCGTTGCCAGCTTTGATAGGCCTGGAACGCCATCATGCCCAACGACGCCAGCGCGGCATAATTGGTGCCACCCGCAGAGCGGCCCTGGGTAGAGCCAAGCGCGCTGCCGCCACCCAAAAGCCCGCCCAGTAAACCACCAAGACCGCCAGCGCCACCCGTTGCACTGCCGCCGCCAAGCAGCCCTCCCAGCAAGCCGCCCAGGCCGTCTTGCGATGCCAGGCCGCCGTTCCCTTGTTGCGCTCGCGAGCCTTGTCCGGCGCGCAGCAGCTGTTCGAGTAGATCAGTCGTGTTCATGGCACCGCCCTCGGTCGGTAGTCGTTGCCCAGACAAGCAACGATAGCCCCCTCGAGGCGAACTGCCATGACCGTTTGGCAGACTTGGCCCAGAAGGGCCAAGGTCGGGTCAGGCACCCATATGGCAGGTGCTGCAGCCAGGGTACTGGCTCAGCCTCTCATCACTTCGTCCAATGCCTGCTCAAGGGTGCTGACCGTGCGCTCGATATTGTGCAGCTTTTCGAGCCCGAACAGGCCGATGCGGAAGGTCTGGAAGTCGGCTGGCTCGTCACATTGCAACGGCACGCCGGCGGCTATCTGCAGGCCGTGATCGGCAAATTTCTTGCCGCTCTTGATATCGGCATCATCGGTGTAGCTCACCACGACGCCCGGTGCCTGAAAGCCCGATGCGGCCACGCTCTTGATGCCTTTGCCAGTCAACAGGGCGCGCACCCGATCACCTAGCGCCTGTTGTTCCGCGCGGACCTTGTCGAAGCCGTAGGCTTGCATCTCGTTCACCACGTCGTTGAACCGTGCGAGCGAATCGCTGGGCATGGTCGCATGGTACGCATGCCCACCTTGCTCGTAGGCCTGCATGATCTGAAGCCACTTTTTCAGGTCGCAGGCAAAGCTGCTGCTCTGCGTGTGCTCGATGCGTTCGAGGGCCAGCGCGCTGAACATCACCAAGGCGCAGCAAGGTGAGGCGCTCCAGCCTTTTTGCGGTGCGCTGATCAGCAGGTCGACCGCGCACTTGTGCATATCGACCCAAATCGTGCCGGAGGCGATGCAGTCCAGTACGAACAGGCCACCCACTGCATGCACGGCATCGCCGACGGCCCGCAGGTAATCGTCGGGCAGGATAATCCCTGATGAGGTTTCAACGTGGGGCGCGAAGACAATCTGAGGCTTGTGCGCCTCAATTGCCGCCAGCACTTGCTCCAGAGGGGGTGGCGCGTAGGCCGCCTGGCGCCCCGTGTCGACCGGTCGGGCTTTCAGCACCGTGGTGGCCGCCGGGATGTTGCCCGTATCGAGGATTTGGCTCCAGCGATAACTGAACCAGCCGTTGCGTATCACCAGGCATTGCTGGCCAGTGGCAAACTGGCGCGCAACCGCTTCCATGCCGAATGTACCGCTGCCCGGCACTACCGCAACAGCCTGGGCGCCATAGACCTGTTTCAGGGTCTTGGAAATGTTCCTCATCACGCCTTGAAATGCCTGAGACATGTGATTGAGCGAGCGGTCGGTGTACACCACCGAGTACTCGACCAGCCCCTCAGGATCAATACTGGAGTAGAGCGTTGACATGGGGTGACTCCTTGGCAGAGATGTCCGTGGTATCGACCCTGCCCTAAGCCCTGGCAAATGACAAGACGGGGCAGGGCGGTGTGCGGCTTCGGTCGACCTTATCAACAGCCTCACCGGTACCGGTGACCGCTAAACTTTGCTCTAACCGTAGATTAACTATTGCCTGTCTGTTGCTTCAGCCAGTGTTGCACGACGCCAAGCGACTCAGGCTGCTGCAGCTTGCGTGGCCACACCAGATAGAACGACTTGTCGAGCCTGAGCTGCTGAGCGAAGACTTGAATCAGCCTGCCGGCGACGATGTCATCACTGACGAACGCCAGGCTGGCCAACGCAATGCCCTGGCCACTGATGGCCGCATCAATGGCCAATGAGGTCTGATTGAACCGCAGGTTCTTGGCGGTCGGTTGCACGTGTTGCGGAAACACTGCAGCAAGGAACTGAGGCCAGAAGTTATGGGCATCGTGGAGCATGATGAAATCTTGCAGTTGCTCGAAGCTGGCGGGGACTTGGCTGCCCTCGAACAACGCAGGGCTGGCCACTGCGACGATGCGATCCGCCATCAACAGTTCGCTGTTCAGGCCTGCGCCGATTTCGGGCTTGCCATAGCGGACGGCGATATCCACGCCATCGGTGTTGAAGTGGGACAGTCGATCTGTGGCCAGCACACGTAAATCGATGTCCGGGTGGCTTTGCGCAAAACTGCCCAGCCTGGGAATAAGCCATTTGGAGGCAAAGGTCGGGGTAACGCTGACCGTAAGGTGCGCTGATTGTGGCCGCAGCAGGCGTGTCGCCTCATCGATCATGGCCAGGGCACTGCGGATGCTGCCGCTGTAACCCAGCCCTGCATCGGTCAGTGCCAGGCCCCGGGGCAGGCGCTCGAACAGGCGAAGGTTCAGGCTTGCCTCCAGCCCGCGTATCTGTTGTGCAACTGCCGCCTGGGTCACGCCCAATTCTTCGGCGGCCAGGCGGAAGTTAAGGTGGCGGGCGACCACTTCAAACACGCGTAGCGCATTAAGCGAGGGCAATTCAGGGAAACCGTTTGGCATGACGTTGGCAATGGCCGGGCTGGAAAAATTCATTGCCGAGGCTACTCCCTGAGCACCTTTAAAGAAACCCGCGCCAGCGCCTTCAATTCAAGCGCCTGAACCTCAAGCGCTCTTTTCGCGGCAGCGGTTTTTCATCGTGCAGCTTGACTCGTGAAATTTTTAGTGTAATTTTTCATGAAAAATAAACATAAAAATTTCACGGCAGTCCGAAACGATGAAGATGCACGAAGAGGTTGAAGCCCTCGCGATCCTTATTCACGACCTGCGCAAATTCAAGAACCTGACCTTGGGTGAACTGGCCGAGCGCATCAACCGCTCTGTCGGTTTTCTCTCCCAGGTCGAACGCGGTGTTTCACGCCCGACCGTGGCGGACCTCACCGCTATCAGCGAAGCGCTCGGCGTATCCACCGCGTACTTCTACAACCTGAGCAAGCCCCGCAGCATCGGCTGGGTCACGCGCCCCCATGAGCGGCGCACGCTGTACCTGGAGTCGGGCATTACCGACGTGCTGGCCTCGCCGACCATCGCCGGCGCGTTCGCCATGCTCGACAGCCATCTCGAGCCCGGCGCCACCAGTGGCGAGGACTACCTGAGCGATCGTTCCGAGCAGGGCTGTTTCGTGCTCGAAGGCGAGCTCACGGTATGGCTGGACCAGGGTGACGCCGTGACCCTGCACGCCAACGACTGCTTCCAGCTGCAACCCCACGCGCAATTCCGTTACGCCAACCTGACGGAAAAGACCACCCGTGTGCTCTGGGTCTTCAATTGAATTCGTTCACCTCACAAGGATAAGAAGATGAGTGTCATCTTTCCGGATCTGCTGGCTGAAGTGCGCTCGTTCCGAGCAGAACACCCGGCAATACGCTATGTCGACCTGATTGCACTGGATATCCCCGGGCATTTCTATGGCAAGCGCTACCCCATCGACATGCTGGAGAAAGTCGCAGCCGGTGCGCCTTTGAAGCTGCCGCAGAACTGCGTGCTGCTGGGCACCCAGGGTGGGCTCTACCCGATTGGTGACTACTGCTTCGCCGACGGCGACCCGGATGCCGCGCGGCGCCTGGTGCCGGGCACCCTCAAGCCGGTGCGCTGGGAAAAGGAAGTGATCGCCCAGATGCTCATCACCTCCGACGGCACTGCCAAGCCGATCGAGTTCGAACCCCGAGAAGTGCTGGCTCGCGTGCTTCAGCGCCTGGCCAAGCGTGGTATCCGCCCGGTGGTGGCGTTCGAACTGGAGTTCTACCTGTTCGACCGCAAGCTCGATAACGGCCTGCCGCAGTACCCGCGCGACACGGCGACCGGGGACGAAGACGACCAACCGAACATGCACATCGAGCGGCTGTCGCGCTTCTCGTCGGTGCTGCACGAGATGGTCGATGGCGCCAACGAGCAGGGCGTGCCGGCGAACGTGATCACCGCAGAGCTAGGCCCCGGCCAGTTCGAAATCAACTTCTCCCACAGCGACGATGCCCTGAGCGCGGCGGACTGGTCGGCGCTGTTCTGCCGCAGTACCCGGGGTATCGCGATGAAGCACGGCTACCGCGCCAGCTTCATGAGCAAGCCGTACCTGGACGCGCCAGGCAGCGGCATGCATGTGCATGTCAGCCTGTACGACGACGCCGGCAACAACATCCTGGCCGGTGCCGAGCAGCGCAAGCTGCGTCATGCGGTGGCAGGGTGCCTGGAGCTGCTGCCGCACTGCATGCCGATCTTTGCCCCCAACCACAATGCCTACCGCCGTTATGGCGCGATGGTCAACGCGGCGAGCAAGGCCAGCTGGGGCTTCGAGGACCGTGATGCGTGCATTCGCATCCCTGAATCCGACCCGCGCAACCTGCGCATCGAGCACCGCCTCGCGGGCGCCGATGCCAACCCGTATCTGGTGCTGGCGGCCATCCTGACCGGGATGGAGCATGGCCTGGACCGTGGCGTGGAACCCATTGCGCCGTTGAACGACAACCGCCAGAGCGGCATCGACTTCCCCAAGGATGCCCTCAGCGCTCTGGCCGCCATGCGTCACCACCCGGTGGTCAACGAAGGCCTGGGCAGTGAGTTCGTGATGGTTTATTGCGAAAACAAATACCAGGAGCAACTGGACTTCATGCGCCACATCGATGCCCGCGAATACCGCTGGTTCCTTTGACTGCTGCGGTCCGAACAGACGCTTTTTCAACGTTTGAATACCACGCGCAATACCGATTTGCCGGAGGAAGATATGCCACGTGTGCCCGTTATTGGCATTACCGCATGCACCAGCATGATTGAGCAGCATGCCACCCAGACCATCGCCGAGAAGTACGCACGCGCGGCCGCCAAAGCGGCGTGTGGGCTGCCCATCGTGATCCCCAGCCTCGGTGACCTGATGGACAGCGCCGATATTCTCGACGTGGTGGATGGGCTGATCTTCACCGGTTCGCCGTCCAACATCGAGCCGTTTCACTACAACGGCCCGGCCAGTGCGGTAGGCACCCATCATGACCCTTTGCGTGATGCCACCACGTTGCCGCTGATGCGTGCGGCCATCGCCGCCGGTGTGCCCGTACTTGGCATTTGCCGTGGCTTTCAGGAAATGAACGTGGCGTTGGGTGGCACCCTGTACCAGAAGGTCCACGAGGCTGGGGTGTTCATGGATCACCGCGAAGGCAAGGGCGAGCCCATCGAAAAGCAGTATGGCCCGCGTCACACCATGCATGTGGAGCCCGGTGGCCTGCTCGACCGCATGGGCTTGCCGGCGATCTTCGACGTCAATTCCATCCACGGCCAGGGCATTGATGTACTGGCCCCGGGGCTACGGGTGGAAGCATTGGCACCAGATGGCCTGGTGGAAGCGATTTCGGTCGAGAACAGCAAGGGGTTTGCCCTGGCCGTGCAATGGCACCCGGAGTTCCAGGTCATGGACAACCCGCAGTACCTGGCCATCTTCCAGTCATTCGGCAAGGCCTGCCGGCAGCGCTCGGTGCTGCGCCAGAGGCTGTTGCTGTCCGCCTGAACAGCCACCTTGCCCACCTACGAAAATACCCGCGCAGCACCGCTGCGCAACTTGATGGAGTGAAGTCAATGAGTGAACAGAATTCGCAGACCCAGGCCTGGCAAGCGCTGAGCCGCGACCACCACCTGGCCCCGTTCAGCGATGTCAAACAACTGGCCGAGAAAGGCCCGCGCATTATCACCTCGGCCAAGGGCGTGTACCTCTGGGACAGTGAAGGTAACAAGATTCTCGATGGCATGGCGGGCCTGTGGTGCGTGGCGGTCGGCTATGGTCGCGACGAGCTGGCCGAGGTCGCCAGCCAGCAGATGAAGCAGCTGCCTTACTACAACCTGTTCTTCCAGACTGCCCACCCGCCTGCGCTGGAGCTGGCCAAGGCAATCGCCGATGTGGCGCCGCAAGGCATGAACCACGTGTTCTTCACAGGCTCCGGCTCCGAAGGCAACGACACCGTACTGCGCATGGTTCGCCATTACTGGGCGTTGAAGGGCAAGAAAAACAAGAACGTCATCATCGGCCGCATCAACGGTTACCACGGCTCTACCGTGGCGGGCGCGGCCCTGGGCGGCATGAGCGGTATGCACCAGCAGGGCGGGGTGATCCCGGATATCGTGCACATCCCGCAGCCCTACTGGTTCGGTGAAGGCGGCGACATGACCGAGGCCGACTTCGGCGTGTGGGCGGCCGAGCAGTTGGAGAAGAAGATCCTCGAAGTTGGCGTGGACAACGTTGCCGCCTTCATCGCCGAGCCGATCCAGGGCGCCGGCGGTGTGATCATCCCGCCGCAGACCTACTGGCCGAAGGTCAAGGAAATCCTGGCCAGGTACGACATCCTCTTCGTCGCCGACGAAGTCATTTGCGGTTTCGGCCGTACCGGTGAGTGGTTCGGTACTGACTACTACGACCTCAAGCCCGACCTGATGACCATCGCCAAGGGCCTGACCTCCGGTTACATCCCCATGGGCGGAGTGATCGTGCGTGACGAAGTGGCCAAGGTCATCAGCGAAGGCGGCGACTTCAACCACGGCTTCACCTATTCCGGCCACCCGGTAGCGGCTGCGGTGGGCCTGGAGAACCTGCGCATTCTGCGCGACGAGCAGATCATCCAGCAGGTGCACGATAAAACCGCACCTTATCTGCAGCAACGCCTGCGCGAACTGGCCGACCACCCGCTGGTAGGCGAAGTCCGCGGCTTGGGCATGCTCGGTGCGATCGAGCTGGTGAAGGACAAGGCCACCCGCGCCCGTTATGAAGGCAAAGGTGTCGGCATGATCTGCCGCCAGCACTGCTTCGACAACGGCCTGATCATGCGCGCCGTGGGCGACACCATGATCATCGCGCCACCGCTGGTGATCAGTGTCGAAGAGATCGACGAGCTGGTGCAGAAGGCTCGCAAGTGCCTGGACCTGACGTACGAAGCTGTTCGGTAAGAAAGGGGCTGCTTCGCATCCCATCGCCGGCAAGCCAGCTCCCACAGGGTTGAGACATGCATTGCAACTGTGGGCGCTGGCTTGGCTGACAGCCAGCGAACCCTGAAGCATTTTGCTTTGTGAGATGAATCATGTACTTTTCAGGGCATTCATCACCCATCCGAAAGTCGCGATTCAACTATGAAAGTGCACGAAGAAATCGAAGGCCTGGCAGTACTGATTCGCGACCTGCGCAAATTCAAAGGCCTGACATTGGGCGAGCTGGCCCAGCGCATCGGCCGTTCGGTAGGCTTTCTGTCCCAGGTCGAACGCGGCGTATCGCGCCCGACCGTGGCCGACCTCACTGCCATCAGCGAAGAGCTCGGTGTCTCGACCGCCTACTTCTACAAGCTGGACAAACCCCGCGAGCTCGACTGGGTCACCCGCCCTCACGAGCGCCGCACGCTGCATCTGGCCGGCGGCATCACCGATGTGCTGGCATCCCCCACGATAACGGGGGCGTTCTCCATGCTCGATAGCCATTTGCAGCCGGGGGCCAGCAGTGGCGAAGAGTACCTGGACGACAGCTCGGAGCAAGGCTGCTTCGTGCTCGAAGGCGAACTGACCGTCTGGCTGGACGGCGGTGAGCCGGTCACGCTGCGCGCCAGTGACAGTTTTCAGTTGCAACCCCATGCCAGTTTTCGTTACGCCAACCTCACCGACAAGCCCACGCGCGTGCTTTGGGTGTTCAGCTGAGGGGCTTGTGCGTCGCATCCGGCTGGCCGGGAAAGTTGGCCTGCAAGCAATATGCTGGCTGCATGGGGTATCCTTATGCCACGCAAACAACTTCGAAGCAGTGAATGAACGATGGGTTTTGAACAACTAGCTGAGCTACGTGACCGCCTGCGGGCGGAAAAAGGGCAGACCAAGGCCGATAGCCCGAAACCGCCCAAGCGCAAGTCGCCCGCGCAGGCGAAGCCGCGTGAGCAGGACCCGGCGGTGGCAGCGATTTGGCCTCTGCAGAAGCATTTTCCCTTGGCTTTCCCGGTCAATCCTGCCCCCAAGGTGCCGCTCAAGGAGGGCATTTTCAAGGATGCCGAGCAACACTTGGAGCTGCTTGGGTTAACCCGTGAGCAGCTGAAACTGGGCATTTCTACGTGGTGTCGGGGTGCTCGATACTGGGCAAGCATGGTGGAAGATGCACCGCGTCTGGACCTGAACGGGCAGGCAGCTGGCGTTGTGACCGCCGCCCAGGCACTGCATGCGAAGCAGCAAGCCTCGCGGCAACGTAGCCAGGACCGCCGCAACCGGGCGAAGTCCAAAGCGCAGTCGCAGTCGCAGGCCTCCGCCGCCGACACCGCAGCAGTGCAGACTACCGACTGAATTAAGCCGCGCGTTGCCCTGTCGCCACGCTGGAGGGCAGCCCTTGCGGGGGCTGCCGCCTGCGTTAGGTGTGTGGCAACTTACCTTCAGATCAAAAATCCTGGATTTACCCTGTTCCGGCCCGCCACGCACACTGCGTGTTCGGTCCAATCACTCAGGGTTTCTCATGGTTTTCGAGGGTGAACGCAATAGGGTCGTGTCAAAGCCCCTGTTCAGCGTGTTCTGTTTTGCCAGTTACTTGCTGTCGTTGTCTTATGGCTCGACCTTCCTGCTTGCATTGCTGGTGGCTACCCAAGGTGGCAACGAGCAGGATGCGGGCCATGTGATCTCAGCCGCCATGTTGAGTACGTTTGCTGCCGTGCTGGTTTCCGGGCACTTGTCAGATCGCCTCGGCGCTGCACGCTCGATTGCTTATTGCGGTCTGGCACTGGTGGCTGCGAACGTGGGGTTTGCCATGAGTGCCAGCCATACAAACCTGATGATGATGTTCGGCTTGCTGCTGGGCATAGGCTGGGGCGTTTTCTATACCCTGGGCCCGATCATCGTGGCAACGATCGTTCCCCCGGCACAGCGCTCGCGCTATTTTGCATTGCTCTCGGGCAGTATGATGAGCGGCATTGGCTCGGCGCCCTTGGTCGGGCGCCTGGCTAGCCAAATGGGTTTGCCGGTCACTGCCACCTTTTTTGTTGCAGCACTGGCTAGCCTGATCGGCGTAGTGCTGTTCTGGCGCATGGCCAATGCGTTCGTCCAATTACCCAATCGCTTTAGCGCATCAGTGTCCAGACTGTCCTGGCAGGCAACGCAAAAAGTCCTGGGCTCAAGGGCTGTATTCCCGATCCTGATGGTAGGCCTGGGCGGTGCGATCTTTGGCGGGCTTTCAAGTTTTCAAACCAGCTATGCCCATGAAAAAGCCCTCGACTACTCGGTTTTCTTCATAGGTTTCATGAGTGCTGCCATTGCCGGGCGCATGTTTGTAGCGGGGGGGGTGGTAAGGCGTGATCCCTATCGGATGTCGTGTCTGCTGTCCGGGCTGATCGTAGTGGCGTTATTGATGTTCAAATACGTTGTTGCCGGGAACCTTGGGTACATCCTGGCAGCGGTCATTCTGGGCGTTGGCTACGGCCTGACCTATTCGGTGATCAACGGCCTCGCGGCGAACGAGGCACCAGAGGGCACAACCACGCAGTCTCTGCTGCTGTTCAGCCTTTCTTATTTTGTTGGTGTATTCGGGTTCCCGTTCCTTGCCGGCAAAATCATCATCGACAAAGGTTTGTCGATGATGCTGTTGATCCTGCTGGGGGTATCCGTGCTCAATTGGTCGATTACGCTCGGACGGCTGGTGTGGCGCAAGGGCAACTTGCACAACGCCATGGCGTAGACCTCACTCGATCAACTCAAGCCATGGCCAGCGCTCCCGGTAGCTGGCAGCTTTTGCCTTGAACAAGTCGGGGCGTGGATTCAGTTCGTTCATCCTCAAAAGGTTGTTCTGCAAGTCTTCCAGGCCATGGGTGCTGTACAACGAGCCCGTGAGCACATCGACGCCCAGGCAGGTCGAGCGGATCAGGTAGCGGTCAATGCCATCGGTAACCTTGTGCAATGCCGAGTAGGTGCCGCCGAATTTCGCTTGGTACCACAGGTGAACGCGGGCCTGATTGCGCACTTCGACGTTGACGCCCAGGTGCGCACACGCCTGCTGAACCTTGGCGATAACCCGGTCTTCTGCTTCCCAGGACAAGTCGGTGTCGAAATAGGCGATGTCGTAGTCCTTGATACCCCACGCGACAGGCCGCCCGGCGCGTTGGTTCCAGAAGGTCTGGAACAGCGCGCCGGCCGTTAGCATGCAGTGAGGCATATCCAGCGTTGGCAAGATGGCCAGCAGTGCCCGGTTTATCGGGTTTTCCTGGATGGTCGCCAGAACCTGTTCATCAGTCAGTGAATACATGGGTGTCGTCCTTGAAGGCTGCTTGCCAAGGAGCGAGTTTACCCTGTGATAGTGGGCACATCCGCGAAGCATGCGATGCACGCAAGCAGCAGCTCCAGTGCTACGCATCCACCCTCTGCCCCTTGTGCGCCTGGCGCCATTGTTTGGGGCTGACATCGAACCAGCGGCGAAACGCCCGCGAGAACGCGCTGATTTCCGAGTACCCCAGCAGCAATGCCAACTCGGAAATCGGCAGCGCCGACTGTTGCAGGTAATAGGTCGCCAGCTCCTGGCGCACGGTGTCGACCAGGGTCGAAAAACTCAGCCCCTGCTCCTGCAGGCGGCGTTGCACGGTCCAGCTGGGCAGGCGCAATTGCTCGGCTACCTGCTCCAGGCTCGGGTAGCCGTCGCCCAACAGGGCGCGAACCTGGGTTTTCACATCATCGACAATGCCTGGGCGGTTGAGCGTGCCGGCCTGGCCGCGGAGCAGGTGCATGCTTTCGATGACGATGGCCAGCAAGCGTGGGTCGCGGCCGGGCATTGGCCGGTCGAGCACGCTGCGGCGAAACATCAGCGCATTGCGCTGCTGACCAAACAGCACCGGGGCGTCGAACACTTTGCAGTGCTCATGCCAGGCCTCGGGTTGCGGGTGCTCGAACAACACCTTTTCGGGTGCCCAGTTTTGCCCCAGCGCATGGCGCATCAGGTTGAAGAACATGCCCAGCGACAGTTCGGCGTCCTGCCGCTTGCGCAGGATGGCGCCGTATTGCACCTGGTAGTCCAGGCGGTAGAACTCGCCCATTTCCTCCAGCCGCAACAGGCTGCTCTGCTGGTGCACCGGGAAGGTGTTGACCACGTTGCGCAGGGCATCGCCCAAGGTGGCAGAGCACATGCCCACGTAGCCGAGCAGCCCGAGCGCGTCGGGCTTGAACTGCTGGCCGAAGCGCAGGCCGAAGTTGTCATTGCCGGTTTGCCGAGCCGCCTCCTCGAATACCTGGCAGTACTGGTTCAGGTCCAGGGTGAGGGTAGGGTGCTCCAGGCGCTCGCTGTCGATGCCGGCGCGCCCCAGGATGCGTTCGGCATCGCCACCTTGCTGGCCGATGAAGCCGACCAGGCCGGTCGCCGCCGAGGCCAGAATGCCTATCGAGTTGCCAGGCGGGGCACTCGCTGGTTGGCGCGAGCCTGTATGGATAACGTGCACGAAGCTTCCTCCTCGGTCGTTTACCGGCTGTTGCTGGGTAAATGAAGGAGCAATTTTCATTCCACGCCGGGCCAACGGCCGTACGCCAGCCTGTCGACCGCTCAAGGGCAACTCATTGCGGCGCTGCCGGGGGCCCTCATGGCGCAGGCTGCGCACCAGCACGGTGCGTAGCCTTTGGTTACAAAACTGTTTCGATCATGCCCGTGCGAGTGCGCCCACCGGCCGCTCCTGCAAGTAACGCTGGCACAGGCCCACGGTCTGCTCGACCCATTGCGGGCCCAGGCACTCCACTTGTGGCGTGCCGCGGTGGGTGCCGGTCCAGGCCAGCAGTTGCAGACGCCGCTGCATGATCAGCGTCGGCAGCATGGCGATGTCGCTGGCATCCAGGCTGGCCACGCTGCTGTAACCCGCCAGCCAGTTGTCGATCCACTGCGGCAGGTCGGGGTGGTGTTCGAAGAAGCTCAGGGCCGCTGCCAGGTCGTGCAGGTACCAGCCCATGCCGCAGTCGTCGAAGTCGATGATGCGGGTGCGATCACCTTGCACCAGCAGGTTGGTCAGGCGTAGGTCAGCGTGGATAAGGCCAAAGCGTGATGGGTCTTCGCCATAGCCGGCCAGGCGCGCGCCGATCACCTGTACCGCTTCGCTGATCAAGGCGCTGCCCCGGGCATCCAGGTAGGGCGCTTCGCGCCAGCTGCCCCAGTGGCCGTGCTCACCCAGCATGCTTTGGTGGTTCCAGGTCAGCCGTTGAAAATTGTCGGGGCGTTGCCAACTGCGGGCGTGGCGATGCAGGTGGGCATTGATGGCGCCAAGCCGGCGGAACGAAGCATTCAACTGTTGCTGGTCGGGCTCGCCGCCCTCTATCCAATGAAACAGCACCACGTAACGATGGCCAAGGCCGGGCAGCTCGACCCTTTGAATCGCTTCGCCGTCCACCCCGGCGATGGGCACTGGTACCTCCAGGCCGGCCTGCTCCAGCGCGGCCAGCCAGGCCAGTTCACTGGCGATGTCGGCGTGTTGGTGATAGCCGGCGCGGTGCACACGCATCACATACCGTTGCCGCAAGCCCCGTACCCGATACGTGGCGTTCTCGGAGTGCACCAGCAACTCGATCTGGCCCTGGTAGGTATCGGCATAGCCAGCCAGCGCGTGCTGGGCGAAACGTTCAAGCACGGCAGGGCTGGTGTGAGATGGGTGATCGTTGGTCATCAGGCACGCTCCGTTGGCAGGGGTCTGGCTGCCAGCATGAGTCGAGCCCCGCGCCACTGGCTTGACCGCAAACCGCGAAATCTTGACCACACGCCACAAGCCGCCTGGGCCGCTTCGAGAATTTGATCCTGCAGCCCTCAACTTGTGCCCTGCGGTCAAGTCGCCACCTGCCGGCCGGCCCACCATCGGCCCCCATCACTGGCGTAAACAGCGGATCGAGGGCTAGAGCATGCTGACTTCACTACAAGGCAAAAGCGTATTGGTCACCGGCGGTACCAGCGGTATCGGCCTGGGCATCGCCGTCGGCTTCGCCCGCCAGGGCGCCAAGGTGGCGATCAGTGGCCGGCACCGGGACAAGGTTGAGGCTGTCGCCAGCCGCTTGCGTGATCAAGGCCTGGCCGTCATCGGCCTGGTGGCCGATGTGGGTGACCGCGCGCAGGTGCTGCGGATGATCGAAGAGGTGGCGCAGGCCCAGGGCGGGCTCGATGTACTGTGCGCCAATGCCGGGGTCTTCCCCTCTGCCGCACTGGCCGAGATGAGCGATACCGACTGGGACAAGGTGCTCGGCACCAATGCCAAAGGCACCTTCCTCTGCGTGCAGGCGGCGCTGCCGTATTTGCGCAGGGCCGAGTACGGCCGGGTGATCCTGACCTCGTCCATCACCGGGCCAGTCACCGGCTTTCCAGGCTGGGCGCACTACGGCGCGAGCAAGGCAGCGCAGCTGGGTTTCATGCGTACCGCAGCGATCGAGCTGGCCCGCGATGGCATCACCATCAATGCCCTGCTGCCAGGCAACATCGTTACTGAAGGCTTGCAGGGCATGGGCGAGGACTACCAGGCCAGCATGGCCGCGTCCATTCCGCTCAAGCGCCTCGGCCAGGTCGAGGACATTGCCAATGCCGCGTTGTTCTTTGCTTCCAGAGAGGCCGGCTACATCACTGGGCAAAGCCTGATCATCGATGGTGGGCAGATCCTGCCCGAGTCCCTGCAAGCACTGGCCTGACCCTTTTCCACCAAAACCATAAAAGCACGGAGTGGATCCTGATGAGCGAGACCTACAGCGGTGAACTGGAGCGCCGGCTTGACAGCCAGGCACAGCCCCATGAGGTGCAGCGCCTGCGCAAGAATGCAGTGGGCTTGATGGGTGTGCTGTTCATGACGGTTGCCACTGCGGCGCCGATCACCGCCATGCTTGGCAACGTGCCGATCGCCATCGGCAGCGGCAATGGTCAGTACGCGCCGGCGGGCTACCTGGTGGCCACGATCATCCTGGCGCTGTTCGCCATTGGCTATGCACAGATGGCCAAGTACATCACCGCCACAGGGGCGTTCTACGGCTTCATTTCCCATGGCTTGGGCCGGGTGGTGGGCATGGCCTCGGGGCTTGCCGTAACGCTGACCTACATCGTTTTCGAAGCGGCGTTGGTGGGCATTTTCGCCTTCTTCTGTGAAGACCTGCTGGCCAGTGTCGTCGGCCTGCATGTGCCATGGATCGTGTTTGCCCTGGCCATGCTATTGGCCAACGGCGTGCTCAGCTACTTCGACATCTCCCTCACTGCCAAGGTGCTGGGGCTGTGCCTGGTGCTGGAGATCCTGATGCTGGGGCTGATGGCCTTTGCCGTGCTGTTCCACGGCGGTGGGCCGCAGGGCATGGCGGTGGAGTCGATCAACCCGCTCAACGCCTTCCGGCCAGCCGAGGGGGTGATAGGTGCGAACGCTGGCATCGGCCTGTTCTTCGCCTTCTGGTCCTGGGTGGGTTTCGAGTCCTCGGCCATGTACGGCGAGGAATCGCGCAACCCGAAAAAGATCATCCCCTTGGCGACGCTGCTCGCGGTGATCGGCATCGGCGTGTTCTATGTGTTCGTCTCGTGGATGGCCATCGCCGGTTCCGGCCCTGCCGAAGCCATTCGCCTGGCGCAGGACCCGGCCAGTGCCGCCGAGGTGTTCTACGGGCCGACCCGCCTGTACCTGGGCGAGTGGGCCGTGAGCCTGTTCAAGCTGTTGGTGGTGACCGGCTCGTTTGCCTGCGGCATGGCCTTCCATAACTGTGCCGCGCGCTACCTCTATGCCCTGGGCCGGGAGAACCTGTTCGTGTTCCTAGGCCGCACCGTTGGCCGTACTCATGCCCGCCATGGCTCGCCGCATGTAGCCTCGACCGTGCAAAGCGTGATCGCCACGCTGATCGTGCTGGCGTTCCTGTTCACCGGTAAAGACCCGTATGCCGACTTGTATGCCTTGCTGGCAATCCTCGGCACCATGGGCATTCTGATCGTCCAGGCGCTGTGCGCCTTCGCCGTGATCTGCTACTTCCATGTCGGCACCCAACGCCGTGCCCAGGCCCATTGGTTCAAGACCTTCCTCGCGCCCCTGCTGGGCGGCATCGGCATGCTGTACGTGGTTTACCTGCTGTTCGCCAACCTCAGCTTCGCCGCTGGCAGCGCGGCCGAATCGCTGTTGTTCCGGCTGATCCCGTGGATCGTCGCCGCCAGCTTCGCGTTGGTTGGCTCGATCGCCTTGTACTTCCGTTACTTCGACCGCCGCAAGTACCACATCATCGGCAGCATCGTCATGGACGACGCCCGCCAGGACACCTGAGGAGACCGACCATGTTGAAAGTAAATGCCTTCCAGCCCGAGCAGGCTGCTGCCCTGGATGCCGCCGAGCGCCGCCTGATCGAGCGCCGCCAACGCCTGCTGGGGCCGGCCTACCAGCTGTTCTACGACAACCCGCTGCACCTGGTGCGCGGCGCGGGTACGTGGCTGTACGACACGGCAGGGCGGGCCTACCTCGACCTGTACAACAACGTCGCCTCGGTGGGCCATAGCCACCCTCGTGTGGTCGAAGCCCTGGCCGGGCAGGCGGCTGCGCTCAATACCCATACCCGCTACCTGCATGAAGGCGTACTCGATTATGCCGAGAAGCTGCTGGCGACCATGCCGGCGCAGTTGGGCAACGTGATGTTCACCTGCACCGGCAGTGAGGCCAATGACCTGGCCCTGCGCATTGCCCGGGACTACACCGGGGGCACAGGCGTGATCGTTACCCGCTATGCCTACCACGGTATGACGGCGGCCATCGCCGAGCTGTCGCCGTCGGTGGGCGACTACGTGCCGCTGGGCCGTGACATCCGCGTGGTCGACGCCCCGTTGCACCTGCCGCACGCCCCGCACCAGGTTGGCCAGCAGTTCGCCGCCCAGGTGCGTGCTGCGCTGGCCGACATGCAGCGTCATGGCATCCGCCCGGCTGCGTTGTTGGTCGACACGTTGTTCACCAGCGATGGCGTGTTCGCCGACCCTGCCGGCTTTCTTGTCGAAGCGGTGGAGGCGGTGCGCGCTGCGGGTGGCCTGTTCATCGCCGACGAGGTGCAGCCAGGTTTTGGCCGCACCGGCACGCACATGTGGGGCTTCCAGCGCCATGGCCTGGTGCCCGACCTGGTGACCATGGGCAAACCGATGGGCAATGGTCACCCGCTGGCAGGTTTGACGGTGCGCCCTGAAATCCTGGAGCGCTTCGGCCGCAACGCCAGTTACTTCAACACGTTTGGCGGCAACCCGGTGTCTGCGGCCGTGGGCCTGGCAGTGCTGCAAGTGATCGAGGACGAAGGCCTGCAGGAGAATGCCCGGCAGGTGGGGGGCCAACTGAAGGAGGGCCTGGAGGGCCTTGCACGCGAGCATGCCTGCCTTGGCCAGGTACGTGGCGCGGGGTTGTTCATTGGGGCGGATGTGGTAGCGCCGTCGGGCGCTGCCGATGGCGCCACGGCCCGGCGTATCGTCAACCTGCTACGGGAAGAAGGCATGCTGATCGGCGTGTCGGGGGCCGACAACAATGCCCTGAAGATCCGCCCGCAGTTGTGCTTCTCGGCGCAGAACGTCGAGCAGTTCCTCAGCGCCTTGCAGCGTGTGCTGCACCAGCTGTGACGGTGTGACCCCGGTTGTACGCGCGCCCCGCCAAGGTTTGCCTTGGCGGGGTTTGTTTTTTCAGCCTGGTCAGTGCCCGGTGGCAGCCTTGCGTCCCTGGGCGGCGTCATAGCAACCTGCCTGTTCGAACACCGCGCGCACTTCATCCAGCACGGCCGGGTCTTCGATGGTCGCAGGCATGGCCACTTCGGGGTTGGCGGCCAGGCTGCGCAGGGTCTTGCGCAGAATCTTGCCAGAGCGGGTCTTGGGCAGGCGCTTGAGGATGAACACCCGCCGTAGCGAAGCGACAGCGCCGACCGCATCGCGCACCCTGGCGACCAGTTCGCGTTCCAGCAGCGCCGGGTCGGGCTGCTGGCCGTGCTTGAGCACCACGAACCCCACCGGCACCTCGCCCTTGAGCTCCTCGGCCAGTGCCACCACCGCGCACTCGGCAACGGCCGGGTGCTCGCCCAGGGCTTCTTCCAGGCTACCGCTGGACAGCCGGTGCCCGGCCACGTTGATCACATCGTCCACCCGGCCCATGACGAACAGGTAGCCGTCTTCGTCCAGGTAGCCGCCGTCGCCGCTGCAATAGTAGCCGGGGAAGCTGCTCAGGTAGCTGTCGGCAAAGCGCTGCGGGTCGCCCCACAGGGTGGTCAGGGTGCCGGGCGGCAATGGCAGGCGCAGGACGATGTTGCCCGGCTGGTTGCAGGGGACAGGCTGGCCTTCGTCGTCCAGAATGTCCAGCCGGTAGCCCGGCATCGGTACGCTGGCCGAGCCGGTCTTCATCGGCAAGTCATCCAGCCCGCGCGGGTTGCCGGCAATCGCCCAGCCGGTCTCGGTCTGCCACCAGTGGTCGACAACCGGGCAGGGCAGAAACCCCTGCAGCCATTGGCTGGTTGGCGGGTCCAGGCGCTCGCCGGCCACGTACACGGCCTTCAGGCAGGACAAGTCGCGACCGGCGGCCAGCTGTACCTGCGGGTCTTCGCGCTTGATGGCGCGGAAGGCAGTGGGGGCAGTGAAGAACACATTCACCTGGTGTTCGGCGATCACCCGCCAGAACGCCCCGGCGTCGGGCGTGCGCACCGGCTTGCCCTCGTACAGCAAGGTGGTGCAGCCACGGATCAGCGGGGCATAGACGATGTACGAATGGCCCACGACCCAGCCGATGTCCGAGGCGGCCCAGAACACCTCGCCGGGGTGTGCGTCGTACAGGGCCTGCATGCTGAAGTTGAGCGCCACGGCATGCCCGCCGTGGTCACGCACTACTCCTTTGGGTTTACCCGTGGTGCCTGAGGTATAGAGGATGTACAGCGGGTCAGTGGCATTCACTGGCACCGCAGGTACGGCTTCGGCTTGGGCCTGCAGTTGTTGCCAGTCGTGCTCGCGGGGGCCGTGCAACGGGGCCAGGGCCTGTTCGCGTTGCTCGATCACCAGGTGCGGGCTATGCCCGTTGGCCAGTTGCAGGGCCTGGTCGAGCAGCGGCTTGTAGGGCACCACCCGGTCGTACTCGATGCCGCAGCTGGCGCTGAGCAGCACCTTGGGCTGGGCATCGCGGATTCGCACCGCCAGCTCGGCGGCGGAGAAACCGCCAAACACCACCGAATGCACGGCACCCAACCGCGCACAGGCCAGCATGCCGACGAGCGCCTGGGGGATCATCGGCATGTAGATGATCACTCGTTCACCACGCCCCACCCCAAGGGCGCGCAGCATACCGGCGCACCGGGCCACGCGCGCTTGCAGCTGCTGGTAGCTGATGCGCTCCTGCACGCCTGTGGCGGGTGAGTCGTAAAGGATGGCGCAGCGCTCGCCTGCGCCATCCGCGACGTGGCGGTCCACGGCCAAGTGGCAGGTGTTCAGTTGGCCATCGGCGAACCAGCGGCCGCTGCCATCAGCCTGGGCAGTGAAGATCTGTTGCGGAAAGCGATGCCAGTCCAGTGCGGCGGCCTGTTCGCGCCAGAAACCTTCGGGGTCGTCGGCAGCGCGGGCATAGGCCTGCAGGTAGCTAGTCATGGGGTTCTCCTGGTTGCTGTTATTGTTTTACCGGCCTTGCGGCCTGCTGTAATCCTCCCAGTCAGCGCGGAGAGTCGCTTGACCATCGGGCACAATTAATTGACCGCCGAGCGCTTGGCTGGCGCCTTCTGGCGTGCTGTTGCAGGGGCAACAGTGGTTTTACAGTCTGCTGTCTGCCATGCACTCGGACAGCAGGTGAACTTCGTGCAACTTGTTGATATTTTTGGGTTTGTCGATTGGCACGGTTGCTGCTCCTGTCTCCTCGAACCCCAAGGACTCTCAAGGAGCCTCCCCATGAGCCACGCCCCAATCAAGTTCGCCTACTGGGTCCCCAATGTCAGCGGTGGCCTGGTGGTCAGCACCATCGAGCAGCGCACCAGCTGGGACATCGACTACAACCGCAAGCTTGCGCAAATTGCTGAAAAGGCCGGCTTTGACTACGCCCTGTCGCAAATCCGTTTCACAGCCGGTTACGGCGCCGACAACCAGCATGAGTCGGTCACCATCAGCCACGCGCTGCTGGCTGCCACAGAAAAACTCAAGGTTATCGCCGCCATCCTTCCAGGCCCCTGGAACCCGGCGCTGGCGGCCAAGCAGCTGGCCAGCATCGACCACTTCACCCATGGCCGTATCGCCATCAACGTGGTCTCGGGCTGGTTCAAGGGCGAGTTCCATGCCATCGGTGAGCCTTGGCTGGACCACGACGAGCGCTATCGCCGTTCCGAAGAGTTCATCCGCGCGCTGAAGGGCATCTGGACCCAGGACAACTTCACCTTCAACGGCGACTTCTACCGCTTTCGCAACTACAACCTCAAACCCAAGCCGCTGCAGCAGCCACACCCGGAGATTTTCCAGGGTGGTAGCTCGCGTGCTGCGCGGGACATGGCGGCGCGCGTGTCGGACTGGTACTTCACCAACGGCAACAGCGTCGAGGGGATCAAGGCCCAGGTCGACGATATCCGCGCCAAGGCGGCGGCCAACGGCCACTCGGTAAAGATCGGGGTCAATGCCTTCCTCATCGCCCGCGACACCGAGGAACAGGCGCGCGCAGTGCTGCAGGAAATCATCGACAAGGCCAACCCCGAAGCGGTGCGGGCGTTCGGTCAGGAAGTGAAGCATGCGGGGTCGGCCAGCCCGGAGGGCGAGGGTAACTGGGCCAAGTCCAGCTTCGAGGACCTGGTGCAGTACAACGATGGTTTCAAGACCAACCTGATCGGCACGCCTCGGCAGATTGCCGAGCGAATCGTTGCTCTGAAGGCGGTGGGCGTCGACCTGATCCTTTCCGGGTTCCTGCATTTTCAGGAAGAAGTGGCGTATTTCGGTGAGCACGTGCTGCCATTGGTGCGCGAGCTGGAAGCCACGCACGGCGCGGAAAAAGCGGTGGCCTGAAGCCGGGGCAGGGCGGCCTTGGCACCCTGCCAGTATTGTCGGATTGTCGTGCAGGGGTTAGGTTTGCCGGCTCACTTCAAGGAAGACAACCCCATGAAACGGACCTTACCGCTGCTGTTCGCCTGCGCGATTTTCCCCCTGCAAGCCTGGTCGGCGCTTGAAGTCGGCCAGTTCACCCTGGGCATGCCCAAGCCCCAGGTCCTCGCCATTCTGCAGCAGCAGTTCGGTGAGGTAGAGCAATTCACCGGCTATCACTATCAGGTGCCTACCGAGTTTTTTCAGGGGGCCGGCCCGAAGGGAAATTACAACCTCGGCGGTATACCCGTCTCGAAAGTGAAGGCGTCCTTCAACGAGGCCGACCAGCTTCGCCAGGTGCAGGTGCAGTTGGACACCACCGACGAGGCGCGGGTCCAGCAGTTGCTGCCGATGACCAAGGACGCCAAGCGGGTGCCGCGTTCCGGTGGCCGGCTAGAAGCGTTTTCCGCAGACGGTGAGTTGGTTTACTGGGTGTCCAAAGACTGGGGCTGGACAGTGGTGACCATCGCCGACAAGGCCAGCTCGGCGAACAACATCAAGGCGCGGGCCAAGAGCGATGAGACCTTTGCCCAGCTCAATCGCAAGTTCGACAAGCTGATTGAAACGGCCAAGGCGGTGGAGGGGAAGGGTACGCCTTGAACTTTTGTGGGCATTGCTTTGTGTCGCGATGGGCTGCGTAGCAGCCCTCGTTGACCGTCAATACCGCTGCAGGTGCTCGGCGAACGTAGCCCCCTGATAGCGCTCACGGAACAACCCACGCTCCACCAGTCGCGGCACCACCTCATCCAGAAAACTGTACACCGAGCCAAACGAGCCTCCTGGCGCGGCGATAAAGCCATCCATTACCCCTGCCTCAGCCCAGTCGGCAATCTCGGCCACGGCATCATCGACCGTGCCGATCACCTGCCAGTGCGCCGCCGACAGCACTTCCGGGCGCATCAGCAGCTCTTCTGGCAATAGCGACTCGCGCTCGATCAGCCGCCGCAGCAGGCTTACATGGGTGCGGCTGGCACCGGGCAGCAACTGTAGCGGCGGCAGGTCGGCCGCTTGAATGCGCCGGTCGCTCGGCCAGTTGGTCAGGTCGATGCCGATCATCTTCTCGATAGCAGCAAACTTGCGCGGCTTGTCCACCTGGGCGTGGGTGTCCATGAACAGCTCGCGGGCCTGCTGACGGGTGGGCGCCAGGTACAGACTCAGGCCTGGCAGCAGGCGAATGTCATCGGCCTGGCGACCATGCTTTTGCGCACGGCGCGACAGATCGCGGCGCAGGTCGGCGGCGGCGGCCTGGTCGGGGGTAGGGGCAAACACGATGTCCGCGACACGGGCGGCAAAGTCGCGGCCGCTGTCGGATGCACCCGCCTGGATCAGTGGAATGCGCGCCCCCTGTTCGGGCAAGTTCAGTGGGCCCTGCACCTGCAGGAAGTCACCTTGGTGGTTGATCGGCAGGACCTGCGCCGGGTCGGCATACATTCCGTTCTCGCGGTCGATGCGCAGGGCCTGCTGCGGGAAGCTGCGCCATAGCCGCTGGACCACTTCGGTGAACTCGGCGGCGCGGGCGTAGCGTTGTTCTGCGCAGGGCATGGCCGCCAGGCCGAAGTTTTCGTGGCCCTGCAAGGCTGTGACGATGTTCCAGCCAACCCGGCCCTGGCTCAGCCAGTTCAGCGACTGTAGCTGACGCGCGACCAGGTAGGGCGGGAAGAAAGTGGTCGAGACCGTGGACACCAGGCCAATATGGTGGGTCTCGCGGGTAAGCGCGGCCAGTAGCACGGTGGGGTCGAGGCTGGTAAAGCCCGAGCCACTTGCCAGGGCATCGGCGACTACGCAACTGACATCAGGGCGGAACACGAAGTCCAGGTGCGCGGCTTCCGAGCGGCGCGCGATGTCCATGGCGAAATCGCTGCCGAACAGGGTTTCGACGCGGCTGTCGACGCGCCGCCAGCCCTCGCCGCTGAGCCAGGTGGGGGCGAGCGACATGCCGATGTGCAGGCCTTTTTTCAATTTCATCAGGGTCTCCGGTTGCTGGCTGTTGCGGGTTGGGGCCGCGAAGCGGCCCGGTTGACATCAGAAGGCGCCTTTGACACCCACTCCCACGGTACGCGGCTCGGTCATGCTCGCTTCGATACCGCCTATCCCCCGGTTGGTTTGCATATAGGTAGGGGTGCGTTCGTCGAACACGTTTTTCACGTAGGTGTACACCTGCACCTGGTCGCTGAAGCGGTAGCTCATGCGCGCGTCGGCCACGGTGTAGCCGTCGATGGCATAGCTTTTGGTGTTGGCAACGTCCGAGTAGTAACCGTCGATGTGCCGCACCTGGGCATTGAGGTTGACGCGGTCAGTGATGTCCCAGCTCGGGCCGAAGCTGACGGTGTAACCGGGCGAACGGGCAAATTCGTTGCCGGCATAGCGGTTGTTGGCGTCGATGTCGTCGATGCGGGTTTGCAGGGCACCCGCGCTGGCCTTGAGGGTCAGGTTATCCAGCACGCGGTAGTCCGCCGACAGCTCGAAGCCATAGGCATGGGCCTTCTCGGCGTTGATGGTGTAGGACTGGGTCAGGCCCGAGGCCAGCACCACCGGGATGTTGTACTGGGCATCTTGCATGTCCATGTAGAACAGGTTGGCGTTCAGGTGCAGGCGGTCGTCCAGCAGGCTGGCGCGGGCGAACAGCTCGTAGTTCCACATGCGCTCATCGTCGAACGCCTCGAAGCGCTTGCTGCTTAGGTTGAGCGACACACCACCCGGGTTGTAGCCGCGGCTGACCATGCCGCCGACGGTCCACTGCGGGGTCAGGGCGTAGGCCAAAGACACCTTGGGTAGAAGCGCGGTGAAGGTCTTGTCGTAGTCCAGCCCATTGGCGGCGAACGGCGAAGTGCCGCTGCGCTGGATCTGGTCCTGCTGCAGGCGCAGGGCAGTGGTGAGCGTCCAGCGGTCATTGAGGCGGTAGCTGACCTCACCGAATACGCCCAGGTTGCGCTTGGTGTCGTCGAAGTCCGAGATGCCGCCGTAATACAGGATTTCGTCCGAGTCGGTGCGCGCCAGGTACAGGCCAGCCATACCGCTGAGGGTGTCCTGTTGCTCGCCGAAGGTGATGCGGCTTTCGTTGGAGAAGTTTTTCTGGCGAATGTCGGCATCTCCGCCGTTCGCCACGCCAATCACCCGATGCACGTTGGACAGCGAATACTGGGTCTGGTTGAACAGCTTCATGCCGTTGTCCAGTTCGTAATCCACGTCGACGATGTGCGTGTTGCTCTGTTGGTGCCAGCTGGGCATGGTGGCGCCGGTGTGGTCCAGCTTGTGGAACGGCCGCGAGGCTGCTTCCTGGGTGGGGCGATTGGAGTCGCCGTGGGCGAAGGTGTACTTCAGACCCAGGCCGGGCACCGCATCAGGCAGCCACAGCAGCTTGCCACGCAGGTTCAGGGCGCGGAAATCCTGGTCGGTGCTGTGGCTGGCAAACGAGGGGTTGGTGTAGTCGATGAAGGTGTCGCGCGCTGCATAGTCCAGTGCCAGGCGCCCGGCCAGGTTGTCGCTGAGTGGGCCGGAGACTGCCAGCGAAGAGCGCCGTGAGTGGTAGCTGCCGATCTCGGCCTGGTAGGCCGCCTCCGGGGTGAACGTCGGGTCCTTGGTCTTGACCACGATGGCGCCGGCAATGGCGTTGGCACCCTGGCTGGTGGTCTGCGGGCCGCGGTACACCTCGATGCTGTCCACGTCCCACACCGATGGCGCGCCAAAGTACATCTCGTTGTAGTTCAGGTAGTGCCCGTCAAGGTTGATGGTGGCGCGCGGCACAGTACCGCCCCAGAACACGTTGGCGCCGTTGTTCGGCCCCTGGGTGTCCTGGCCGCGAATGATCGGCGCGCCCACCGTGTCGGTGTAGATCACATTGGGGACGTCGTTGAGCACTTCGTGTACCGAGGCATTGCCGGTCTTGAGGCTGTCGATTTCGCTGGCGCTTTTCACCGACACCGACGAAGCGGTGTTGCGCAGGTCACGTTCGACCTTTTCGCCGCTGACCAGCACGGGGGTGAGCACCAGCTGCGAGCTGCCGGCAGTGGTGGGCTGGTCGGCCAGGGCGTGGGGGGCTGCGAGCAGGGTAGACAGGGTCAGCACACCGAATCCATGGCTGAACGAGCGTTGCGCAGGGTACTTCAAGACAACCTCCAAATGAGAACGATCCTCGTTTGCGCCGCAAGGTATCACGGTGCCATTGCGTTCCGCAATAAAGAATCTATTCCTCAGAGTGGTATGCTGATGCTTGGCCTAGCCGGCGTGCGCGCCAGGCCGGGGCCGCTGGCGGTATGATGGGCAGCCGCGCTTGCCGGCCACCCTAGTGATGCCTGGCGGAAAAACCAGAAATGAGGAGATAGCCCCGTTGAACACTTTGCAGTCCCCCGCCGACACGGAGCCGGAGCGCCCGGGCGAGAAGCGTTCCGGCACCATTCAGTCGGTGTCTATCGCTGCGCGGTTCCTGAATGTACTGGCCAATGCGGAGAATGAACTGAGCTTGGGTGAGGTGGCCCGGCGCACAGGCACCGGCGGTTCCACGGCGCACCGCTACCTGCAGAGCCTGGTCAAGGAGGGGCTGGCCAAGCAGGACCCGGCCAGTGCGCTGTATGACCTGGGCCCGGCCGCGCTCAGCATCGGTATCGGCGCCCTCAAGCGTGTGGATGCCGTGGAAATTGCCGCCCAGCACATGAAGGGGCTGGCCCAGCGGCATGCCGCCAGCGGCGGGGTGGCGATCTGGACCGACCGGGGCCCGACACTGGTGCGTTGGTACCGCAGCGCTTACTTCTCGATCAACCCCCTGGCTCTGGGCGATATCCTGCCGATCGACAACACGGCCTGCGGGCTGATTTTCCAGGCGTTCCTGCCCAAAGCTACCATCGAGGCGGCGCGCAAGCTGCAGCCGGCGCATTTTCGTGGCACCCCGCCCAGTGCCAAAGTGCTGGAGCAGATCCGCCAGCATTGCTGGGCCGAATTGACCAGCCACTTGCTGTCCAGCGTGACCGGGCAAGCGGCGCCGGTGTTCGATGCGCAGCAGGAGATTGTTTGTGTGATGACTACGGTGACCGACCTGGGGCAGTTGCGTACACCGGAGGATCGCCAGGCGTTGTTCCATGAGGCAGGGTTGGTCAACCAGGCGACCGGTGGGCGCATGCTGGGTGCGCCGGCGCCGGTGCTGCCGGCATGAGCGCAGGTCTTACTGTTCGCCGGGTTGAGGCTCGCGTCGCCCTCGTGGCACCAGCATAGGCGTCCCGCTCACCGGGTCGTCAATCACCAGCCCGGATAACCCAAAGACCTGCTGCACCAGCGCCTCGGTGAAGATCTGCGCCGGCGCCCCCTGGGCGACGATGGCGCCTTCACGCATGGCCACCAAGTGGCTGGCATAACGGCAGGCCTGGTTCAGGTCGTGTAGCACCGCCACGATGGTGCGCCCCTGTCGGTTCAGGTCGCGCAGCAACTCCAGCAATTCATACTGGTGGGCGATATCCAGGTAAGTGGTGGGCTCATCCAGCAGCAACAGTGGGGTGTCCTGCGCCAGCACCATGGCAATCCACACGCGCTGGCGCTGGCCGCCAGACAATGCCTGCACCGGGCGCTCGGCCAGCGCCTCGATGCCGGTCGCATGCATCGCGCGCTGTACCGCCTGTTCATCCTCGGGTGACCACTGTTGCCACAGACGCTGGTGCGGATAGCGGCCGCGCGCGACCAGTTCGGCTACGCGAATGCCGTCCGGTGCGCTGGCACTTTGCGGCAGCAGGGCCAGGCGCCGGGCCACGTCCTTGGCCGGGCGCTGCTGAATGTCCTGGCCATCGAGCAGCACCTGGCCGCAGCTGGGCACCAACAGCCGCGACAGTGCTGCCAGCAGGGTCGATTTACCGCAGGCGTTGGGGCCGATTATCACAGTGAAGGCACCGTCCTGGATGTCCAGCGACAGATCGTGCGACAGGGTTCTTTGGTCGCGGCGCAGGGTCAGCGCGCGGGCTTGCAGGCGAGGGCTCATGGCGGGTCCTTGGCAATCCGGTATTTTGCGGAACGTATTCTACATGATGGAATTATCTGTATGAGAAGTATTATCATGCGCAGCTGATTCCCTCTGAGCGAAGCCGAGCAATGAAGCGTTTTCGAGTTTGTGCAGCACTGGCCGCCGTCGCCCTGGCGCTGGCTGGGGTGATCCCGAGTGCAATAGCCGCGCCCGCGCGAATCGTCTCTACCACACCGAGCGTGACCGGCATCCTGCTGGCCATGCAGGCCCCCTTGGTGGCCAGCGCCGCCGCCACGCCTAGCCGCCTGACCGATGACAAGGGCTTCTTCTCGCAATGGGCAGCTGTGGCCGACCAGCGTGATGTGCAGGTGCTGTACCGTAACCTGCAGTTCGACATCGAGGCCGTGGTGGCCAGCGCCCCCGACTTGCTGGTGGTGTCTGCCACCGGTGCCGACAGCGCCGCGCCGCACCTGGCCGAGCTGAAAGCCCAGGGCGTGCCGACGCTGGTGGTCAACTACTCCAACCAGTCCTGGCAGGACCTGGCTACCGAGCTTGGAGAAAAGACCGAACTGCAACAGCAGGCCAAGGCGGTGATCCAGCGGTTCGACGACTACACCCGCGAAACGGCAGCCCGCCTGACCCCCTCGCCAAGGCCGGTCGTCCTGATCGGCTACAACATCGGTGGCAGTTATTCCATCGGCCGCACATTCAGCCCGCAGGCAAGGCTGCTGAGCGCACTCGGCTTTCAAGTGCGTGAACTGCCCGAGGCGATGGCGGGGCAGGTGATTCGCGCCACCGAATTCCAGTTCATTTCCCGCGAAAACCTGGTCGCCGCCATCGGTGATGCGGATGTGTTCCTGCTCAGCGCCGACGACAAAGATGCCCAAGCCTTCCTCCACGACCCAGTGCTGGCCAACCTGCGCGCGGTGCAGCACAAACGCGTGTACCCGTTGGGGCCCAGTTCGTTCCGCATCGACTACTATTCCGGGCGGCAGATGCTCGACACCGTCGCCGGCTACTTCCACTGACCATGGCTGGCCCGACTTTGCGCCCTGCGCTGCTGGCAGGGCTATTGCTGCTGTTCATGGCGGCGCTGGCGAGCCTGCTGATTGGCTCGCATCCGATTACCGTCGGCGTGGTATTCGACGCCCTCTACCAGCCCGACCTGCTGAACGATGAGCACCTCATCGTGCGTGAGTTACGCGTGCCACGCACGTTGGTGGCGCTGCTGGCTGGCCTCGCGCTGGGGGCAGCGGGTACTTTGATGCAGGCACTGACACGCAACCCGCTGGCCGAACCGGGGCTGCTGGGCGTGAATGCCGGCGCCGCGCTCGCGGTCATCCTAGGCGTAGCATTGTTTGGTCTGACCCAGGTCAGCCAGTACATCCCGCTGGCCTTTTTCGGCGCTGGCATCGCCGGAGTTGTCGTGTTTCTGCTTGGCCAGGCCGGCGCTGCCGACAGCAGCCCGGTGCGCCTGGTACTGGCCGGGGCAGGGCTGAGCATGCTGCTGGCCTCGCTCACGGCCATCCTCGTGCTCAACACCCCACCTCAGGTCTATGACCATTTCCGCAATTGGGCGGCCGGCTCGTTGGCCGGCAGCAGTACGGCTGCGCTGCCATTGCCGACCTTGGCGATCGCCTTGGGCCTGGCCCTGGCCGCCGCCTTGATGCCACAACTCAATGCCTTGGCGCTGGGCCGAGATCTGGGCCGGGCGTTGGGCGTGAATGTGCGCCTGACCTGGGCGCTGGCCTGCGTGGCGCTGATGTTGCTGGCCGGCAGTGCTACCGCCATTGCCGGGCCGATCGGTTTCGTCGGGTTGGTGGCGCCGCACCTGGCACGATCGCTGGTGGGGCCGGACTACCGGCGCATGCTGCCCTATGCCGCGCTGATCGCTGCGCTGTTGCTGCTGGGCGCCGACCTGCTGGGCCGCGTGCTGGCGGCACCCGCGGAGCTGGCCGCCGGGACCCTGGCGCTGTTGCTTGGTGGGCCGGCCTTTATCGTATTGATTGGCAGGTTTCGCCTATGTCAGCTGTGAATGGGTTGCGTGTGCTTCGATGCGGGCCCCTGAGCCTGCGTTTCAGTTTGCGGGCCGTGCTGGTCGGCAGTGCACTGTCGCTGTTGGTGATGGGCCTGGCGGTGTTGCTGCTGGGTACGGGTAGCCTGCCGATCCATGCAGGCCAGGTGTTGACCAGCCTGTTTGGGCAGGGTGACAACGAGATGGCCAGCCGCATTGTCATCCGCGTGCGTTTGCCGCGGGTACTCACGGCAATGCTGGTGGGCGCGGCGCTGGGCATGGCTGGGGCAATCTTCCAGTCGATCGCGCGCAATGCTCTGGGTTCGCCCGATGTCATTGGCTTTACCACAGGCGCTGCGAGTGGTGCCATCGTGCAAATCATCCTGTTCGATGCCGGCCCGTTGGCCACGGCGTTGGCCGCTGTTGCAGGCGGCATGCTTACCGCGTTGCTGGTGTTGCTGTTGGCGCGTCGCGGGCAGGGCGGCCAGGGTTACCGGCTGGTGCTGGTGGGTATAGGCATGGGCGCCACGCTGTCGGGCCTCAACCAGCTGCTGCTGGTCACCGGCGACCTCGACCAGGCACTGTTCGCCCAGCTGTGGCTGGCCGGTTCGCTCAACACTCGTACCTGGGCCCATGTGTTGCCTGCCACGCTGGGGTTGGCACTGATGGTACCGGTGGCCCTGCTGTACAAGCGTGAACTGGCACTGATGGAAATGGGCGATGGCATGGCTGGCCAGTTGGGCGTGGCGGTGGAGCGTTCGCGGTTGCGCCTGGTGCTTGCAGCGGTAGGGCTTACTGCCATTGCCACTGCCGCAGCCGGGCCGATTGCTTTCATCGCCCTGGCTGGCCCGCAATTGGCGCGGCGGCTTACGCGTACTGCGGGGGTGCCATTGCTGTGTGCCGCCTTGATGGGCGCGGCGCTGCTGCTGGTGGCCGATTGGCTGAGCCAACGCCTGGCGGCCACGGCGCAGTTGCCGGTGGGGTTGGTGACCGGAGTATTGGGTGGTTGCTACCTGCTGTGGCTGATTACGGCTCAGCGTCAAGGGTCTGGAGCAGGGTGAAGCCTGGCTGGCCGGCCTCCTGACCACAGGTCGGTTTCAGGATGCGCCTGGTCGCTCGCACGCAACCCCTCGACGCCACAAGTGCCATGCTTGCAGGATGCCCAGGGACCAGCGCGCGCAGATGTGCGGCCGTGGGCAAGGAGGCCGCCAGTACCACGCAACCGTGACGTGGCCGGCGCGCCGCAGCAGAACACGCCGGACACCTGCCCTCACAATCATTCAGGCAGGGTCCGTGATGCCGAGGTCCGCTGTATGCCTGATGAATTGCTCCACCTGCCCGATATCCAGCGCATTCTGGCCCGCGACAAGGCCACCCCTGGGGCCCTGTTGCCGATCCTGCATGCCATCCAGCACGACATCGGTTACATCCCCGATGCGGCTGTCCCCGAAATCGCTCATGCCCTGAACCTTAGCCTGGCCGAGGTGCGCGGGGTGATCAGCTTCTACCACGATTTCCGCACCGCGCCGCCTGCCCGTCATACTCTGCGCCTGTGCCGCGCCGAGTCGTGTCAGAGCCGTGGCGCCGAGGCCCTGGCCGCGCAGCTGCGTGAACAGCTGGCACTGGACGATCATGGCACCAGCGCCGACGGCGCCATCAGCCTTCGGCCGGTGTATTGCCTGGGCGCCTGTGCCTGCTCGCCGGCGCTGGAGCTGGACGGCCAAGTGCACGCGCGCCTCACCCCCGAGCGCCTGCGCGCCCTGGTCAATGGTTGCCGGGAGGACGCTGCATGCTGACCCTGTACATTCCCTGCGATTCGGTCGCCCGCGCCGTGGGTGCCGATCAGGTCGTCGAGGCCTTGCAGCGCGAGGCCGAGCGCCGCCAGTTGCCTCTGGACATCCAACGCACCAGCTCACGCGGGTTGTACTGGCTGGAGCCGCTGATCGAGTGCGACAGTGCGCAAGGGCGCCAGGGCTTCGGCCCGGTTACCCCGCAGGACGTGCCGTCCCTGCTCGATGCCCTGGCCGGTGATCCTGGTGGCCACTCACTGGCACTGGGCGCGGTCGAAGAAATACCTTACCTCAAGACCCAGCAGCGCCTGTTGTTCGCCCGCGCCGGCATCACCCGCCCGTTGTCGCTGGATGACTACCGCGCCCACGGCGGTTTCGCAGGGCTGGAGGCAGCCGTGGCCCTGGACGGTGCCGACGTGGTCGCTGCAGTACTCGATTCCGGTCTGCGTGGCCGTGGTGGCGCGGCGTTCCCGGCTGGCATCAAGTGGCGCACCGTGCGTGACGCCGATGCCGGGCAAAAATACGTGGTGTGCAACGCCGACGAGGGTGACTCCGGCACCTTTGCCGACCGCATGCTGATGGAGGGCGACCCCTTCCTGCTGATCGAGGGCATGATCATTGCCGGCCTCGCCGTCGGGGCCGACAAGGGATACATCTATGTACGCTCGGAATATCCCGACGCTATCCGCTCGCTTGACCAGGCCTTCACCATTGCCCGTGATGCGGGGTACCTCGGCACTGACGTAGCCGGCAGCGGCCTGGCGTTCGACCTGGAAGTGCGGGTGGGCGCCGGCGCCTATATCTGCGGCGAAGAAACCGCGTTGCTCGAATCCATCGAAGGCAAGCGCGGCATCGTCCGCGCCAAGCCCCCACTGCCCGCGCTGCAAGGCCTGTTCGGCTTGCCGACGCTGGTGCACAACGTGCTTACCCTGGCTTCGGTGCCCATCATTCTGGCCAAGGGCGCGGCGTTCTATCGCGATTTCGGCATGGGCCGCTCGCTGGGCACCATGCCGTTCCAGCTGGCCGGTAACATCCGCCAGGGTGGCTTGGTGGAGCGTGCGTTCGGCCTGACCCTGCGCGAACTGGTGGACGGTTACGGCGGTGGCACGGCCAGTGGCCGGCCGCTGAAGGCCGCGCAGGTCGGGGGGCCGCTTGGTGCCTGGGTACCCCCCAGCCACTTCGACACGCCGCTGGACTATGAAGCCTTCGCCGCCATGGGCGCGATGCTCGGCCACGGCGGTGTAGTGGTGGCCGACGACACCCTGAACATGGCCAGCATGGCGCGTTTCGCCCTGCAGTTCTGCGCCGAGGAGTCCTGTGGCAAGTGCACCCCATGCCGCATCGGCTCGACGCGGGGCATGGAAGTGGTCGACCGGCTGATCGCCAGCAGCGACCTCGCTGAACGCCACGACCAGGCGCTGGTGCTGCGCGACCTGTGCGACACGATGCAGTACGGCTCGCTGTGCGCCATGGGTGGCATGACCGCCTACCCGGTGGCCAGTGCGCTCAAGTACTTCCCTGCCGATTTTGGGCTGACCACCACGGAGGCCGCGCAGTGATCAATTTCTTCGACCCCGCTTCTGATAAAAACAGCGACCTCGGCACCCCGGCCCGTGACAGCGACGTGCAGGTCAGCCTGAGCATCGACGGCCGCGCCATCAGTGTGCCCGCCGGCACCTCGGTGATGCGCGCCGCCGCGATGCTCGGCACCAGCATCCCCAAACTGTGCGCCACCGACAGCCTTGAAGCCTTCGGCTCGTGCCGCATGTGCATGGTGGAAATCGAAGGCATGCGCGGCTACCCGGCGTCCTGCACCACGCCGGTCAGTGAAGGCATGGTGGTACGTACCGAAACCCCGCGCCTGGCCGGCCTGCGCCGCAACGTGATGGAGCTGTACATTTCCGACCACCCGCTGGACTGTCTGACCTGCTCGGCCAACGGTAACTGCGAGCTGCAGACCGTGGCTGGCCAGGTGGGCCTGCGCGAGGTGCGCTATGGCTATGACGGCGCCAACCACCTGGCCGAGAAAAAGGACGTTTCCAACCCGTATTTCGACTACGAGCCGAGCAAGTGCATCGTTTGCAGCCGCTGCGTGCGCGCCTGCGAGGATATCCAGGGCACCTTTGCCCTGACCATTACCGGGCGTGGTTTTGAATCGCGGGTAGCGGCAGCGGGTGGTGATGACTTCCTCACTTCCGAGTGCGTGTCGTGCGGCGCCTGCGTGCAGGCCTGCCCGACTGCGACCCTGACGGAAAAGAGCCTGGTGCAACTTGGCCAGCCTGAGCGTTCGGTCATTACCACGTGCGCCTACTGCGGCGTTGGCTGTTCGTTCCGCGCCGAAATGAAGGGCGACCAGCTGGTGCGCATGGTCCCGGACAAGAACGGCGGCGCCAACCATGGCCACGCCTGCGTCAAAGGCCGCTTCGCCTGGGGTTATGCCACCCACCCGGACCGCATTACCAAGCCGATGATTCGCAAGCGCCTGGAAGACCCGTGGCAGGAAGTGAGCTGGGACGAGGCGGTGACCTATGCCGCCAGCGAGTTCCGCCGCATCCAGCTCAAGTACGGGCGCGACGCCATTGGCGGCATCACCTCCAGCCGCTGCACCAACGAAGAAGCCTACCTGGTGCAGAAATTGGTGCGCACGGCATTCGGCAACAACAACGTCGATACCTGCGCGCGGGTGTGCCATTCGCCCACTGGCTATGGCCTGAAGCAGACCCTGGGTGAATCGGCGGGCACGCAAAGCTTCGATTCGGTGATGCAGGCCGACGTGGTGCTGGTGATCGGCGCCAACCCCACCGATGCTCACCCGGTGTTTGGTTCGCAACTCAAGCGTCGCTTGCGCCAGGGGGCTCGGCTGATCGTGATCGACCCACGGCGTATCGACCTGGTCGACTCGCCGCACGCCCGTGCCGAGCTGCATCTGCAACTGCGCCCAGGCACCAACGTGGCCATGCTCAACGCCCTGGCCCACGTGATAGTCACCGAGGGCCTGCTGGCTCAACGCTTCATCGATGCCCGCTGCGAAACCGAAGACTTCGCCCGCTGGCGCGACTTCGTCAGCCTGGCAGACAACGCCCCCGAGGTGCTCGGCCCGGTCTGTGGTGTGCCTGCCGAGCAGATCCGCGCCGCTGCGCGGTTGTATGCCACCGGCGGCAACGCAGCCATCTATTACGGCTTGGGCGTGACCGAGCACAGCCAGGGTAGTACTGCGGTGATGGGCATCGCCAACCTGGCCATGGCCACCGGCAATATCGGCCGCGAGGGGGTAGGGGTGAACCCGTTGCGCGGGCAGAACAACGTGCAGGGTTCGTGCGACATGGGTTCGTTCCCCCACGAGCTGCCCGGCTACCGGCATATCTCCAACGAGGGCGTGCGCGCCGAGTTCGAACGAGCCTGGGGCGTGACCCTGCAGCCCGACCCTGGTCTGCGCATTCCCAACATGTTCGAGGCTGCGTTGGACGGCAGCTTCAAAGCGTTGTACTGCCAGGGTGAGGACATCGCCCAGAGCGACCCTAACACCCAGCACGTCACGGCAGCCTTGCACGCCATGGAGTGCGTGGTGGTGCAGGATATTTTCCTCAACGAAACCGCCAAGTTCGCCCATGTTTTCCTGCCGGGCAGTTCATTCCTGGAAAAGGACGGCACTTTCACCAATGCCGAGCGGCGCATTTCGCGGGTGCGCAAGGTCATGGAGCCGCTGGCCGGCAAGGCCGACTGGGAAGCCACCGTGGCCCTGGCCAACGCCCTGGGCTACCCGATGAACTACCGCCACCCGTCCGAGATCATGGACGAGATCGCTCGCCTGACGCCGACCTTCCGCCGGGTAAGCTACGCCGAGATCGACCGCCATGGCAGCCTGCAATGGCCATGCAACGATGCTGCACCCGATGGCACACCGACCATGCACATCGACCAGTTCGTGCGTGGCAAGGGCCGCTTCATGCTTACCGGCTACGTGCCCACCGACGAAAAGGTCAACAACCGCTATCCGCTGCTGCTGACCACCGGGCGCATCCTCAGCCAGTACAACGTCGGGGCTCAGACCCGGCGTACCGGCAACGTCGCCTGGCATGACGCCGACCGTTTGGAGATCCACCCGACCGACGCCGAAAGCCGTGGCATTCAGGACGGTGACTGGGTGGGAATCGGCAGCCGCGCCGGGCAGACCGTGCTGCGTGCCAAGGTCAGCGCACGGGTGGCGCCGGGCGTGGTGTACACCACGTTCCACTTCCCTGAATCGGGGGCGAACGTGATCACCACCGACAACTCCGACTGGGCCACCAACTGCCCCGAGTACAAGGTGACGGCTGTGGAAGTGGTGAAAGTGTTCCAGCCATCACAATGGCAAAAGCGCTACCAGGACTTCAGTGATGAACAGCGGCGGCTGCTGATAGAGCGCCGCACAGCGGAAAAAGCCGAGGTGCGCCGATGAGCAGTGACAACCTGGTCAAGATGGCCAACCAGATTGCCCATTACTTCGACAGTGAGCCAAACCGGGCGCTGGCGGTGCAGGGGGTGCGGCAGCATTTGCAAAGCTTCTGGACGCCGGCCATGCGCCGGCAACTGGCGGAGTGGATCGAGGCCAACGCAGGGGAGGGCCTGGACCCGAAGGTGCGCGAGGCGATGGCCTAGCGGGCCTGCGCGGTCCCTGTAGGAGCGGCCTTGTGTCGCGAAAGGGCCGCGAAGCGGCCCCAGATTTCAGCTTTGATGCATAAATTTCTGGGGCCGCCTTGCGGCCCTTTCGCGACACAAGGCCGCTCCTACAGGGACCGCGCCAATCGTGGCAATTGCGTCAGCCGCGGGCCAGTTCGGCCTGGTGGGCGATGGCTTCTTCGCTCTTGAGCACCAGCACATCGCCCTCGAGCGCATCCAGCACCACCTCGGAAGTATTGCCAATCAACGCCCCGGAAATCCCCGTGCGGCACACCGTACCGATCACCGTCACAACCGCATCAAGCTCCTTCTCGGTATGCGGAATCAGCACATCCGCCGGCCCTTCGGCCACGTGTAGGCACGCTTCACTGATGCCGTACTCGGCCTGGAACGCCTTGCACGCTTCGCGGTAACGTTTTTCGATGGTATCGCTCAGTTGGTATGCCGGGTCCGAGGCCGACAGCATTGGCGACGGGTGGGCGCTGATGACATGCAGCTCGCCCTTGGCCAGTTTGGCAATCTCGAAGCCATGGTCGATGATGCTGGCATGCAGGCGGCGGTGGTCCTCGTCCTGGTTGCCCACGTCCACTGCAGCCAGAATCTTGCCCCCGGTCCACGGCCGTTCGCTCTTGACCATCAGCACCGCACACGGGCACTGGCGCAGCAGCTTCCAGTCACTGGGGGTGAGCAAGGCTTTTTTCAGCGGGTTGTCCGGGCGGTGTTCCTTGATCACCAACTCGCAGCCCTCGGCCTGCTGCACATAGATGATGGTGTCGTGCAGGTTGTCGCGCCAGGCCTCCTCGTGGGTGACGTTGTCGTACCCGTCATCGTGCAACTGGCTGCTCAGCAAGCTAAGCAGTGCGTGGTGGTCATGCTTCTTGTCGCACATCAGCAGGTGCAGGCGTGCGCCAGTGACGCCGGCAATCAGCTTGGCCCGGGTCAGCGCCCGGCTGTGGGCGTGCTCAGGGTCGAGGACGACGAGGATGCTGCGGACGGCTTGCATGGGCGTGAACTCCCTCAAAGGTGGCGACCAATGCCTGACTATAGTCGGCGCTTCCCCCGCTGGCGCTTGATATACGTCAAGCATAGTCACTGGCGCCACCCGCCGCCGTCGGTATAATCGCCGCCTCTGCCTGTTCCTGTGGTTGCACGTTTATGTCCCTGATCCCCGAAATCGACGCTTTTCTTGGTTGCCCGACGCCAGATGCCTGGATCGAAGCGGCGCTCGCCGACCAGGAAACCCTGCTGATCGACCACAAGAACTGCGAGTTCAAGGCCGCCAGCACGGCCTTGAGCCTGATGGCCAAATACAACACGCACCTTGATCTGATCAACATGATGTCGCGCCTGGCCCGCGAGGAGTTGGTGCACCATGAGCAGGTGCTGCGCCTGATGAAGCGCCGTGGTGTGCCGCTGCGCCCGGTGTCGGCGGGGCGCTATGCGTCGGGGCTGCGCCGCCTGGTGCGTGCCCACGAGCCAGTGAAACTGGTGGATACGCTGGTGGTGGGGGCGTTCATCGAGGCGCGCAGCTGTGAGCGCTTCGCTGCGCTGGTGCCGCACCTGGATGAAGAACTGGGCCGCTTCTACCACGGTTTGTTGAAAAGTGAAGCGCGCCACTACCAGGGCTACCTGAAACTGGCGCACAACTACGGCGATGAGGCGGACATCGCCCGCCGCGTGGAACTGGTGCGCGCTGCGGAAATGGAACTGATCCAGTCACCGGACCAGGAACTGCGCTTCCACAGCGGTATACCGCAGGCACTAGCCGCCTGAGTCGCAGCAGGCGGCCCTGGGTTCAGTCGCGCCGGCCCAGCAACAGGCCGATCACCAGGCCGAGGCCGGCGGAAATGGCCACGGTCTGCCAGGGGTGGCCGCCAATATAATCCTGAGTGGCGTCCACCACCGGTTGCGCCTTGTCCCGCACATTGCCTGCGGCCTGGCGCGCCTGTTTCAGTTTGAGGCTGACCTGCGCCCGCAGGGTTTCTGCTTCTTCGCCCACCAGGGCGGCACTGTCGTTCAGCAGTTTTTCCGATTCTTCGATCAGCGATTGCAGTTCGCTGAATACCTGGTCCTTGATCTGATCGCTGTCCGCCAGCGTGGCGTTTTTCCGGGCCATGAACTCGTCCTCGTCGATGGGGGGTGTGAACAATGGATACCGCCACGTCGGGAAAGTTGCGGCGGCTTTCCGATGTTGCGTTGCCTGGGTGTAAGATAGCGGCCATTTTCAAACCTGCAGGTACCTTCATGAGTTTCAATCTGGCCAACATGAGCTTCGAGGAACGGGCGCAGATCGAGGCAGAGAAGGCTCGGCTGTTCGAGATGTGGCAGAACAACCTGGGCAAGGCCAAGGGCGATGCGGCCCGGCTGATTGCCGAAAAGCCACGGCGCAAGGGCAAGTGGGCCGAGTGGGTACGCGCCGAACTGGACGCCATGACGCCGCCCGAGTACGCCAGCATGGTGCGCAGCGAAGTCAACAAGCTGATGGCCGCGGCCAGCGCCAACCGCTGAGCACACCCCACCGGGCGTTTACCAGTAAGCGCCCTTGGGCAGGTCCAGCTTGCCCTCGTCGGTAAAGCGCACGGTGCCCAGCGGCCCGCCGGCCAGCTTGCCGCGCAGCGTGTAGGGCAAACCCTGCAGCGACTCTACCTTGCCCAGCCCATAGGCCTGGCGCAGGAAGGAAAACGCCGTGATGCTGACGGGCACCACGATTACCGCTTCGTCATATCGGCCAATATGGCCCTGCTGGTCGCTGACCCCGGCCGCTAGCGGCTGGCCGTTGACTTCCAGGTTGATGGCGACACCGTTGTAATCGATCGGCGCCTCGTTGGGGTTCTGTACCCGCATTTTCACCGCCATGCGCAGCTCCAGCTCCTGGCCGGGCAGTGGCTCGATGCCGATCACGCTGATGTTGACCGGGTCGCGTGGCTGGAACAGGGCGCAGGCACCTAGGCCATACGCCATCAGCAGGACGAGAAACAGGCGGATACAGTGGTGCAGGCGGGCAGTCATTGAGGGCGACCTTGCCAAAGTGAGCGAACGGTGAGTGTGGCAAATGCGCGTCGGCGTTGAAAGTATCCTTGCAGATGAAAGATACTGTTTCTCATTAACGTCCGATAACTCATCTTACTGGCAGTTTCCAAACCCATGCTGACGTCACCCGTGTCGGGCCTGCTGGCGACTTTCCAGGAGCACTACGACGACCTGTTGCAGTTCCTGACCCGGCGCATGAGCGACCGCCAGCGCGCCGCCGACGTGGCGCAGGAAACCTATCTGAAACTGGTGAACATCGACGAGCAGGCGGTGCCGGTGTTGCATGCGCGCAGTTTCATCTTTCGCGTGGCCGGCAACCTGGCAATCGATGCCTTGCGCCGCGAGAAGCGCATCGCCGCCAGCCACGACGACAGTGACGGCGCCTGTGAGGTGGCCTGCCCGGCACCGGCGCCCGAGGCGGCATTGCTGGCCCGCGAGCGCCTGCGGATTCTTGACCAGGCGCTGTTGCAACTGCCCGACAACGCCCGCCGGGCGCTGTTGCTCAACCGCGTCGAAGGCCTGACCCAGAAGCAGATCGCTCAACGCCTGGGCGTTTCCGAGAGCATGGTGGCGAAGTACATCGGCCAGGCGCTGCGCCATTGCCGCGGTTGGCTTAAGCAGGCGGGTGTGGCGGCGTCCGTGGTGGTGCTGGTCGCCGCCGTGGCGGGTTGGCGGCAGGCGCCGATGCTGCTGGCGGATTACCACACTGCTGTCGGCGAGCGGCAGATCATTACGTTGGCTGATGGCACGCGGGTGACGCTGAACAGCGCCAGTGCCATGAGCGTCGTTTTCAGTGAGCATGAGCGGCGTGTGGTGCTTGATGCCGGTGAAGCATTGTTCGAGACCGCTGCTGATTCACGGCCGTTTGTGGTCGATACCGCCGGTGAGCGGGTGCAGGGCACTGCCGCGACCTTCAGCGTGCGCCGCGATGGCCACGTGGTGTTGGCGCACGGTGAGGCCAAGGTAGGTCAACGCGAACTGGCGGTAGCGGCCGATGCCGGCATGCAAATGGCCTGGCAGCGCGGCAAGCTGATCTTCAACGGCAAGCCGCTGGGGCAGGTACTGGAGGAGCTTGAGCGATACCGCCATGGGCGCATTGTGCTGTCCGACAGCAAGCTGGCGGCGATGGAGGTGAGCGGGGTATTTGATCTGGATGAGCCTGAGGCCCTGTTGCGGACGCTTGAGCAGCGATATGGCCTGAAGGTTACCTACCTGCCGTGGTTGGCCGTGGTGTATTGATCGGCCTGCAGCGACCTCGTCGCAGTACAGAAATAAAAATATTTTCCATTTGGCACTGCAAGTTCGTGCAAGCCAGATCGTCGTAGTGGGACTGATCAGCAACCCATTCTCATTTACGACTTGTCAGGAAGCTCATACGTGCCTCTGATGCTCAAGCCCTTGCACCGCCGTCGCGGTTCTCTTCACCACGCCCTGATGTCCTGCAGTGCCCTGGCCATGCTGGTCGGTCCGCTGCATGTGTGGGCCGCGACGACCACCGAACAGACCCAGATGCAGGCTCGCCAGGTTCAGCTCGACGTGCCAGCCCAACCGTTGGGCCAGGCCCTGACCACTTTCGCCGATCAGGCTGGCCTGCACCTGTTGTTCACCACTGGTGATGTCGCAGATCAGGCCAGCCCGGCGTTGCAGGGCAGCTACAGTGTCGAGCAGGCCCTGCAGCAGCTGCTGGCCGGCAGCGGCATGAGTTGGCAGTTCAGCGATGCCCGTACGGTCACCCTGCGTAAAACCGAGGCCGCGCCGCAGGCGGTCAACCTCAAGCCGATCGAAGTCAGCGTGGCCTCGCGCACCAGCACCGCAATCAGCGAAATCCCCGGCACCGTCTGGGTGGTCGAGCAGCAGCAGTTGCGCGAGCAGATCGACAGCGGTGTCAGCCTGAAGGAAGCCATCGGCAAGCTGGTGCCGGGCCTCGACCTGGCGCCGGAAGGGCGCACCAACTACGGCCAGAACATGCGCGGGCGCAACGTGCTGGTGATGATCGACGGGGTCAGCCAGAACAGCTCGCGCGGCCTGTCGCGCCAGTTCGACAGCATTTCGCCGTTCAACGTCGAGCGCGTCGAAGTGTTGTCGGGTGCCAGCGCCATCTACGGCGGTGGCGCCACCGGCGGCATCATCAACATCGTGACCAAGAAGGGCGAGCCCGGCCCGGCGCGGTTCGAGACCCAGCTGGGCGCCAGCAGCGGCTTCAACAACAGCGACGACCTGGCCACTCGCTTCGCCCAGTCGATCAGCGGCGGCAACGAGCGGGTCAATGCCCGGCTGGGTATCTCCGGTGAGCAGAACGAAGCCTTTTACGATGGTGCAGGCGACCAGATCTTCATCGACAACACCCAGACCGACCTGCAGTACAACCGCACCATCGATGTGCTCGGTACCTTGGGCCTGCAGTTGAACGACCAGCAGAGCCTCGACCTGTTGGCCCAGTACTACGACTCGGGCAACCACGGCAGCACGGGTATCTACTTCCCCAACCTCAACTACAACGCGCCGTCAGACCTGGAAGACGCCGAGCTGCGCAGCGGTTATTCGTCGGACCTGGAGCCGCGTACCCGACGCTTGTTGCTGAACGCCAATTACCACCACAACGACGTGCTGGGCCAGGATTTCTACCTGCAAGCCTCGTACCGCAAGGAAGACGACAACTTCTACCCGTTCCCGTACTACAACCGTGCCACGCCCACCGGTTCGCGCGGGGTGTACTTTGCTGCCTCGCAGCAGAACTTCGAGGTCACCAGCCTCAAGGGGCTGTTCGCCAAGCAATGGGACACGCTGAAGCTGACCTACGGCGTCGACCTGGACCGCGAGCGGTTCAACGCCGAGCAGACCACCTTCAATGCCCTGACTTCGTCCGAGTCGGGCGGCCTGGAGATGGAAAAGGACAGCAAGGCGGCGCGTTACCCCAGCTATCGGGTCGATGGTGTGTCGGTGTATGCCCAGCTGGACTGGCACGCCACCGACAACCTGACGTTCTCGGGCGGCGCTCGTCGCCAGCAGATGGACGTGGATGTCAGCGACTTCAAGGGCGTACCGGGCGGCAGCAACGACTACCAGGTGAACCTGTTCAACGTCGGTGCCATCTACGATTTCAAGAACGGCCACCAGGTGTGGACCAACTACGGCGAAGGCTTCGACCTGCCGGACCCAGCCAAGTACTACGGCAAGCCGGGCCTGAGCGTGGCCGACAACCCGCTGGCTGGCATCAAGAGCCGCCAGGTGGAGCTGGGCTGGCGCTATGCCGACCTGGACTGGGATGCCCAGGCAGCGCTGTACTACATCTGGTCGGACAAGATCATCAACGTCGATTCGCAAACGCTGACCATCAACGTGGAAGAGCAGAAGAGCCGCGACTTTGGCTTTGAAGGTGCGCTGACCCGGCACTTCCAGGCCGGTTGGGAAACCGGCGGCACCTTGCACCTGACCCGCTCCGAAGAAGAGGCTGCAGACGGTGGCTGGATCAAGCGTGATGCCCGCTATGCTTCGCTGTCCAAGGCCACCGCGTTCGTCGGCTGGAAGGGCGATGGCCGCAGCGCGCGGTTGCAGGCCAACCATGCTTTCAGCCTGAAGGACGATGCCGACCATGAGATCGACGGCTACACCACCTTCGACTTGCTTGGCAGCCAGGACACCGGTTTCGGTACCTTCAGTGCCGGCATCCAGAACCTGCTGGACAAGCAGTACAGCACGGTCTGGGGGCAGCGTGCGACGCTGTTCTATTCACCGACCTACGGGCCAGCGTACCTGTATGACTACCAAGGGCGTGGGCGCACCTACACGCTGACCTGGAGCATGGCTTACTGAGTGTTGCAGCCTGAACTGGCCTCTGTGGGCGCGGGCCGGTTCAGGCAAATGCTGCCAGCAAGTCCTGCGCAAACGCCTGCTGTGCTTCACCAACACCCTGCGCCCGGTGCCGGGCCACGGTAAACGGCACCACGAAATCCAGCCCCGGGTCCAGCGCCCACAATAACCCCTCGGCCTCCCAGTCCTGCGCGCAGTGGCATGGCAGGTAGCCGATATGCCGCCCCGACAGAATGAACGTCAGCACGCTCTCGATCTGCTCCGCCACCGCCATGCTGCGCTGGCTCTGGAACGGCTCACCGCCTTTGAGAAAACGGTACGGATGGCGCACCTGGTCCATGTCCAGCAGCCGCTCAAGCCCAACCCCCGACTCGCCGAACAGCACATGCCCTTTGCCGCAATACAGCCGTTGCCGCTCCTCGAACAATGGCTGGTAATCAAAGGCTGCCTGGTTGCCGGAAAAGTAGCTGATGGCACAGTCCAGCCGCTGCTCCAGCAACAACCGCTCAAGCTCCGCTGGCGGTGCACTGATCAGCTCCAATTGCACCGATTCCTCTCGCCTGCGAAACGCCGCAATGGCCGCCGCCAGCTTCAGGCTGACTGCCTTGTCCTGGTTTTCCGCCAGACCGATGCGCACGTTGCCCAGCAACCGCCCAGCAACGCCGTTGGCCTGCTGGCGGAACTGCTCGATGTTCAGCAGCAGGCCACGCGCCGCCTCCAATAACAATTCACCTTTGTCCGTCAGGCGAAAACCACCCTTGCCACGGCTGCACAGGCGGTAACCCAGGCGAGCCTCCAGCTGTGCCATGCGCTGGCTGATGGTGGGCTGGCTCAGGCCCAGCACGCCTTGCGCGGCGCTGAAGCCACCGGCCTGGACTACAGTGACGAACAGCCGCAGCAGGTGCAGATCGGGGTCGTGCAATTGTCCGAGCATTACATTGGTCCTGTTCAATGTCAGCTTTGCAAACTTGCCATTTCTGCAATGTAACCCGGCTGGCATGCTCGCGGCATCCACCCATTAGCCGAGGTGTCCGCCATGCGTCGATCGTTGTGCTTGTTGTCCCTGGTCCTGGCCTTGCCCGTACAGGCGCAAGAAAAGGTCGTGAACCTCTATAGCTGGGCCGACTACGTTGCCCCGCAAACCCTTCAGCGCTTCGAGCGAGAAACCGGCTACAAGGTGCGCTACGACACCTTCGACACCACTGAAGTGCTGGAAACCAAGCTGCTGACCGGTGGTAGCGGTTACGACGTGGTGGTGCCGTCAGCTACCGTGCTGGCCAGGGCGCTCAAGGCCAATGCCCTGCAACCGCTCGATCCCCAGGCCATGCCCGGCTACAGCAATCTCGACAAGGACCTGCTGGCCAAGCTCGCCGAGGCCGACCCCGGCAACCGCCATGCCGTGCCGTACACCTGGGGAACGCTGGGCCTTGGGGTGAATGTGGAGGCCGTGCGTCAGCGCCTGGGCGATGTGCCGCTCGACAGCCTCGACCTGCTGTTCAAGCCCGAGTACGCCAGCCGTCTGAAGGACTGCGGCATTGCCATGCCCGATTCGCCACAGGAAGTGATCGGGGTTGCCCTGAACTACCTGGGCAAAGACCCTTACAGCCAGAACAAGGATGACCTGGCTGCCGCGCAGAACCTGCTCAGCCAGTTGCAGCCGTCGATCAGCTATGTCGCCAATGGCCGGCAGATCAGCGACCTGGCCAATGGCAGCGTGTGCCTGGCGCTGACCTATAACGGTGATGCGGCAATGGCCGCCGACCAGGCCCGCCGTGCCGGCAAGCCGTTCGAGCTGATCTACCGCATCCCCCGCGAAGGCACGCTGGTGTGGCAGGACAACCTGGTCATTCCAAAAGACGCCCCGCACCCCGAGGCCGCGCGAGCGTTCATTGCCTTCATGCTCAAGCCCGAGTCGGTGGCGGCGCTGACCAACACGCTGTTCTTCGCCAATGCCAACCAAGCCGCCACACCACTGGTGGACGAAGCGGTGCGCAACGACCCGGACATCTACCCACCCGCCGAGGTACGCCAGCGCCTGTTCGCCGACCGCAGCATGGCCTTGGCCGATTTGCGCCAGCGTAACCGCCTTTGGACGGCTTTCCGCAGCCGCCAATGACACATGACAACCAAGGAGCCCGACCGTGGAGCAAGCCGCAAGCAACGACCAGGCGATGACCCGCGACAGCCTGTATGGCACTGCCGCCGAAAGTACCTACGCCGGTATTACCAGTTTCTCTCGCCGCCGCTACAGCCGCGATTTGCGGGGTGTGGATGTGGTGGTCAGCGGTGTGCCGTTCGATACTGCCACCAGCAACCGCCCCGGCGCGCGTTTCGGCCCACGGGCGATCCGTGCCGCTTCGGTGCAGCAGGCCTGGGCCCGGCACTGGCCGTGGGCGTTCGACCCCTTCGACCACCTGGCGGTAATCGACTTTGGCGACTGCCCCTTCGACAGCGGCACGCCGCAGTCGGTGCCGGACAGCATCGAGGCCCATGCAGAGCATATCCTGCAGGCGGGTTGCGCCATGCTCACCCTCGGTGGCGACCACTTCATCAGCTACCCGCTGCTAAAGGCTCACGCCCGCCGCCATGGCCCGCTGGCGCTGATCCACTTCGATGCCCACAGTGATACCTGGCCGGACGAGGAGGGCAAGCGCATCGACCACGGCACCATGTTCTGGCATGCCGCCCGCGAAGGCCTGGTGGACCCGGCTCACTCGGTGCAGATCGGCCTGCGCACCACCAATGACGACAGCCAGGGCTTTGCCATTCTCGACGCCCGACAGGTGCACCGCCAAGGCACCGAGGCGGTGATTGCAGCGATTCGTCAGCGGGTGGGCGAGCGCCCGGTGTACCTGACCTTCGACATCGACTGCCTCGACCCGGCCTATGCGCCTGGCACCGGTACGCCGGTGTGTGGCGGGCTGAGCACGGTGCAGGCGCTGGAGATCCTGGGTGGGCTGCGCGGTATCAACCTGGTGGGCATGGACCTGGTGGAAGTGGCGCCGGCTTATGACCATGCCGATATCACGGCGCTGGCGGGGGCGACGCTGGCGATGGAGATGCTGTGTCTGTATGCCGCCCGGCATAAAGTGGATAAGGGCCAGTAACTTGGAGCCGCGTTGCGGCCCATCGCGATGCTAGGCCGCTGCTAGAAGCGAGCGCGTGCCCCCTGTAGGAGCGTCCTTGCGTCGCGATGGGCTGCAATGCAGCCCCATGGGCGCATACTGAAACATCAGGAATCATCTCCATCCATATTCACACTTTTGCCGCGAACCCTTCGCGCCTTAGGCTATCAAACCGACCAGGCGCGGCATTTTCGTACAGGAGGTGAAGCATGACCCCGACATTGCCCATCCTGGCCCTCGGCCTGGCTTTGTGCCTGCCCGCGCACGCAGCCCTGCAGCAGCCTTTGCAGCTCGCCGCCGGCAACAACAACCCCTACAACAGCCCGATCCAGCGCGCCAACCCCAACAGCCGCCAGGGCAGCATGCCGGCCACGCCACCGGTGCGCGGCCCGTCCACCGACCCGTACCAGCGTACCCCCACGCTGGACAACCGCGGCATCGGCAACGGCGACAACCTGCGCCGCCAGCAGCAAACCCCGAACCTGGAACCCACCCGGCCACCGCGCGACAATCCGCGTGCGCCATAAGCCCGATTGAAAGGAATCCTGCATGCTTCGAGCACCCTGGCTTGCCACCCTGACTGCCGCCGCGTTGCTGCCCTTGTTGGCGCAGGCAGCGGCGGAACAGCAGTTTCGCAGTGAAGAAGGCACCTTGACCGTCAGCACCGTTGCCGATGGCCTGCGCAACCCTTGGGCACTGGTGTTTCTGCCGGGCGGCAAGGACATGCTGGTGACCGAACGCACCGGCAACCTGCGGCTGGTCAATGCCGAGGGCAAAGTTGGCCCGCCGATCAGTGGCGTACCCAAGGTCTGGGCCGAAGGCCAGGGCGGCTTGCTGGACGTAGTGCTGTCGCCGGAGTTCGGCAAGGACCGCACCGTGTACCTGTCGTACGCCGAGGAGGGCAGTGATGGTAAGGCCGGTACCGCCGTGGGCCGTGGCCAGCTGTCTGAAGACCGTGCCCGGTTGGAGAACTTCACGGTGGTTTTCCGCCAGCAGCCCAAGCTGTCGGTGGGTAACCACTTCGGCTCGCGCCTGGTATTCGACCGCAACGGCTACCTGTTCATTGCCTTGGGCGAGAACAACCAGCGCCCCACTGCCCAAGACCTGGACAAGCTGCAAGGCAAGATCGTGCGCATCTTGCCGGACGGCGAAGTGCCCAAGGACAACCCCTTTGTCGGCAAGAGCAATGTGCGGCCGGAGATCTGGTCGTACGGCCACCGCAACCAGCAAGGCGCCGCGCTCAACCCTTGGACCGGCAAGCTGTGGACCCACGAGCACGGCCCGCGTGGCGGCGACGAAATCAACATACCCGAACCCGGCAAGAACTACGGCTGGCCGATTGCGACCCATGGCATCAACTACTCGCTGCTGCCGATCCCCGAGGCCAAGGGCAAGCACGTCGACGGCATGGTCGACCCGCACCATGTGTGGGAAAAGTCACCCGGTATCAGCGGCATGGCGTTCTACGACAGCCCGACGTTCAAGGCCTGGGACCACAACCTGTTCATTGGTGCGTTGGCCACTCAGGAACTCATCCGCTTGCAGCTGAAGGGGGACAAGGTGGTGCATGAGGAGCGTTTGCTGGGTGACTTGAAGGCGCGTATTCGCGATGTGCGGGTGGGGCCGGATGGGTACCTGTATGTACTGACCGATGACAAGGATGGGGCGTTGCTGAAGGTGGGCTTGGACGGCGACGCCTGACGCGCTCTCTTTGTGGGGGCGGTCAGTGCCAGCTCTGGAGTTTCATACACAACAGTTGCACCCACAATGTGTGCTCTGCACCCGCTGTGTAGAATGCGGCATGGCTACCGACCCCCAATCCTGCTACCAGCAAGCCCTGAACACCCAGGGCTTTGTCGCCGACCCCGCCCAGGCCCGCGCCGTCGAGGCCCTGCAAGCTTGCTTCCAGGCCGTCGAGCAAGGCCGCCCCACCCAGGGTATCTACCTCTGGGGGCCGGTGGGCCGGGGCAAGACCTGGCTGATGAATCAGTTCCACCGCTGTCTGCGCCTACCCAGCCGGCGCCAGCACTTCCACCACTTCATGGCCTGGGTCCATCAGCGCCTGTTTCAGCTTAACGGCACTGCCGACCCGCTTCTGGCCCTGGCTCGGGACTTGGCCGGGCAGATCCGTGTGCTGTGCTTCGATGAACTGTTCGTCAACGACATCGGTGATGCGATCATCCTCGGCCGCCTGTTTCAGGTTCTGTTCGACCAGGGTGTGGTGATTGTCGCCACTTCCAACCAGCCACCCGAGCAGCTCTACCGCGATGGCTTCAACCGCGAGCGGTTCCTGCCGGCTATTGCCGCCATCCAGCGGCACATGCAGGTACTGCCGGTGACGGGCGAGCAGGACCACCGTCTGCACCCCGGTGCAGAGCGGCAGCGCTACTGGGTAGCGGAGGCGGGGCAGGCCAGCCAGTTGGGCGGGGTGTTCTGCCAGCTTAGCCCGGAAGACAGCGGCACTGATCGGCCATTGGTGATCGGCTCCAGGCAGGTTCAAGTGGTGCGGCGCAGTGAGCAGGCTATCTGGTGCCGCTTCGCCGATCTGTGCGAACAACCTTTGGCGGCCATGGAGTTCATGGCCTTGTGCGATCAATTTCCCGCGATTTTGCTATCCGGCATACCGGCGCTGGGTGGTGAGCAGCGGGCGGGGCGTATTGCCCGCGGCACCGAGGATGGCGCGGCGCGGGTGGTGGCAGGCGACCGTGAACTGCCGGCACTGTCACCCAAGGATGACGCGGTACGCCGCTTCATTGCCCTGGTCGACGAATGCTACGACCGCCGTGTGGCCTTGTACCTGGAAGCACAGGTGCCGCTCGATGCCCTCTACACCCAAGGGTACTTGGCCTTTCCGTACCAACGAACCCTGAGCCGGCTTCGGGAGATGCAACTGCAACGCTTTGCCTGAAAAGGCGCCCAAGCATGCACCCGACTACGGGCTTACTTGTTCAGCCACTCGACCAAGGTACGGTTGAACCGCACCGGCTCCTCGATCTGCGGTGCATGCCCCATGCCTTCGAAGGTGATCAGTTCACCTTTGGGGATCAGCTTGGCCACCTGTGGCCCCAGCTCTGCATACTTGCCCAGCTTCGCCTTTACTTCCGGCGGCGCGATATCGCTGCCGATGGCCGTGGTGTCCTTGTCGCCTATCAGTAGCAAGGTCGGCATCTGCAGGTCGCTGAACTCGTGGTACACCGGCTGGGTGAAGATCATGTCGTAGATCAGCGCCGAATTCCACGCCACGGCTTCATGCCCCGGCCCTTTGTTCAGGCCCACCAGCATCTGTACCCAACGCTCGTATTCCGGCTTCCAGCGGCCGGCGTAGTAGGTCTTGCGCTCATATTCGCGCACCCCCTCGGCATCCAGCTTGAGCTCGCGGGCATACCACTGGTCCACGGTGCGGTAGGGCACGCCCAGGGCTTTCCAGTCTTCCAGGCCGATCGGGTTGACCATGGCAAGGCGTTCAACTTGCTGTGGGTACATCAGCGCGTAGCGGGTGGCGAGCATCCCGCCGGTGGAGTGGCCGAGCACGGTGGTTCGCTTCACGCCGAGCTGCTTGAGCAGGGCATGGGTATTGTCCGCCAGTTGCTGGAAGCTGTACTGGTAATGCGCCGGTTTGCTCGATGTACAGAAGCCGACCTGATCGGGGGCGATGACCCGGTAGCCGGCCTTGCTCAGGGCGTCGATGGTGGTTTCCCAGGTGGCGGCGCAAAAGTTCTTGCCGTGCATCAGCACCACGCTGTGGCCGTTGGCCTGGCCCTGGGCGGGCACGTCCATGTAGCCCATCTGCAGGGCCTGGCCCTGAGACTTGAAGTCGAAATGCTTGAGGGGGTGTGGGTAGTTGAACCCTTGCAGTTGTGGGCCGTAGGTGGGCGACTCGGCGGCGATGGCCGAACTGCCGGCCAGGCAGGCCAGAGCCAGGGCGGTTGCGCGCAGCATGTGGGCACTCCGTGTAGGGCCATGTAGGAATGGGCGACTTTAGCAGCCAGGCGCGGGCCGGAAACGTGAAAGGTGTTACCAGCCGTGAAACCAGCCCAGGGTAATCATGGCCAGCACCGCATAGCGGCCGGCCTTGGCCAGGGTCACCAGCAACAAAAAGCGCCAGAACGGCTCACGCATGATCCCGGCGATCAGTGTCAGCGGGTCGCCGATCACCGGCATCCAGCTGAGCAGCAGTGACCATTGCCCCCAGCGCTGGTAGCGCTGCTGCGCACGCTCCAACTGGGTAGCACTGAACGGGAACCAACGCTTGTCACGCAGGTGCTCAATGGCCCGCCCCAGCAGCCAGTTGACTACCGAACCCAACACATTGCCCAGGGTGGCGACCAGCAGCAGCGTCGCCCAGGCCTCGGGCTGGCGCAGCAACAGGCCGACCAGTACGGCCTCCGATTGCAGCGGTAGCAGGGTGGCGGCGCCAAAGGCGCTGAGGAACAGCGCCCACAGGCTGAGCATCAGTAGTTGGCTACAACGGTGTCCTGGCCCTCCTGGGTCACACCGATAACCTGGTAGGCATCCTTGTGGTCACCCATTTCCATGCCCGGCGAGCCCATGGGCATGCCCGGCACGGCCAGGCCCTTGAGGTCGCTGCGCTTGGTCAGCAGGCGTACCTGCTCGGCCGGTACGTGGCCTTCGACGAACTTGCCGTCGATCACCCCGGTATGGCACGACGCCAGCCGTGGCGCCACGCCCAGACGTTGCTTGACCGCGCTCATGTTCGGCTCGACGTGGTCGTTGACGGTGAAGCCGTTGTCCCGCAGGTGGCTGATCCAGGCCTTGCAGCAGCCGCAGTTGGGGTCGCGGTAGACGTCGATGGTCTCGGCGGCCTGGGCCAGGCCGGTGACGGCCAGCAGGCCCAGGGTCAGCAGGTGTTTGCGCAGCATGGTGAAGCACTCCTTTAGAAACGCAGGCGGATACCGGCGACCAGGCGGGTCTGGCCTTGGTCTTCGCCGTCTTCGCGGGCCTGGTCGGCACGCGTGCCGTGCAGGCGGTTGAAACTGACCCCGACGTAGGGGGCGAAGCCGCGCGTGATTTCGTAGCGCAGGCGCAGGCCCACTTCGCTGTCGGCCAGCCCCGCGCCTTGCTCGCGCCCGGCGTCATTGCGGCCGTAGAGGTTGGCTTCCAGGGTCGGTTCCAGTATCCAGCGGTTGGTCAGCAGCATAGCGTAAGCGGCTTCCAGGCGCAGCGCGGTCTGTTGCCGCTCGCCGGCATAGGCGGTGGCTTGCAGCTCCAGGCCGTACAATGGCGTGCCCTGGATACCGAAGGCGGCCCAAGCCTGGCCGCTGGCTGGCTTGAAGTCCTGGCGCACGCCGGCCACCAGCTCCCACCACGGGCTCACCGCATGGCCCCACAGTGCCTGCAGCTCGGCCTTGTGGGTCTTGCCCTGTTCGCGCTCGCCTTCACTGCGTAGCCACAGGCGGTCGATATCGCCGCCGACCCAGGCGGTGGCATTCCAGTTCAGGGCACTGCTGCTCTCGAAGTTCTGGTATTCGAGTTTGTCCACGACCACCGCCCAGTTCAGCGCCCTGTCATGCACCTGGTGCCCGGGCAAAGGTGGGAAGGCGGCGCGGCGGTCGGCGTCGGTGATGGCTGGCAGCGGCGTGCGAGGCTGGCTGGGGGTTGCCTGGCCATGGCCCATGCTTTCATGGTTCATGGTGCCGTGCTCCATGCTGGCGTGGTTCATGTGTGCCATGCCAGCGGCCATCGCCCGTTCGCTGGCGAGCAAGGTCAGCAGCGTCACGCCAGCCATGATGCTTTTGCGGGTGTCATTCATCGACGCGTACCTCGCGGAACATGCCGGTCTCCATGTGGTAGAGCAGGTGGCAGTGATAGGCCCAGCGGCCCAACGCATCGGCGGTCACCCGGTAGGAACGGCGGCTGCCGGGCGGGATGTCGAGGGTGTGCTTGCGCACCAGGAACTGGCCGTGCTCGTCTTCCAGGTCGCTCCACATGCCGTGCAAGTGGATGGGGTGGGTCATCATGGTGTCGTTGACCAGGGTGATGCGGACCCGCTCGCCGTAGGTCAGGCGCAACGGCTCGGCATCACTGAACTTGATGCCGTCGAACGACCAGGCGAAGCGCTCCATGTGGCCGGTCAGGTGCAGCTCGATGTCTCTTGATGGCGTGCGGCCGTCGGGGTCGGGGTAGGGGCTGCGCAGGTCGGCATAGGTGAGTACGCGGCGGCCATTGTTGCGCAGGCCGATACCAGGGTCGGTCAGGTTGGCGCGTGGGGCCATGGTCTGCATGTCCACGAGCGGGTTGTCGGTTTCGCTGGCCGGGTGTTGCTGCATGGCCGACATGGCGGCGTGGTCCATGCCGGCCATGTTGCTGTGGTCCATGCTGGCCATGGTGCCCATGCCACCGTGGCCCATGTCATCCATGCTCAAGACCGGGCGCGGGTCGGGTGCAGGCACTGGCGCCTGTAGCCCGGCGGCGCGAGCCAGGATGCCGCGGGCGAAGCCGGTGCGGTCCATGCTCTGGGCGAACAGGGTGTAGGCAGGTTGGTCGCCCACGGTCACCAGCACGTCGTAGGTCTCGGCCACGGCAATGCGCAGTTCGTCCACGCTCACTGGCGTCACCGGCAAGCCGTCGGCGGCGATCACCGTCAGCTTAAGCCCAGGGATGCGGAAGTCGAAATAGGTCATGGCCGAAGCGTTGATCAGCCGTAGACGCACGGTCTCGCCCGGCTGGAACAGGCAGGTGAAGTTGCCCTCCGGCGGCTGGCCGTTGAGCAGGTAGGTGTAGGTGGCGGCGCTGATATCCGCCAGGTCGGTGGGGCTCATGCGCATGCGTGCCCAGGCCGTGCGCTCGGCGACGGTCGGGCTCCAGCCCTTATCGGCAACGTCGTCGATGAAGTCGCCGACGGTGCGCTTGTGGTAGTTGTACGCGTCGGACTGTTTCTTCAGCGTGGCCATCAATTGCTCCGGCGCCTGGTCGGACCAGTCGCTGAACAGCAGCACATGGTCGCGCTGGTAGCGATGCGCTTCGGGCTCGCGTGGTTCGATCACGATTGCCCCGTATACCCCGGCCTGTTCCTGCAGCCCCGAATGGCTGTGGTACCAGTAGGTGCCGCTTTGGCGCAGGGTGAACTGGTACCGGTAGTCGCCGCCGGGCTCGATGCCGGCGAAGCTCAGGCCAGGTACGCCGTCCATGTTGGCCGGCAGGATGATGCCGTGCCAATGGATCGAGGTGTCCTGTGCCAGGCGGTTGCGCACGCGCAGGGTCACGGTGTCGCCCTCGCGCCAGCGCAGCAGCGGGCCGGGCAGGCTGTTGTTGATGGTCAATGCGGTGCGCGGGCGGCCAGTGATGTTCACCGGCGTCTGGCCGATGAACAGCTCGAAGTGCTGGCCGGCCAGGTCACGGCCTTCGGCGGCCTGGGCCAGCGGGCGCCACAGCCCCAGGCCCGCCAGTGTGCTGGCGGCGCCCAGGCCTTTGACGAAGGTACGGCGGGAGGGGTTGCGCAACATGGCGTGGCCTCATGCGGGAGAGCCACGATGTTCGCTGCCGCCGCCTGTCAGGCAGCTGAGGTGCACATTACAGCGCTGTCAGCTTGCGGCCTCGTCGGCGCCGAGGTCGCGCATCAGCAGGCCGTAGTCGAGGGTTACCTGCTCCGGGATCGGCAGATACACCACATGGCCATCGCCCGGCGCCACCTCGATGGCCTGCTGCTGGCGGTCGCACAGGCGGTGCAGGTCGAAGTGGTAATTGCCGCGCGGGGTCATCAACTCCAGGTGGTCGCCCACGGCGAAGCGGTTTTTCACCTTGACCTCGGCCAGGCCGTCGACGCGCACGCCGGTCAGCTCGCCAACGAACTGCTGACGCTCGGACACGGAATTGCCGCGCTGGTAGTTTTGGTACTCGTCGTGCACGTGGCGGCGCAGGAAGCCTTCGGTGTAGCCGCGTTGTGCGAGCGATTCGAGGTTGCCCATCAGGGCGCGGTCGAATGGCCGCCCAGCCACCGCGTCGTCGATCGCCTGGCGATACGACTGCACTGCGCGGGCACAGTAGAAGTGCGATTTGGTGCGGCCCTCGATTTTCAACGAATGCACGCCCATCCCGGCCAGGCGCTCGACGTGCTGGATGGCGCGCAGGTCCTTGGCATTCATGATGTAGGTGCCGTGTTCATCTTCGAACGCCGGCATTTCAGTGCCAGGGCGGTTGCTTTCCTGCAGCAGGAATACCTGCTCGGTAGGGGCGCCCAGGCCCAGGGTGGGCTGCACTTCGCGCACGATATCGCCGGTGGCGTTCTCGGTGGCGGGCGTGGCGTCGTACTTCCAGCGGCAGGCATTGGTGCAGGTGCCTTGGTTGGCGTCACGCTTGTTGAGGTAGCCCGACAGCAGGCAGCGGCCGGAGTAGGCCATGCACAGGGCGCCGTGGACGAACACCTCCAGCTCCATGTCCGGCACCTGCTGGCGAATTTCTTCGATCTCTTCCAGCGACAGCTCCCGCGACAGGATCACCCGGCTCAGGCCCAGCTGCTGCCAGAATTGCACACTGGCCCAGTTGACTGTGTTGGCCTGCACCGACAGGTGTACCGGCATCTGCGGGAAGTGCTGGCGCACCAGCATGATCAGGCCGGGGTCGGACATGATCAGCGCGTCTGGCGCCATCTCGATCACGGGCGCCAGGTCCTTGAGGAATGTCTTGAGCTTGGCATTGTGCGGGGCGATGTTGACCACCACGTAGAAGCGCTTGCCCAGGGCGTGTGCCTCCTGGATGCCCAGCGCCAGGTTGGCGTGGTCGAATTCGTTGTTACGCACTCGCAAGCTGTAGCGCGGCTGGCCGGCGTAGACCGCGTCGGCGCCGTAGGCAAAGGCGTAGCGCATGGTCTTGAGGGTGCCGGCGGGGGCCAGCAATTCGGGCTTGGCGGTAGGGTTCATGTGCGCACCAGGGCAAAAGGCGCGGATGCTAGGGCCAGTGGCAAACACGCGTATTGATTTGCATCAAGGGAGTAACGGCACTTTTAGCCAGCCGGTGAGCACTAATATCCCAGAAGCCACGCGAGAACCTGCGATGAACGAAACCGCGCTACAGAACAAAGCCCTGGCCGTACTCCTGGCGCTGGTGACCATCGCCTTCTTCTGGATCCTGCTGCCGTACTACGGCGCCATCTTCTGGGCGGTGATCCTTGGCATCCTGTTCGCCCCGCTGCAGCGCCACCTGCTGATCCGTTTCGGACGGCGGCGCAACCTGGCCGCCGCCGCGACCACACTGGTGTGCCTGCTGGTGGCGATCCTGCCGGTGATCATCACCAGTGCGCTGCTGGTACAAGAGGGCGCCACGCTGTACCAGCGCATCGAAAGCGGGCAACTGGACATCGCCGGATACGTCGAGCACGGCAAGGACATGCTCCCGGCATTCGCCCAGCATGGCCTGGACAACATGGGCATGGGCAACCTCGACGGGTTGCGCGACAAGATCACCAAGTGGGCAACCCAGGGTAGCCAGGCACTGGCTAGCCAGGCGTTCAGTTTTGGCCAGGGCACATTCGAGTTCGTGATCAGTTTTGGCATCATGATGTACCTGCTGTTCTTCTTCCTGCGTGAAGGGCCCGAGGTGGCCCGTCGGGTGCGGCTGGCCGTGCCACTGCCTGAGCACCAGAAGCGCCGTTTGCAGCTGAAGTTCAACCGTGTGGTGCGGGCGACCGTGAAAGGCAACGTGCTGGTGGCCATTACCCAGGGCGCGCTGGGCGGTTTAATCTTCTGGGTGCTGGATATTCCGAGTGCATTGGTGTGGGCGGTGCTGATGGCGTTCTTGTCGCTGCTGCCGGCGGTAGGCGCTGGGATCGTCTGGGCGCCGGTGGCCGCGTATTTCCTGCTGACTGGGGCGATACTGCCTGGGGTGATCCTGACCGCGTTCGGTGTGCTGGTGATCGGCCTGGTGGACAACCTGCTGCGGCCGATCCTGGTGGGCAAGGACACACGCATGCCAGACTATCTGATCCTGGTGTCGACCCTGGGCGGGCTGGCGGTGTTCGGCCTCAACGGCTTCGTGATCGGGCCATTGATCGCGGCGCTGTTCATGTCCAGCTGGGGGATCTTCGCGGCAACCAAACCCCAGGTGCAATTACCCCAGTAGGGGTTTACCGACGTGCCCAAGGTTGGGTTCAATGCCGTCCCTGGCGCCGTTATGGAAAACAGCCAAATCGACAAGCCCAACTTTACCTACCAGGCGGTCTACCGCTACTTGCTCGACAGGATCGAGGCCGCACCTGCCGATGTGGAGCAGCGTCTGCCGTCGCTGCGCCAGCTTGCGCGGCAATTGCATGTTTCGGTATCGAGTACCCAGTACGCCTATGCGCTGCTCGAAGACGAAGGGCGGGTGTATGCTCGGCCAAAGCAGGGCTACTTCAGCCGAGCCCGTCCCACCGCCATCTGTGTGCAGCATTCGGAAAACCTGCTCGACACCGTATTCGCCAGCGCCCGACAGCCGGGTATGTTGGCCTTGGGCAGCGATGCGCCGGCCATGTTGCTGTCGCTGCAGCAGCCGCTGCTGATGATCGAGCGCGAACTGGCGCGTCAATACCCGCATTCTTTGGCGCCGCTGTATCAGCCCTTCGGTGAGCCCGAGTTGCGCACGGTACTGGCCGACCGCTACACCCGCTCGGCACAGCAGTACTGGAGCGCCGATCACGTGTTCATCGGCGCGGACCTGCGCAGTGTGCTGGAAGTGTCCTTACGCGCCCTGGGCCTCGAAGGCCAGCTGGCATTGGTGGAGTCGCCCTGCAACTGGGCAGTGCTGAGGCAATTGCAGGCTGCGCGCATGACCATCATCGAAGTGCCCTTGGGTGATGACGGGCGTTTCGATTTGCAGCAGGTTCACCGGCTGTTGCGCGATCAGCCGATACGCCTGGCCGTGCTGTCGTCGGCGGCCAACGTACCCCAGGGTGGTCTGATGCCTGCGTCAGACAAGCAGCTGGTCTGCCGCTGGCTTGCCAAGCACGCTGTGTGGCTGTTTGAAAACGATGGCTACGGCGAGTTGTGCTTCCACGCCGGAGCACCGCGCTACCGGGACTTCGCCGACCCTGACCGGCTGCTGGTGTTTTCGACCTTCGACAAACTGATTGGCGCAGAGGCGCCCTTTGGCTACCTGCTTTGTCGCAAGCAGACCGAACGCTTTCAGCAGCTGTTCCTGGAACGAGCCTTTCGCTTGTCGCCGATCCGCCAAAGGGCCATCGCCCGGCTTTTCACCTCGCGTCGGGTCGAGTTGCATGTGCAGCGTTTGCTGCCGAAGTTGCGCGAGCGTTTACAGCAGATGAGGCGGCTACTGGAAGCGCACGGCCAGGGCTGCCTGCGCATCGCCGAGTCGCAGGGCGGGGCCAGCCTGTGGCTGCAGGCGACCCGGCCGGTGGATATGCGCCGGGTCTTCGAGCGGTTGCTGGCGCAGCGTATCGTCATTGCGCCCGGTGAAATTTTCAGCCAGTGCGGCCTTTGGCGCAGTCATCTGCGGCTGTGCTGCACGGTGGACTGGAGCAAGGATATCGCCCAGGCGCTGCAATGCCTGGTCAAGGCCATCGAGGATGAACTTCACACTCCGTAACAATGGTGCATGGCAGGGAAGGTGCCGTCGCGCACCTCATCAGCGTAGCGGGCGCAGGCTTCACGGATTGCCAGGCCGAGGTCGGCATACTGCTTGACGAAGCGTGGCACGTGCGCGCCACCGAGCCCTAGCAGGTCTTCGGTGACCAGCACCTGGCCATCGCAGGCGGGGGAAGCGCCAATGCCGACAGTGGGTTTGTCGGTGGCCTGGGTGATGGCGCGGGCCACGGGTTCGGCTACGCCTTCCAGCAAAAGGCTGAAAGCGCCAGCGTGCAGGTTGGCTTGCGCGTCGGCCCGTAACGCTGCAGCGCTGTCCGGGCTCAACCCCTGGGCTTTGTAGCCGCCCATGGCATTGACAAACTGCGGCATCAGGCCGATGTGCGCCATGATCGGTATCCCTCTTGCGACCAGGAACTCGACGGTGCTGGCCAACGCCTGGTTCGCTTCCAGCTTGAGTGCGTCGCAGCCGGTGCTGGCCAATACTTGGGCACAATTGCGAAACGCCTGCTCGTGGGATTCCTGATAACTGCCGAACGGCATGTCGGCGATCACGCAGGCCAGGCGGGTGCTGTCGACCACGGCGCGGGTATGGGCGATGGTTTCGTCCAGGCGCATACCCAGTGTGGACGGGCGGCCATAGCCGACCATGGCGGTGGAGTCGCCGACCAGGATGAAGTCGACCAGCGGATCGATCAGCCGTGCGATCGAGCTTGAGTAAGCGGTGAGCGAAACGATCTTCTGTCGGCCTTTCATGGCCACCAGTTGCGGCACGGTGAGACGGCTGTTGCGGGTGTGTGTGCTCATCGGGGGTTGGGCATCTCAGAACAGGGATGGCCCATTTTTGGCAACTTGCGGCGGCAACTCAATGTACAGATTCAGGCTGAAAAGCAACCCAGATCAGTCGCGAGATGGTTGACTGAAAAGGGCCGCGAAGCGGCCCCATGGACGGGTCAGAAGGTTTGCGGCATCTCGCCTTTGGCCAGGCGCCGGTTGATGTCGGCAATCACTTCGGGCAGTTCATTGATGGTGTCGATCAGGTAGTGCGGGCGGGAACCGGCGAACAGCGCATGGATGCGTTGACGCTCGCCTTCCAGTTTCTCGGCACTCAGTGCCCGGAAACCTTCCCAGGTCAGCCCCAGCGCGTTGCCCGAGCACACCAGCGCCACGGTCCACATGCCGGCACGGCGGCCTTCGAGAATGCCTGGCACGGTGTCGTCGACCTTCACGCAGGCCGCTACATCGTCGATGCCCAGCGCGATCACGTTGGCCAGGGCCTGGGCCGGCCACGGCCGGCCGTTCGGAGTTTCGTCGGTGGCCACCACGTGGTCCGCCACGTAGCCGTTCTGTGCTGCCAGTTCCACCACCTTGTCCATGACCACTTTCGGGTAGCCCGAGCATGAGCCGATCTTCAGCCCGTCCTGGCGCAGACTGGTCAAGGTCTCAAGGGCACCAGGGATCAGTGCCGAATGTACGGCGATCTTCTCGATTTGCAGCGGCATGAAGCGGTTGTAGATGGCCGTGACGTCATCGTCGGTCGGGGTACGGCCAAACACCTTGCGGTAGCGCTCGGCAATTTCCGGCACGTCGCACAGGGTGCGGATATGGTCCCATTTGCCCATGCCCATCGGGCCACGGGCTTCTTCGATGGACACCTGCACATCGAATTCGGCGAAGGCTTCGACGAAGATCTGGGTTGGAGCGAAGGAGCCGAAATCGACCACGGTGCCGGCCCAGTCGAGGATGGCGGCTTGCAGCTGGGTTGGGTTGCTGTAGTTCATGTGCGCTAATTCCTGAATTCGGGTGGGCAAAGGGTCAGATGTCCAGCACTTCCATTTCCCGCAGCACTTGGGCTACGGCATTCACGGCGGCCTGCATGCCGTCCGCCCCGACCACACCGATGCAGCCGACGCGGAAGGTTTCGACTTGGGTCAGCTTGCCTGGGTAGAGGATGAAACCCTTGGCCTTGACCCGCTCATAGAAGTCCTTGAACTGATAGCGGGCATCGTTCGGTGCGTGGAAGGTGACGATGATCGGCGCCTGGATCTCGGCCGGCAGGAAGCTGCGCAGGCCAATGGCAGCCATGCCGTCGAGCAGGGTCTTGCAGTTGTCGGCGTAGCGCTGGTGGCGAGCCGGCAGGCCACCTTCCTCGTTGTATTGCTGCAGCGCTTCATGCAGGGCCGCGACCACGTGGGTGGGCGGGGTGAAGCGCCACTGGCCGGTCTTGGCCATGTAGGCGTGCTGGTCGTGCAGGTCCATGGCCAGCGAGTGGGCATTGCCTTCGGCAGCGGCCAGAGCGGTTTTTTCGGCGAAGACGAAGCCCATGCCTGGGACGCCTTCCAAGCACTTGCCGGAAGCGGCGATCAGCGCCTCGAAGGGAATTTCGCGGGCGTCGATCGGCAGCGCGCCGAACGAACTCATGGCATCGATGATCAGGCGTTTTCCGTGGCGTTTGATCACCTGAGCGATTTCGGGCAACGGGTTGAGAATGCCGGTGCTGGTTTCGCAGTGGATCAGCGCAACGTGGGTCACGGCGGGGTCGGCGGCCAGCAGGCGGTCGACGTCGGCGGCGGTGGTCGGCTGGTCTTCGGCGGTTTCGAAGGTGCTGTAGGGACGGCCCAGCACTTTGCAGATCTTCGCCAGGCGCTGGCCATAGGCGCCATTGATCAGCACCAGCACCTTGCCATCGCGTGGCACCAGGGTGCCGATGGCCGCTTCCACGGCGAAGGTGCCGCTGCCTTGCAGCGGCACGCAGTGGTGGCTGGCGCTGCCGTCGATGATCGCCAGCAGTTGCTCGCACACACTGGCGGTCAGTTGATTGAAGTCGCGGTCCCAGGAGCCCCAGTCCACCAGCATGGCTTGGCGGGTGCGGATTGATGTGGTCAGGGGACCTGGGGTCAGCAGAATCGGGGCGTTGCTCATTCCGTTATTCCTCACAAGCGGTGGGCTGAAAC
>Ga0207655_1000294_pt1 | contig 75407 bp, 138 predicted proteins | sample KBSM44metaG_FD_184398 | JGI IMG/M metagenome (GOLD analysis project Ga0207655, IMG submission 184398) | Miscanthus rhizosphere microbial communities from Kellogg Biological Station, Michigan, USA - KBS M4-4 metaG (SPAdes) (version 2) | ecosystem: Host-associated > Plants > Roots > Rhizosphere >... | reverse complement strand
TACTGGGGGTGTTTTTCGATTTATTTATTTTATGACATATATGTCGGACTCTCACTTGCCACGTGCCTTTGATGTATCATACTATTTTTATCTTTTCAGAGAGACAGAATTCTTTCTTGTAGTTTGTTTTTTAATCTTTTATGGTGATTTTTTTGTAGGGTGCCTTGGTTTCTTTGAAATGTACCTCAAATCCAAGCGCCTCCATCGCTCTTAAAAAGGTGTCAACTGTGTAATTTTTGTTGTTCAACATGCGGTAAATTTGAGTGTAATGAAGTCGATGTACTTTATCTGCTATTTCTCTGACACTGAGCTCACTTTTTTCCATTTCTCGTCTAATCATAGTAGAGATGTTCAATTTGGGTAGTTCTACGTTGTAATACTCCTGCATTTCAGTATTTTTATGTTTTGTCATACATATCATCCCTTTCTCACATGTATTCTTCGAAAGGAAACATTCGTCACTTGCTACTTCAATCCCTTTGATTATGAAAATTTAATTGAAAGTTGATAAAAAAAACGCTCAGATATTCATTTATCCAAGCATTTTTTAATAATAGTGATTTTAAATGTCTTCAAGTGCGCTTGAAGGAGCTCTTTTTATTAGGCAAAAAGACAAACTTCGCATCAATAAGAAAATGAAATATAACAGAGACCCACAACGAACCTGTCCCTACAAAAAGAAAAAAACATGATGCCTCCTAAATAGGACGTAAGCAGTACGCCTTTCCATCCTTGATACAAATGGACAATTCCAAATAGCAGGCTTGAAATAATCCCAATGACAACAATGGATAAATGGAAAGGTAGGTGATTGAAGTAATGTAGCATTGCCCCTCGAAAGATAATTTCTTCGCAAAATCCTGCAGTAGCTGCTATCAAAAGGAAAAAGAGTCTTTCCTTAAAGTTAGCTGGCAACAAAAATTGAATACTTTCATCACTTAATCTTTCAGAAAGTTTTTCTCGTACGTTTTTGGAAAAAGAAATCATTAAAACAATCATGATAATGCTTATTCCCATACTAATTCCAACGGACAGTAAAAAGTCTTTGTCAAACGAAAACAGAGGCTTCTGAGTAGAGAATAAGTCGTTAAACGTGTGATTGGTTGAAAACCAATACACCGCAAATACGATGACCATTATCCATTGTGTTGCGACAATTTCTCCGTACATTCTCCATTTGTTTAGTTTGTTACTCTTTATCTTTTTTAAATAAAAATAGTCCCACACTGGATACCCCACAACAATGATTAGTAAAAACAGGGTAAGGAATAACATGTGTATCACCTCTTAGTCGTTAGTAATTATCAAACCCTAACCAATTATAACGTTATTATCCATTCAGGCACTTTTAAAAATATATGTTTTTCATTATTTTTTAATTTAGATAAAATTATGTTTTATTTTCATAGGTAGAATAGTTGTAATATAATCGTTGTTTTCATCATTCATTCTTCTTCAAGGAACATATTCAAGTAAAAGTTTTCTATTTCTTTTCTAAAGTATAAAAACCACCATTTTCCAGAGAGAAATGATATACTAGTAGTACAAAACTACATAGAAAAGAGGATTGTTCTAATGACTATCCAGTCCACCGATATTCCAAAACGATTTTCAACATTAATTCGAACCGTTGAAGAAGAAGGGAAACATTTATTACGCGACATAGAAAGTGTCGCTTTGCGTACGAGGGATTTTTTAAAGGCAAAAGGGGCTGCAACACTTGGTACGTCCCATACGACGGTTGAAAGCACGTCATGGGTCGAACAAGTAAACGAGAACGTTGATTTACTTTGTGTATACGACGAAACTTCCCAAAACAAACACTATTCGTTTTTAATATTAGAAAACGAGAGAGGGATAACGATACAAGCGTATCCTTTATACGACGATGATGGACAAAACATCCATCCACCGTTTTGTTCAACACTTGAAGATATACGTAAGTTATATCCAAATGAACCTATTCATTATCGGCACGAGTCTGTACACGTAATTCGACCAACTGTTTGGTATTATCGTTGTCATTACCGAGAGTTGTTAGAAACAACTCCATCTGTGATACGCCCGCTATTCTCAATTTCCATGGTTCGCACTTCGTACATTGAACAAATGACGAATGATGAGGATTTCCAACAAAGGTTAAAAAACGTCTCTGCCGTTTCCGAGAAAACAAGTGACGGTCGTTTCCTTGTCCAGTACTTAGTCGTGGAGGGGACGTATGATTTGCTGCAAATGGGGAGAGCGTGTCTCCTTTTAACAAACATATCGGAATACCCCTCTAAATAAAAAATACTTACTATATCCATACACCAAAGGAGACTAACAGATGAATCACTCAACTATTATTGAAAAGTTTTACAAAGGAGAGTTAGAGCCCAATCAAACGTTTGTAAGGGAAATTGATAAAACACCTAATGAACAGGTGTCGTACTTTGAACTACGTGTATCTGAAGACGGAGATACATTGAAAAGTTCAGCCTATTCCCAAAATCGTACATACCTCTACGAGTCGCATGTTTATAAAAAGAACGATACTAAACGCGGATATGAGTTTTATGAAGTGTCATCCGATTGGCAAAATAGCGGTTATGATAATGCTTTAGATAAAAAAACAATTTAATAAAAACATATGAAATTAGAAACAAAAAGGACCTTTGTATATGTGAGACAAAGGTCCTTTTTGTTTATAGAAAATAAAGCGCTCCCGCAACGCCAAAGGAAGTGATGCCAACTAATCCTAAAATCATAGCTGATTTTGTTCTAAAATTTCGATGACTCTCTGTTTCAGAATGAAAATTTGCTCGTTGTTGTTGTCCGTCAGTCCAGCTTCCTATCAATATACCTGAAATAATGATGGTAATTGCTCCGACAATCAAAAACAAATTTAACACTGCATCATCCCCCTAACTCCCTTAACCATAATAACAGCTTTCATAAAGTGCTACCATATGGTTAATTTTACTAAAAATAATCATTTTTGTCACGGATTGAGGAAGGAGAGATTTTTTTTGTACGCTTTATTCTCCACAGAAAACACTAGAAATATATCCCTATCCAAAAAAACGGTGGTACGATAAGAAAGAATAAACCTAAGTAGATAGGAGATAGAATGATGTTAAACCAAACAGAATTACAAGAACGAGCATATAGCACAATTAATGTGATGAGAGAACAAGCTAAAAAATTATTAGATGGAATTGAAGAAACGCTGTTTACGACTCAACTTTTTCTTGAAACCAAAGAGGCTTTTTCGGAAGCAGAAGCTTATTCATTTAATGATAATAAAGGATGGATTGAGCGGTTAGATATGCGAACACGAGCGGTTTGTATTCGTCAATCACGAGAACGTGAAGGCGGATTATGGAGCTTTATCTTTTTTATTCAAAAAACAGAAGAAAACACACACATTTATTGTTATCGGATGTTTGAAGACTACGATGAAGTACTTCTTCACTTACCACCTGAATACTATCTCGACATCGCAGATACAGTTTATTCGTTTTATAGCGATAACACAGGAGAAACGAACAAACAAATCAGAAGACCTGATTTATCCTTCTTTAAATCTCACTACAAAGAATTATCAAATTGGAAATCAGCTGGACTTGAGCATAAACTATTTGGGTTTTCACCTCTCTTTTCAGTCGAACTTACTTTCAATCAAAAGAAGGAGAGAGCTGACAAAGCGCGAGATAGAAAACAAGAAGCTCAAAAAAAATGGAGCGCGGAATATAATATATTTTCACCTCTCAAGAATATGCAACTGATTCTATTCGCTTGTTTTTATTTATCGGACGTATTAGAGCATGTTGGTATCTATCTTGCTCATCAAAAATAAAGAGAGATATTCTCAATAAACGTAATTTTTAGTGGTAAAATTCAAAAGAATAAAAAACAAGGAGTGTTTACAATGAACAAATATTTAATTACAGGCGAAACATTTACAGAGGTTCTAGTGGACGATGTGTCATTTGAAGAAGTGGATGTTGTTATTGGTACCTATACAGAAGAAACGGCAGAGAAAGCTAAACAAGCTGCATCGAAGGCTCACGGAATTGACGTAGACAGATTAGAAGCTTTTCAACTTGCTTAATTTTAAAACAGACAAGCGAAGTCTCAAGGACTTTGCTTTTTTTATACAAAAAACGACTAAAAAAATCCATATATTAGAAAATGATGGTACCATAAAAAGGAACAAAATCTAAGTGGAATGGAGCAATCGTTATGACACTATTAACGAGAATACTTGAGAAGGAAAAAGAGATACACAGGGTCCAAGAAAAAGTATCAAATGAACTGTACGCTTTACTACAAGGAACCGAAGAACTTATCTTACAAACAAGGGACTTATTAAAGGAACAGACTAATAAGGATGTCTCTGATTCTGTGAGAGAAACAGGAATAGCAGGATACGTTGAATCTTTTGATTCACAAACAGATGTCGTTATTACAGAAGCTCAAACGAGGAATGAAGAAGATGTTTCTATATCTTTTTTATTTTTAATTCATCAAACAGCTGAACAAACCATTATTAAGTGCTACCAATTATACGCAGATTGGTCAGATGACTTAACTCACGAATGTACAGAAGAACTCATTATTGAATCGCCATTTTATATGTTATTTACTGATGTTCCTGATGTAAAACAAACGAATTGGCATTATGACTTGTTTAACATTAAACGCCCGAACCTTTCTATTTTTGAAGAACATTATCAAGAGTTGTTAGTAAAGGATTCCTTTGGGTTTCAACCACTCTTCTCGATTACAACGTCAGATAAGAACCATGAAGGGACGTGTTCACCCGTTTACAACATTAAACACCCTACGGTGAACTATGAAACTATATGTTCTGCTCTTTATTTTCTTACAGGAGTGGTGAAATAAAAGACGAGCTACCCATTTACGTTACCCAATATAACTAACCATACGATAGGAGATAATTAAAATGATGCCATTACAAGATGAAATTCGCGACCGTTCAAGAAAACTAACAAAGCTTGTAGAAAAAGAGACACGTACACTGCTAGAAGGACTGGAAGAAACCATCTTTGAAACACGTACCTTCTTAAAACGAAAAAAAGCCTACTCAGAAGACACAGCTTACGACTACTCAGACAATCAAGGGTGGATTGAGACCTTTGATAGTAAGACAGAAGCTATTTGTGTAAGACACTACAATGTGACGGAATGGCGATTTATTTTCATTATTACTAAAACGTCCCATGCAACAAGTATCCATTGTTATCAATTATTTGATGATTTGTGCGAAGACTTAGAGGAGAATTCAGTTAATGATTTTATTAAGAACGCTCATTCTATTTATTCCTTTTATACGGACAATATAGAGGGCAATCGTTACGTTGAACGCCCAAATCTTGCATACTTTAAGGAACACTACAAAGAAATTATCAAAGAAGAAAAAAGACAATTAACGAAGCTTTTCCAAATTTCGTTGATGAAGAAAAGCTTTATCCAAGATAATCCTGAATTGGAGAAGTTATTTGAACTTGATAGGAAGCTTGGAAACGATGTACCAAAAGAATCAAGCGACGGAAATAATCTAGTCGTATGCCACACGGAAAACGCAGTATTTAATTATCAGAAAATTTATTTAGCGTGCTGGTATCTAACAGATATCCTGACATTCAAAGATTATGCATAAATAAAGAACACAAGCAGAACACAAGCAGTACACAATATAAACAACTACAGGTACTAAAGGAGATAGTAATCATGATGCCATTACAAAGTGAAATTCAAAGTCGAGCATATAAATATACCAATCATGCTGAAAAAGAAGCCCGTGCATTCTTGGATGGACTGGAAGAAACTATTCTACAAACCCGTACATTTTTAAAACGAAAAAAAGCGTACTCGGAAGATACCTGCTATGACTTTATGGATAATAAGGGATGGATTGAAACCTTTGACAAAAACACAGAGGCTATTTGCATCAAAAATTCTAAATGGCGTTTTATTTTTATCATTAATAAAACATCGCGCGGAACTGGAATCTATTGTTATCAGCTGTTTAGCGATTTATACGAAGGCATGGAAGACACACCATTTGAACAGCTAATTCGCTATGTGGATTCTGCTTATTCATTTTATACAGATAATATAGAAGGAAATGAATTTGTACATCGACCAAATCTAACATTCTTTAAAGAACACCATCAAGAAATTTTAGCTGAAAAGACGGTATTTATAGAACCGCTCTTCCTTATTGTTAGCATTAAGAAAAGTTTCTTAGAAAAAGTTACAGATTTTAATAAGTATTTAGAAGCAAGCGAAGCAATGGGACACGAACGACCAAAGGATTCGAAGGACGGTAAATCGTTAATTTCTTACGAAACAAAGAATGCAGCGGTTAATTACCTGAAAATTTTCACAGCATGCTTTTATTTAACGGACATTCTAGAAAACAAAGACAATGATTAATACGTTTTGTCATTTAAATAATAAACCATCTGTAAGGACAACACATACAGCTACTAAGCAATCTAAAAAATATATCAACTAAAGGAGATACTAACTATGCCAACAGGTACATGGGATGTAAAAGAAAAGTATTTAACACCGAAAGAACGTTTTGAAGAAATGCTGTAACTATTGAGAGCAGGAAATTCCGAAGACGTCATTGCGCAGTTAGAAGACATCTTGGATACGATGGCAAAAGGCTAATAGATAGTCTTTCAAGTAAAGATAGCATATGAGTTAAATAAAACCATTAAATGATAAGATAGTTAGCCCTTAGGACTGACTATCTTTTTTGTTAGTCCGCTATGCATGGTATGAAAAAAAGAACCTATGAGAAATTCATAAGTTCTTTTCTATTTAATGTGTATCTGTTGGTTACTGATTTTGTAGGTGTTTAAGTTTTGAAATTAATTCATTAACTCCTTCAACGGCTTCGTAATCAGTTTGTACATCTAATTGGTTTGCTTTTAACAGTTCTAACATTTGGATAACGTCTTGATAATTTTTCTTCATGTCATCATCTCCGATAAAATATGTTTTTGATTTATATAGCGGTGTTCTAGGGTTTCGTAATTCTGTTTACTTTACCATTCCAGCCCAAATAATTCTTGGTGTCGAGATGGTAAAGAATCCACTTGTACGTCCTCTTAAACATTTTTTATTTATAAGAAACGCAACTTCTCCACTCGCTTTATGTTCTTCGGACCAAGCTTCGAATTTAAAATCCATTAGGTGAGCTTTTCGACCTTCTACGTTTGTATATAGTGTAACTAAGTCTTCGTTTCGTTTGTTAGTATTCATTGTATCCAACACTCCATTTTCATTTTGTAGGTTTGTAGTTTAATAATTGCATCAGATAAGATATGTTTTTGATTGAATTACGCTGTTTTACTATCTCGACCATCACACCAAATAGATGTCATCGGTACTTTCACCCATTGACGAGATTCCGATTTTTCAAGTCCAACAATTTTAAACGAATCTAGATAAATGTTATTACGGATGTAATCAATACTATTCGTTACAACCTCTGATTCCTCTGTTCCACTTGTATATAACGTCTGTTTTTCGCCGTGTCTATCTTCCCAATAAACTCTAAAACCAATTTCGTTTTCTCTAATGTGCATAAGGATTCCTCTTTTCTATATGTTCTATCGATTAATTCATTTATTAGTTTACTTCTTTTTGTATAAAATGGTAAAAAAACACTGAAAAATATGTATTTATTTGTAGGGTTCTTTTTTATGTAACAAAAAAAGAACCCGCGTATATTAGCAGGTTCGTTCCTTTTTACACTTCTAGTCATTATTTATATGATTTAAATCTCAAATCTTGCTGATTAATATATTCTTCTACTTCTAGCATCGTTTCGTACCAATGCTTTGCATCGCCAGGGAAGCAACCTGTTAGGGAGTCTATAATTCCGTATCCTTCAAGAATGTCTTCATTAGGATAGTGTTTAGAAAGTACCTGTCTTGTAGCAAACACGTCCCTTTCAAATTGCAAGGGTGTGTTTTCTTTTACATGCGCTTGGTAACGGTTATTAGGTACATACATCTTCATGACATCAAAGTGAGCTATCATTCGAACAGTTACAGGCATTTCACTCATCTTTATCGCTCCTTTACCTCTTTGGTTCATATCAACCGATATGTTAGTTGATGTAACGGAAAACATAGGAAAGATAGGTTTCACTATCGTTTACATCAATGCCTTTTTCCTTCAAGTGTTCATGAGCCACTTTTACTTTTTGTTCAAGTTCCTTATCCGATAGACGAGAAACATCGTGTCCTAAATCGACTAACGAATGACGAATGGACGTTAAAAATACGTTCATGCTGGTTGCCTCATTTCTTTATTCAACATTCAATTCAGGTTGAAATCGAATGTTCATCTTTTTTGCAACTTTTTCTGCTTCTTTTTTTACGTCTTCTTCTGTAAAATGCCAGCTGATAATTTTATTTTTATCGGCATTATCTTCATATCGCAGCTCAACAAAGTAAGGTTCCACCTTTTCTTGTTCATAGGTTTCATTATAACCGATACTAATATAGGTTTTTTCACTGTCCAGATGAGCAGGGGCTTGTGACTTGATAAAAATGTTCTCAAACTGACGTTTTTCCATAAACGCGATATATTCATTTTCTGTTTCCGTTTGAATTGCGTCTCTTGCTTCTGACTCAGACAGGTGTCTCTTGTTATAAAGAGCCACCATTTCCACGTTATAATCACGTCCAAATGTTTTTATAAATTCAATGCGCATTAGATTCTCTTTATCAAACATCTTATTCATCATCCTCGTCTTCGTAGTTTTCTTCATGCTCATCTTCATCAGGTAACGTATTAATGCTAATTGCTATACGTTGACCTTCATATTTTCTAAAAATGGATTCAATAGATTCTCCACCAATTTGAAGCTCGTACGTATAGTCTCCACCGTACGTATCAACCACTTCATCTTTCACTTTTCCGCTAATTTCTTTTGCCATGTTGTTCTTCCTTTCTTGTGAGAGACAGGTTTTTACCTTCTTGATAAGATATATCCTAGTAGCATGCAACGAATATTTAAGTAATAAATGCCGTCATCACTACGTTTGATAATGGGGTTATCGTCTACTTGTAGATGTAGAATCTTATCAATGTATTCTTTTTTGGTATCTGTACTTCCTAGCCCGATAGCATACCCAATGTGTCTCAAATCATCGATTTTTAGTTGTTTGATAGCTTTGTTAGGATAGGTTTGATTTAAATACCTGCGTCGGTCTCTTTTTTCTTGCTGATAGTCTCCACGGGACCATCCATAATCATTGTTCGTAAATTGATTTATGTTTGACATAGCGGCCAACACCCTTCATTCATTATTCTTACTTTATTAAGTATAAGTGGACCTTTTTCTTTTAGGGTAAAAAAGAGACAGTTAGTGAAGGGGAGAAAAGGGGAGAGAACATAAAAAAGAACCAGTGACGTGATGTCATTGGTTCCTTACCTTTATCTGTTTTCTTAGGTCTATATTTCTTCACAACTGTCTAACAGAAGTATGTCTTGTTCATTACTACGAATCGCTTCAATTTGAATAAATCCGTCATCAAACCATAAGGTCATTTCACCTGTATCGTTCTCATCACCCATACCTTTTGTCCATTTTTCTACATAGCGAAGAACGCCTTCAATATGGTTTTTATTGAGTTCGCCATCCGTCCCATGTTCATTTGCAAATGTTCGAAATTCATGTTTCTTCATGAGTTTTTCACCTTTTCATTTGTGTCATGTTAGTACTCATTAGATGTGTTGTTCAGCAAATTCAATGATTTCTCCTTGTGCATAGAAAGAAAAATCAATCGGAGCTGTTTCTTGAATGTTGTTATCATACACAAATACAGGTTTGTCGCCGTCGTTAAAGAAAAAGGCAGTTACATCATAATTTGTTAAGTCGTGCTCTTTTTTAATTTCATGAGGGATATCCATTTTCATGCGTACTTCTTTTCCGTTTTCTAGTTCATTCACTTTAATTAGGGTTAATTCGGTTACTTCGTTGATTTCGTATTTTGACATGGTTAGTTCCTCCTTAGTATCATCCGATTTCGCATCAGATGTCTTCCTACATAGTATAGGATGGTTTTTTTACTTTTGATGAAAATAATCTGTTTTTTTCGTGTTTACTATTCAGAGAGAGCTCTATCGCAAAACACTTCATAAGTTGCGAGGTGTAATGCTCATATGTCATGTATAAGCTCATACAAAAGGGAAGAGGAAGCATTAAAAAAGAACCTTTGACTTAATTGCCCTAGGTTCCGTTTGATTTATTGTTCTTTTTTTACTCCAACTACCATGTTCTTAATTTTTAATGCTAGTTGATATTTTACCTTGCTATTTCTGAGCTTCAAGTAGATATCTAATAATTCTTCCTTGTTTAATCCTTCTGTCTCTGCAAGGATTTTCTCTTCAAGTAAACGTTTTTCTTCTTCTAATTGCTCAATTTTATCGATTAAAGATGTATGTTCGTTAATGGTTTGCTGCAGTGTATTCATGCGGTTTTTCCTTTCTACAGGTCAATTTTATAGTTGCGTTTTACAATTTTTAGCGACTGTTACTTATAAGCGATAACCGCAAAATAATTTTTGGTATCCATCCATTTCTTTTCGTACATACTTACAATAAATACTTGTTGGTAATCTAGTTGTCTTTCATCCCAAATGAAGGCTCCATCTTGCGTAAAAACAACATTATAAATGTTATCTTTTGTATAACCCGCTCCCCACGGAATTACATAGCCATCAGGATGTTTATCTTCTTTTAATTCTTGCTGTTGTTTTTTTACATTATCTCGCATCATTTGGACGGTTCCCATATCTTCATGAGGTAAGGGTTCAAAAACGCCTTGAAACCAACTTTCGTCACGTTCAAATGTTTCTTCATTCCACCCGCATACGAGCCATTGGCAAAGTCTTTCTTCTTGAATCATTGGTTTTTTCGTTGATGAGTTTCTCTTCATTTCATCATCTCCTAGATTGATTTGTTCTTGTGATATAAGTAGAAAGAATCCAAGCTGTGACTTAGATTCTTTATATATTTATCAATTTATCTTGTTTAATCATAAAACGTTAGGCAACGAAGTCTTTCCCTTCAATGTCGTAGTACTGTTTAGGGATAATAACTACACCAAGCTCATTCTTTTGAATAGAACAGACACTTGACGATATCCATTCTCCTGCATCCGTCTCAACGACAAGATACGAAACGCTCTTTTTTGTTCCTAGGTTTTCTAGTGAGAGGTTTTCTGTGACTTTCGTAATTTTTGCTCCTTGTCGATACCCTCCGTGTTGATGTACTTCAATAATTCGTTTAATCGGTAGTAATAGGTCATAGTGTTTAAAGACAACCATTGATTATCGTGTCCTTTCCATAAGAAATTGAGTTGTAAGGTTCTTACTGCATGACTTTAGCGTATTCTCCGTTCTTCAATCTAAATACGCCTTCTTTGACCATAAGAGGACCATCCCAAATTTCGTAATGGTTTTCAACATCTTGGATACTTGCAAATTCTTGGTCTAAACGGTTATAACAGCCGAAAATGCGTTTGTTATTTGTTCCTTTAATATAATATACGTAACTCATAATTGCATCTTTGATTACTGGCTTCATTTTACATCATCCTCCGATTGTTTTGTGTTTGTTCTCTCCTAGTATAAAAGCATATTTAGCTTTTTGGAAAAGAATTCCTTACTTTGTGAAGTGCTGTAAAAAGAAAAGAAAGGAGGGGAGAGGCAAGAAAAAAAGAACCCAAGTCACTACTTAGGTTCTCTGTCATTTAGTAAATATCCTTTCTGTTAGAGGCTTTCCTTAACAGAGGGTTCATTTTTCTGTATTTCTTCGGTAACGAGCGGTTTTCGATACATTGTCTCACGAAAGTAATAATTTTTCTTTCGTCCTTTGTTTTCAACAAAACTAAATCGTTTGTAAAATCTAATTAACCTTGGTTTACTTCCGCCAAAATCATCTGAAGGGGAAAGTACCACTACTTGCTGCGTAGCATCTGCATACGCAGTCAGTTCATTTAAAAACGCGGTTCCTATACCGTCTTTTCGTTTGTTCTTTGGCACAATAATTGTAGATAGTTTAATAGAACCTTTTGATTCAGAGAGAAGTACGGTACATCCCATTTCTCTGTATTTACTTGTAAGTTCGTGTAATGAATTCATGATTAATTTCTCCTTATTCTTTGCTTGATGTGTAGACTAGTTTTTTTTCAACACTTTTAATATATTCCATTGCTTCAGCTCTTCGTCCAAAGGTGTATTCCTCACCAATTAGAGGGTTTTTATGGCGTCCTAATGAGTCCAGTGGTATGATGCCCCATACGCGATAATGATAATTAGAACCTCTTACAATTTAATGATGAAAAAATTGAGCTGTTGTGTATTTTTGCATGTTATTTTCCTCCTAGTATAAGGTTGGTTTTTATAGTCATGTAATAAGAATTATAGAAGTATATCTGCTTTTTGGTGAAAGAAGATGTGAGTTTAACGTAAAGTGGGATAGGGAGAGGGTAAAAAAAAGAATCTGTAAACATCTGCTACAGATTCCTTCATTTTAAACTTACTTATTCCGCAGGACCTTTATGATAGTCCTGTAAGGCTTGAGCTTTTATGGTTTCATAAATTTCCTTATCAGTTACAGGTGTCCAATCCGCTTCTTCACAGTCTTCATCATCATTTGAAAAAAGAATTTTTCCGTTAAACTGGTTATCATCAAACTGTACTTCGATTCGTCCTTCTAATTCGCCACTTACTTTATATGTTGTGAATTCATTCCATGTATCTTGAATTTCTAATGTAATCATTTTGTTGTCTCCTTATATGTTAAGTTTGTAGTTTCATTATTGTTGGTTTATTTATTTATTTATTTATTTATTTATTTGTCGCCTTTCAACTGTCTGTATGAGGATATCCACTTGTTTTTCTAGGTTTCGTACATGGGTGCGGGTCTCTGTGCCCTCAATACGAAGCATTTGCTGAAGGGTAGGGACAATCTCTTTTAACATTTGTTCTACGTGTTGTAGCGTTTGATGAACCTGATGCAGTGTTTCAGTGTTGTCTTCTTGTTTTAGTACGACAAGTAGATTAATAATCTCTCCTTCCTCAAAGCAACCATCCATTTTACATGTTGGACAGACAAATAAATATTTCATACCGTAGTATTCACTTTGTTCGTCGTGACAGTCTTGAATTTCGACTCCTTGTTTGTTTTGAGGGTCATAATCACTTCCAAAGGTAGCATGGTTCCATTTCCACTTTAAGTGGACACTGTCGCATTTTGTGCATTTGTACATTGTATTGGCTCCTTAATACGATTCTATTATCCATTTAATTCTTTTTTTATGTCATCAATTGCGATGCTTACGGGAGCCATCCCAACAGATTCATTGTCCTTAAGATGCCGATAAACATTGTCAATGAAATCCGCTGTCGAATCTTTTGAGTAATAACGATATTCTTGTTTTAATTTTGTTTTCCATTTTGGATACAGCGATAAAAAGAATTGAATTTGTTTTTCCGTTGCTTTTTTCATTGGAAATCCTCCTTATGAGTAGACAGGTAAAAGGGAAAAGGAATAGAGAGTTTTCTTATGGTAAGAGCACACCTACAAATCCTTTTACGTCTGTGTACACTTCATTTGTTTCTTTGCATATCCTAATATCACCTTGATGTTTGGATGTGAAGATATAACAAAAACCATCATTAAATTCACATTCAAGCGGGTTTAAATTGAGTTCCTCTAATCGTTTTTTTATCTGTTCCATGGTTTTGCTCCTTTGTTGTTTGTTTTGTAAGTAAGTACCGAGCAGGTCTTATATTTTCTCGTACGTATGTACATCAGACATGCTGTATCCCGCTTCTTTGACCGCTAGTTCAATGGTTTTCCCTTGAAGCAAATTCATATCACCATTTTTAAATACCACTTCAAAGACAGGGATTGCTACAAACTCCCGCAGAGCATCATGCCAGCCTCGTTGCCAACCTATTAAAGCATTGATAGCAGCATCTCCAATCGGTAATTCAGTCAAATGAATGTCCTGAAATTCCTTGTCTAAAGCAGGCGCTGTAATTCCCTTCTCATAAGCTTCTTTTCCGTATTCGTATGGTGTTTTAATCGTCATCGTCATCATCCTCCAAGTTTATATGGCTTCTACCATTTAAGTATAATGGAGGAAGGGATAATATGGAAAAAAACAAACGTGTTTTAAATGTGCTGTAAAAAACAGAGAGGAGAATAAATAAAAGGGAAACAGGGAGCCTAGTGTCGCTACACCTATTCAAAAGGAGAGGTTACTACTATTCTAGGTATTAAGCGAAGAAGAGAGGGAAAAGGGGAGGAACTCTATTGCGTATAAATATCAACATAACAAAAAGCCCCGTTCAAAACGGAGCTTCTCTTTATTGAGCGGGTTGAATATCAGTTTGTGGGACTGTCCAAACCCCTTTGCTTTTGGTAAAACCGCTAAACGTAAACGAAAGGTCGCCTTCTTTTGGCACATCGAATGTAGCAATTCCTTTCTGCGTTTCACCTGCAGGGATTTTTCCGTTGAGGTGATTTTCAGTTGCGCCTGCTACGATTGTAGAGAAGTACTGTGTATCGCCTTTTTCCATAATAAAGTTAGCAAGTTCGCTTATGCTGTGTTCTTCTTTTCCTGTGTTTTCCACCGTAATATCGAACGAAACAAACTGTCCGTTTTTGCTTTTCGTCATATCGCTGTCAGGAATGACTTTAGGAGAACTAACAGTCACATTTAAGTCATCCACTTTAATGGTTTCCCCAAGCTTTTTTGTTGTAATATTGTGAGAAGCTTTGTCCTTTTCACTATCAAATTTTGCATCCTTCTTTAATTCAATTTCTTTATGGGGTTTTTCTTCTGTCGCTTTCTCTTTTTCTTCGACACTTGCTTTCTCCGTTTCCCCACTTGAACATGCTGCTAATCCGATAGATAAGGCAAGAGCTGTTGCGCCTATCATCCACTTTTCTTTTTTCATACTGTACCTCTTTCCGTTTCCTTATGTATTTACCAGTGTTAGCAATCCATAACACTACGTCCAAAATTAGGATATACCAAATCCTAGAAAGTGTCAGTAGGAAAAACGGCTCAATTTCCAATTCACTCTAGAAAAAAACTCATTAGGTTATCGTTCGTCTTTCTGTAAAGTCCCTACGGGAGCGGGACAGAGAAGGTGAGACGTGTAGACACATCATCTAATTAATACGCTTTACTTCCAATTTTGGGTGAAAGAGTGTCATCTGCAAATGAGTTCTTTCGTTAGGAAAACAGGGGAGAAAGGCAGTAAGAACAAGAAATCCATAAAAAAAGAACTCGATGTGAGTTCTCTTATCTTTTAAATGCAAGAAATGTTCTCGCTTTTATTCATTATCTTTCATGTATTCCACATCTTCACTTTGACAGGATAGACACACTTTGTATATACCTTCTTCTACCGTGCTACAGTTGTTACACATTGTATAAGATACATTCATGTTTTAGCCTCACTTCTCGTTCAGTCATTGACGGGTTTTGCGTATGCAATTTCTGTTTTTTCTTTGTTAAATTTAGATTTTCTAAACGCTTCTGAAACTGCTTGTTCTCTTGTTTCAGTATCAAATATGTCGAAGAAAAAGAATGTATGTTGTTCAACTAATTTTACTTTGAACTGGGTCATGTAATCATCTCCCGCTTTTATCGTATTGGTCTAAAATTTGATTACCGTTTCTGTCTTCCATTTTTACATCCGTGTAAGAAGAATTAAGGTAGGTGACCACTGTTTCAGTTGTGACGTAGGTGTTTTCCTTTACAGAAACATTTGATGAAAATTTCACAAAGTAAATACCACTACTAACCTCAACAAATTCAATATAGTCGTTATCTGTATTCATTGTTTATCCATCCTTTTCATTGTATGTGGGTCGTTCAGTACTTTTTCTTTCACTTTATACCCAAAGCGAAATCTCTTTGAGTAAAATTTTCTTTTCACGGCGGTCTTCATCATACCAGTAAAAATAAGTTTCCTCACCTTCACCATGTAGTTCGCTTTCAAAGTATCTCTTTATTCCGTATCCTTGATAATAACCAATTAGTCTACGGGGCATTATCTCATATTCTGTAAAGACTAATTTCTCATTTTCAAAAGGGGAGAAATTGTATTCTCCAATGGCTGTTTCCATGTGACCAGCTCCTGTTTCATTATTTTGTATGTTACATATATATAAGTATAAGAGAATAATACAAGTCGTGGGAAAAATATGAAGTAATTCTTTGTAACAACTATAAGGATACAAAAGAAGGGAAGGAAAGGGAGAGAAAAAAAGAACTCGACGCTACTGCGTACAAGTTCTATCTCTTTTATAGATAAGTAGTCATGATACCTTTACTCATGCTTCCTCAGACAAAGAAGCCAGGGTCGCAATGCGGACATCCTCCATCTCCACAGCGGGTACATCTCACTTTGTACTCCTCTTCATCAATCTTTTGTTTTTTAATTCCCATATAAACCTCGCGCAAACCGTCATATGACGCTTCAATATGGTCACCAATAACACCAAAACCTTCAATTCCTACAACTTTCCCATTCTTAAAGTCAACTTTTCCTTCGATATAGTCGTCCCAGACGGAGAATTCTTCTGTAAGAGTTTTTAAATAGTCTACTAGTTCTTGTTGGGTATTAAATGAATTAACAAGCCTTTCGTTTTCTTTCATATTGTATAATTTCCATTTCTGTTTACTGTTATAATCATAATGAACTTCGTATGTGCAATCCATTTGTATCTCTCCATTTCATAGTAGGGTGCAGTGTTTAAACGTTAACATAATTTTCGTAAAGAAAGAATACGGTCACTGGTTACATATCTCCATATACATAAGTATCTTCTAAATCATGTATACGACTAAAATCTTTTCCAAAGTATCCTCTAGAAATGTTCCCTGTATTAAAATTCAGTTCAAATCCGTATTTGTAATCCACTAATAAAAATTCACGATTATTTTTCCACTCAACGTTTAAGCCGTTTTCACCGATGACATCTTCTATATACTTTTTAGATTTTAAAATCCTAAAGTCATTTTCTGTGCAATGCCAAATCGCACGTTTCATCAGCTCTATTACTTTTTCTTCCTCGGATAGCGGTTTGACTTCTTTGTCTCCTTGCTCTTCCTGCAGTTCGTATTCTACATCTTCAATATTTCTCCAAAAAATTGCGACAGGCTTTTCTTCGTCAATATAGTGGACATGCAGCTTTACTTTTTCTCCGTTTGTGCTTTTCTTTTGAACGGTTCCATAAAACCCCTTGAAGCTTCCTTCAGTAATCTTCACTAAGTGTTTGTAGTTTTCCATGTTCATAATCTCTCCATTTCGTAGTAGGTTCATTTATTAGTATAGTTTAGGATGGATATTTTTGGTGAACTATACGCTTCTTTTTAAGTGATAGCACAAGAAAAGAGAGGGGAAAGAACAAATTAAAAAGAACTAACCTTTGTTTGGTCAGTTCTTTTGCCTTTACTGATTTTTTAAGTGAAACAGATACTATAGCAAATATCTAACTATATTTTTTAACCATTTGAGAGAACTCGTCATTGCTCATCTCACTCATAATACGAAACATTTCATCATTTTTATGAGCAGGTACATTGGAAATGATAAACGATGAAATCCAACCTCTTGCAAACATAGGGTCATGTTGGTCAAACGTAAATTTAAAACGGTACGGTTTTAATAGCTCATACAGTTCATCCATGTTTTCAATAGTGTTTTTCCTAAGTTCCGTGATTGGCTTTTTGCAGTTTCTGCAGGTAGTATCTTTTTTTAAATTACCTTGGTATTCACATCTTGGGCAAGGTGCTTGAAAGCGGTCTTTTGGTGGCATGTAGACATTTGTATTTTCCATTTTTGTATCTCTCCATTCTTTGATAGGTTCAGAATAAAGTATAACTTTGTTTCATCATTTTTGTTGAATAAATGCCGACTTATGATAAAGTAGGGCATTTAACAGTAATACTTTGCTATTTAATCTTAGAAGAAAAGAAAGGGGAGAGATTGCACAATTTTACAAAACAGTATGCGCTGCAAGGGGAAATACTAGGATTCACTAAAGTAATCTGATATAATGTTTACAAGAAATAACATAATTATTTATATAAATCATTTTCACAAAAGAGGGAAGGGTAGTGGTCATCTACCTACCTTTTGGCGGAAATGCCCTCTGATTTTTGTCAGAACCCTATTGTAACAAGGATTTTTTGAATTTAAGAAAAAAAGGAGAATTATAGGGCAACCCTTGGTACATCAAGGTAGAGAAAGCGAAAACCCTTATGTAGCAAGCAGTTTACATCTACCTTATCGAAAAGATAAAAATTTTACAATGAAGCCTGAACTGATACGAGCAATTAACTTACATCTACCTTGCCAAAAAGAATAACAAAGGAAAAAAGACACTCACTAATACTAAAGGAGTGTCTTTTTAGATTCGTTTATCTACCTTCTAAAGCTATAAAAAAAATTGCAATTCAAGTTCTTACATGACATTTCCTAACAAGGGATTTACTGCATACAAAGTGAGTTAGTAATCAGTTACTTTTCCATCGTTTTAGCGCCTAGAAAATATGTTATTTTATAGGGATATCATCACTATCGGACGTGTTAGAATTTAAAAAAACACGACCTACCTTAAAGATAAGAAGAATAATAAGGATAAGAGAAATACCCACAATTAAACTTGCGATACATACATGAAAAATTGATACACCGCTATTTATAAATTTATATAGCGCATAGCCATTAGCAGGAAGCAAAAAGAAAACCCCTGTTGCTAATCCTGGCATATAACTTTTAGTTCGGATGCTCTCAAGGGCATGAGGTAAAAATACATTTAAAATCATACCTCCAAGAAACCCAACGACAATGAAAGTGAAATAGGGATTAGAAGGATGAGAGAGATAAAGAAAGACAGCTATGTACGAAAGTAATGTTACAAAAATAACAGACACGCCGAATTCTTTACGTTCTAATGATTTATATTGCTTAAACCATTTTGGGAGCCAAATAAATTCTTCTACATTGTGTAGAGTAAAAGCCACTAAAAAGAGAATTAAATATAATTCCAAAATTATCATTCCTTTCAAATTTAATACACATGGTTTACATTTATTTTATCCCACTTATTTCCTTTATTGAAGTTAAAAAATGGATATTGTATTTGGAGTAGTATATCAGTCTACAAGGAAATGTTTGGTAGTTGAAATGCACTAAATATTAATTGAGAAATATCATTCATTTTAGAAGTTCAATTTGGTATAATAATATCAATTACTGTGCAGTTAAAGATTCACATCTACCTTACAGTAAAGATAAAAATGTGTATTATCCACTTACAAAGAATAACGCTTTTCTTACACCTACCTTATAGAAAGATAAAAATAACTAAGCTTGGTTCATGGAATTATTTACATCTACCTTATGGGGAAGATAAAAACGACATAGAAACAGATGAAAAGACAAATAAAATACGTTTACACCTACCTTATCAAAAAGATAAAAATTCTACCATGAAGCCTGAACTGATACGAGCGATTAACTTACATCTACCTTACTGAAAAGAATAACACAGCAAAAAAGGCACTCCTTTATAAATATAAGGGAGTGCCTTTTTCTATTCAGCCATCTATATATTAACATCAAAAAAAGAGAACGATAACCAAACTGATATGGGACACGCGTTATCTAAAAAGAGGAGAGCAAAAAAGAACCCATCGCTTTACGATAAGTTCTTTCTCCTTTACTGTTGTTCATTTGTAAAAGTTATCTATTCATCATACTTCTTGATAGATATCTCTACCTTGTTTCTCACGAAGCAGTTTCCAGAATAAATCTGAGTCCCCGTTTGAGTCGATATACGAGTCAATCATGGCTTTGGCTTCAATGACTGAGGCTGCCCATGAAGCTGCAGGCATGACGTTTACAAACCCATCGGTAACAACATAGCCTTTTCGATATGTGTTCACATTTTGCCATGCTGTACTACCAAAGTCACGTTTGGGAACAATATGATACCCTCTATACTCGATATCAATATTCGGAACCTGTACTAATCCATTACTTACTGTTTCTACTTTTTTTGCCATGTTCTCCATCTCCATTCTATGTTTAGTTCATATTAAGTTTAACCGATTTTTTCCATTGGAGAACACTATTTTTATATTTTTTCTTTCATAACAATGATTAGGCTATTCGTTTATAATCCAATGGTTATTTTCAATAGCTTGTTTCACCGTTTCTTTTTGGTAGCTGAAAAAAGGTCCATGTGCCCATTGGACATAGTAAAATCCCTTGTCTTGTGTAACTTTGTGAATAGCTTGAATTTCTGAGGGTGGTGAATCAGTGAAAGACGTTGGATTTAACGAAAAATAAAAGGGAGTATGCAACATATGAATTCCTCTTTTCATGAAGTAATAGGGGAGGGGAGAAGAAATGTTAGTGAGTTACTAAGCGTTAGACTGTTGTTTGTAGAATATCATTAGAGATGACCGCTAAACAATAGAGTTCAAGAAAAAAAGAACTTGTATATATAACAAGTTCTTCTCGATTTATATGTTTTCTATGTGCATGTAGTAAACGTCGTATTAAGCATCCATGTGTTTTCCACACGTGCTACAATACCCATCTTCCCAAATACCGAAATGGCAGATGAAAGGTCTTTTGTCGCCCCAATCTACAATTGCTCCTTTATTACCTTTTCCACAACATTCGCAATCATTGTTTTCTTGTTCTTTTTCGTGCTCCTTTTGACTACGAATAAGCTGCAGGGTTGTTTCTTCTCCGTATTTCTCCAAACCTTCAGTAACCCACGGATACGTTAACTCTGCAAGTAATAAGTCAATGAATTGTTTAACATCATTATTATTTCTCCATGTATCAGTTTGTAAGAGTAAAAGATAGGTTTTTAAGTTTTCTGTACTGGCACCTCGTTCTTTTCGGCTTTTAACCACATTTTGAATTGCTGTTTTTGTGTCATCTGTTTTTATTTTTGTTGTCATGTTCCATTCCATTTTATCGATTCCTCTCTGTATTCAAGTCGTTTTATAGTTTCTCATGTATAACTAGTTCCTCATTATTATAGTGGTCTTTTCACGTTTTGGTTGCATTTCGTTGGGGTTTGTAAGAGGAGTGGAAGAAAAAGACTTGAGCGGAATACAAGCTGTTATTCCCATCATCCTCTTATTTATGCCATTGCGGTGTCAACTTATTAAACCTTATGTATATCACATACTAGTAAATGCCTCTCTTTATAATTTCTCTCTTTTCTTTAAAGCACGGTAACGTCTATGAAATAGTATATTACCTAATTTTACAAATATATTTACAAAGTTATCCAGATAATGATAGGATTGATTTTAATAAGACAAACATACTCAACATAATATGGAGGTAACAACATGTCACAAAGCAATGTTGAACATTTACCAAAGAGAAATAATGTGACAGGTATCATTTCTCTTGTGGTAGCGGGACTAGCAATTATCGTTCTTCTTAACTTCTTTTTAGGTGTTTTTCATTTTACAGAAGGCGACGGGCTTATTTCTCTAGCATTTTCGTTTGTTGCTGGTTGCATTGGTGTAATATTTGGAAGCATTAACTACAGAGGAAAGAACAAATTATCGTTAGTAGGTATCATTTTAAATGCGGTATTAATTGCATTTCCATTTCTATTCGTCATTTTAGGAACAGTGTTCTTCGGCGTTTAAGCTCCACTACACAAGCTGAGTAGGGGTGGCGTAATTTCGTTTAAAGGTCATTTATGAACTACTTATATAAAGTAAAAAGCACGTGTCTCTTATGGTTTTCATTTAATAGGAGACATGTGCTTTTTGTTTCATTTAGCGCTGAGATGAAGCTCAATATCTGCTCAAATTTTGTACATTATGTCATATCAGAAAGGTGAAATTATAAAAAAACGCAAGTGGTTTCACTCGCGTTTCATTTTACTGTCGAATTATATAATTTTATTCTTCTGAATGTACTTCTTCAATGGAATCAATTACAAAGCTATCTTCAATATATTCTCCACCTTGTGCAGAAAGTTTGTAAGCTTTTGCTCTTGCTTGTTCCAATGTTTCAGCTTTTACATCTACATCTTTTCCTACTGACCAAGAAGTGCTTATTCTAAATGTTTTTTCTTTCATTTTAAATTCCTCCAACGGCTTTTTTATGTTTTTATAAGTTTATACGGTTTTGTTTATTTAGCTCATATCTCTCAGGTTATCTAATATTACAACCTTTGTCTTCTTTACATAAACAATTCATTTCAGTGTTATCGTTTCCATTCTTATCGGAAAACAACGGGACTACCTCAATTTCATCTTTATTATTATTTCCACAAATCATGCATTCATCTTGTAGTTTTGTTTGTTTCGTCATTACAATCATCTCCGTATTCCATTTGTTTTTGTAGTAATTTAAACATTTATTCCACTTAATTATAAATAAGAATAAAGAAAACGGGCAATATTATCCCTGTTTTTTCGCTAAAGTTTCTCTCACGTAGTCATCTAACAGGTCGGCAATAGTTCGGTTCCACATGTTCCATTCTTTTGTCATAACAATCTTACATCTGTAAACAAGTCTGTCAAAACTAATATGGATGTCTAAGTTTTCCATTACTCTTAGCTGTTCTTGGGCTAACTGACGAATTCTCTTTTTGGTGTTATCACTTACAAATTCTTTTACATCAATAATGTTAATAGAAAGCAATTCGTTTTTATGCGCCCCTTGTATGTTGGTTAACACTTTTGTAATCGCTTGATAATTGGAAAATGCATCAACTTCGTGTATTTGGTTTTCCTTATTTGTAAATGTTAGCTCGATTGTATAGATTTCCACGAATATCTCTCCTTTATATTTCGTTTGTTGGATAAAAGCTTATTCCTCAATAAGTGCAAGACTGTATCGGACATCCTGACCTGTATGGGAATCCCCAAATGAGATTTCCACATGGTGGTCATAATTAACGGTATCTCCGATGAAATAGTCATCTTTATCTGACATATGAATACCTAATCGGTCTCGAAGTTTTTTAATGGCTTCATTCATATCACAAGCAATAATCTCAAATTCTTGTAGATGAGAAGGGATTTCGTATTGTTCATTACTGATGTATTCTAATTCTGCTTCATATTTCATTATATTTTCCTCCTGTATGGAACGATTTTTTGGTTTTAGGCACATGTCTACTAGTTACTCAAGGAAACAACGAAATTGATTCCTCCATTCTGTATTGACTTTCTTTAATTGTAGAAGAAAACAGAGAAAAAGGGGAAAGAAGGAATGTTTTTTATAAGGGTACAAAAATAAAAAAAAAGAACCATACAGCTACTACGCTCATGGTTCCTTACTTTACTTACGACTATTTTATTTAACAGAGAATCAAATCACGCACTTAAGTATTCTTGTAGAGCGACTTTATCCCTTTTGACCACACCTGTTAACTTAATGTCCAACAGATGTTCTAATATTTTCTTTATAATAACGTTATTTCTTGTATCCCATATAGGCGAGTATCCATGCATCTTTAACTCATTCAAATCTTTCACTTCTTTATTGATAAATTTCTTTACCGTAGGAATGACATAATCTGTTACATAATCCATTCTAAATTTATCGCCTCTTTCAGCTTTGTACGTGTCAATGATATAAGTATCCATGTTTATTCTCCTTTTGTATTCAATTGGAATTTTGATTTCGTTTAGCGGATGTGCATTTTTATTACTTTATCAACTTTTCACTTAATCTGTGCATTGGTTATAAAGCTCCAATAACGCATCTGTTTCTTTTTTCTCTTTGCTTTGTTCATAATCAAGTGCTCGTTTGTAGTCTTTTGTTACTTTTAACGTTCGTCTAACCAGTTCTCTTAGGTTTGCTTTATTATAGTTCTCGTTTAGCAAAGTTTCCGTTAATTCATCATCTGTTAATTTCATTAATTCAAGTACGTCATCAATCATTTTCTTTGCCATTACTTCTTCCTCCTAAAGAGTTTTGAGTTGTATGTTCCTAATCCATGAGTAGGTTTTAAATTTTTCTTCGGTTTTTACAATTTGATACTTGAAAATTAATCCATTGAAGAGATTTCAAAGTGCTTTTTAAACCACAAATCCTTTGCAAACTCCACCATATCGTCGGTGATTCCATCTGAAATGATATGTTCTTGACTTTCGTTGTTTACAGCTGATAAGTTATAGTGTCCTTCCGTATCGTGATACCAGGAAAATGCTTCATACGTTTTTCCTTTGGTAAAGACTTCTGATGCCTCTGTTTTAACACTTTTAATACATTTTACAGACATTTCTTTTTCACCATCTGTCAATTTCATTTCTTCGTTCGTTTCATTAATCGTTGTTTTTGTCATTGTTTGTTTCTCCTACAGATTAGTTTGTTTTTCGAGTTGTGTGTTCCTCAGTCCATGACAAGGCTTGAATATTTTTCTTCTACCTTTACAATTTGGTACTTAACGCCTAAACCATTAAAGATTTTACTAACTTCCTCAATTAACTCATCTTCAACTACTGCATAACCATGCTCTGACATACTTTTGATTGCTTCGTATATTTTTTCCATTTTGTTCTCTCCTTGCATCCATTTAGGATGTTAGTTTTTGTTTAACTGATTTATGTGAGTGTAAATCATATACTTCATGGATATAAGTATAGTAGCTTTTGAATATTTGTGTTACATAGAATATGTATTTTTATGAGGGAAAGCGAGGAGGGCAGAGGTTAAAAAAAGAACCTGCAACAATAGCTGCACGGTTCTTCGCATTTACTTTGTCAGTCTCAATCATGGGGGAAATTAATCATTAATCTGTTTAACATTAAACCCATGATTTTTCATACGAGGGTGTAATTCACTCATTTTTTTCTTTCCAATTTCTAAGGCACCGCCATATGTTTCACTTTCCACGTCAGGCAGGCACATTTTTAACTTGCCTTTGTAATAGGCTTCTACAACAAATTTTTTCTTTTTCAACATGTGTTCCTCCTTACTTATTGAGCGGCTTATACTTACTTCTTTTAATGCTACAACTCTATTGTTTTCTATCTGTTTTCAAAGGGGATTTACCCATTTACACCATTGTATAATGGTCTTTTTCTACCCAATAAGGACGTTTTCCGTTTCCTCTTTTAACTCGTACCTTGCCACATTCACTGAATTCTAGTGCGTCATATTTTTTCCCGATGTACTTAGAGTACCAAACTGTATCATTGGGCGAACCAGTAATTCGAATTTGCTTATTCACATGTAGTTCGTTTTTGTTTTCTTTTTCTTCGTCTGTAGCGCTTCTGTCAAAACAACGTTCACAAAGATAATCAGGTTGATTTTTCTTTCCACGTTTGAATATTTCAACACCTTCGCTTGCACTTTTCCCACAGTATAAACATATGCTTCTAGACGTTCTAAAAAATCCTCTCGCCATTGTATCAGTCCCTCACTTTATGAATGTATTTTTTCTTTTTTCTCATGCTTTCTAGCGTGTAGCAAGCTTTCTTTTTTCTTGTAGTTAACAAAGATATTTTTAGTATGTTACAGTCCTATTAGCGTAAGCTAACGCATCTGTTTCATCGGCATAGATAGCATCTGCAAAGTTCTCAGCTAATTGCTCGGTACCGATAAAGTATTCACTATCCATGACTACCCAAACTAATGTAGCTTTACCTCTTAGGTTTGCTCTGTACTCGTCTGAATAATGGAACAATACCTCTTCAACTTTCCACATGGGCGCTACTTTTTTACTCATACTATCGTCTCCTTTTACTGTGTTTGTATTTTATTATGTTTGCTATTTACCTATACTCATAAGAATGTAATGGTGTACAGGTTTAAGTATAAACGCTTTTAAACATTTGTGGAGCATTCAAATTACCTTTTAAAAGAAAGGGAAAAGAAGGGGAGAATGGCAATAAAAAAAGAACCTACAGAAAATATTCTCTGCGGGTTCTTTGTCTTTAATTTGTCAGCTCTTGTTAGTTGAAAATATCAATTTTAAGTTTCAAAGATTTAGTTTCAGCGTCAAGTTCATATTCGCTGTAACAAACCTCTTTCGTGAGAAAGTTATCAGTTACAAAACTATTCGGGGTTACACCATCAGGTAAATCGTCCTCGTATTCTTCAACAAGTTTTGTATACTCGCGTTTAATATAGCTACTATCCATGCTAGTATCTACATCTCCTAATGAAATGTTGCCACAAATTCTTACTATCTGTTCATACGTAAGGTTTAATTTTTCATCATTTACGTATACTTCTCCCACTGCAAAACCTTTAATTTCATTTCCACCGATTAAATGTGCTACTAACATAATGAATTCCTCCAATTAATTTTTGTTGTTTTGATAATGTTGATTATTTAATAGTCAGTATAAGCACTTTTTTAAGTTTGTGTAAAAATTTATTCGTTTATTTAACGAGAGAAGAAAGGGGACCAATAAAGAACCTACAGAGATAGATGCACGGTTCTTTTTCTTTAGCGTATCTCTCTTATGTGCGAAAGAAAATCAAAATTAATCAACCTATTTATTGATTAATAAATGTTCGATTGTCACTTCCACCTTTTGAATCTCTTGTGTCAATTACACATTCGTAGTCTTTTTTATAATAAATACCCCAATAACTCCCATTAGGATTAAACACTACCCAGTGGTCTGTAATGGTGTATAAATCACTTTTGTCATCGTTTCTTTCTACGTAATCACCGACAATATCATGAATTTTAGAAATCAGACTAGCAGGCTCAGACATCGGATTTTCAATAATGCCCGCTAATACCGTTCCGCGCTGTTCAAATTCTAGATTGGCACGATACTCACTATTTAACATAGATATTCCTCCTGTATGAAGCTAAGATTTTATTGTTTTGTTGTTGCAGCGGTGTGAATTGTTCAGCTTTAAGTATAATGACTTTTAACGTTTTTGGTGGCATTCAATGCCTGTTTACAAGAATAAGAGGGAGGGAAGGAAGAAGAAAATAAAAAAGAACCCGTAACAGTCGTTACAAGGTTCTTCTCATTTTATTTATTGTTCTTATTTTTGAAAAATAATTGATAGTTTATCCTTCAATTAAGTTTTGAACGGTCTGTTTTGTTCCGTTTGTATAATGAACAACCATTGCATAAACATCATTTTCAAACGTTCTAAGAAGTTCTACATACTTTATTTCCCTGTCATTATCTCCTACATGAAATCAAGATTTGATTTTCTCTTTAATATTTTCCCATCCAAAAGAATTACAGTAGTAATAATCATTACCTACTTGTACAATATCAGATACGCTCATGGAGCGGCCTTGAAAATCTTGAGGATGCTCCACATTAAAAAGTCGGAATAATTCCTCTAATACGTTTGGTAAATCTGCATCAATTTCACCTTCGTAAACCAAATCATAATTTTTTAAGTCTACTTCAACACCTAACGATTCCATCATGGATAAGCCCATAAATCCGAAATTTCTCGTTAACTCACTTTTAACTTGATACAACTTATATTTAATCATTGAAAACACTCCTGTATACGATTAGTTTTTTGTTCTATTTCTGTTTTTCTTCAATTTAAGTATAAATGGTTTTCCTGATTTGTGTGACATTCTATACCCTTTTCAATAGAAGATTAGGAGGGGAGAGCGCATAAAAAAAGAACCTGCAGGGATAACCGCATGGTTCTTTGTTCTCCATTTAGTAGTCTTTGTAGTAAAAGACCATCAACACCTATTAAGCGTACTTAATAATTGTTACATCTGCTACTCGCACATAGCCTTGATGCCTTAATTCATACCACGTTAGTGTATTCGGAATTACTGATGCCTGTTCTTTTGTAATTGGATGTTGCATAAGTTCTTTCTTAATCATAATACCATTCCTCTCAGGATTTATTCGTTAGATGTTTTAACTGTGATTGTATTAACAATAATCGTATCTCAATTTAATATGAACAAGAGAACATTAACAATCAATTAATCAATCTTTTTTAATAATCGAGTTGTGACCGTTAATGTCTCACCTTCAGCGTCACTGTCTTTATCAAACTCTACGATGGATTCATCATGGAAGACTCCATAAGATAAAAATGTACCTGCACCTCTTGTTGCATGTTCAACTCTGTCATTTAATTTGAACGTCATATCGTCATCTCCCTAAACTAGTAGTATGTTAATGTTAGTTTTATTTCGTTATATCATCATATATAACGATTTACATTCCTAAGTATAACTTCTTTTTCCTATTTATGTCACAATTAGCTAGTATTTTCAATACCCTGTTCTACAATCAATTTTTATTCAATGTCTTCCTTTTGCTTATATAGCCATACAATAAAATCTACATGATTGTTAAATGAAACTTCTTCGTTAGTTGTTTTATTTATGACTTTTTTAATTTCGTTATATCCTTCATCAATGAATTGCCATCCTTCATCAATTAATATTTGAGTTATTCTTACAGACCTAACAATGCTATTAAAAGAACTTTCCATATTATCTTCACTCCTGTATAAAGTTATAATTTTATTGTTTTGTTGTAGCTAGGGTATACACTATTCAGTTTTAAGTATAATCACTTTTAACTATTTGTGTGACATTCAACGTTTATTTTCAGACAAACAAGCGGAGGGAGGAGAGAAAACAAAAAAAGAACCTGCAACAATAGCTGCACGGCTCTTTGTATTTATCTTATCAGTCTTAGTTGTAGGGAAAAATCCAAGTTTATCATTTCCCAAACATTCTTGTATTACCACATTTCTTACATTCCCACTCTTCGCAAATTCTTCCTTCGGCTTTGAATTTATGTTCCTTCAAATCGTTACATTTCTCACACCAAACACTTGTATCTTTTTTCATATTACCATCTCCATTGTAAGAATATATTTCACTCTTTTATTGTCGCAATGACATGTTTTTTAGTTATCACTTTAGTGCGAACGAGAGAAAATTAACATTTTATTAGTTATCTTCGTCCAAACAATCTTCACAGGCATTGCAAGACCAACAACCACGGCACCCACATTCATTACCGCCACAATCACAACAGTCGTACATTGTTTCACAATTACATTCGTTTTTCATATTGTCATCTCCCTGTACTAGTATATTATCAATTTTTTAACGATGCTATCTACTGTTCTCTCTTAAGTATAAAGGGCTCCCTCTGCGTGTTATTATCTTTATTTCATACGGGGTGCAAAGTTCTTTTTTATATGTCATTTTTAGTTTGAAGAGAAAAATGAATAGGTCATAGATTGTAATGCTTGTTATATACATCTTTATCAAAATCGGTAATCCAGTTAAGGAATGCCGTGCTTACCACTCCACGTTTGCTACGTTTCCAACGGTATTCTTCTTTATCATAAGAAACGCCTTCAAAACTTGCGCACAAAGGCTCTAATAAGTTGCCACGCTTGATGTAGAAGACGCTATTCTCTTTCTCATCGGTTGCCGTAACTCTTTCACCATCATATTGAATATTGATATTCATTACACATCGTCTCCCTTAGTATATTATTGTTTTTTACAATTGTATCTACTATTCAATCTTAAGTATAATGACTTTTACCTATCTGTGTAGAACTTAACGTGTACTTTAGGTAAACAAGTAGAGGGAGGACGGAAAATAAAAAAAGAACCTGCAACGTAATTGCACGGCTCTTTGTATTTAAATTATCACTCTTAGTTTCGAGAGAGAATTAACATGTTATTCGGTCGCAAGTTCTAAGGTATCATCGTTGTATTGATAATACTTTTTAGTTTCGTCACCCTCCAACACACATGAATATCCATTATCAAGGACAACTTTAATGATAAATATTTTACCTTTATTTAACCCTAAAGTGCAGACTACACGTTGACCAACTTTGAAATTTTTGTTTTTCATATCATTATCTCCTGTATAAAAGTAGAAATTTACTGGTTTGTTCTAGCCATGATGGTTTCTTATCACTTTCATTCTTGTGCAAAATTAAATTTTCTTTAAGTCTTCACCGTGTTTAACTAAAATGTAGTCGCCAATATCGACTCTGTACGCGCCGTTTGGTTCTTTTCCTACAATCACACCTTCAACTTCTTTTTCATGAAAAGTGGAATAGACTATTACTTTTTTTGTTTGGTTTGCTTTGTTGTTCATTGGTTCTTCCTCCAAATACGTTGGTTTATATACTAGTTTAAAGATATAAGCGCATCTTCAAACTAGTATACATTAATACATTATTTTGCGTTATCGCATTTGCTTTTATTGTTTGTCAAAAAGTTTTTTAAATCTTTCAATAGCGTAGCCATACGTCACAACTTTTGCAAGATACATATCAACGGAATTTCCGTTTCCTTGTAATCCGTCTGCATCATATAAATCTTCTTTGTTATCCAATTTACGTTCTAAATTATCCAAACGACTTCGAATGCTGCGGATTTGGTCTCTTAATTTTTGTTCATTTTGGTCTCTTTCAATTTCTAAAACCGTTAGTTGATTGTTTAATTGAGTTTTCATTGTGTAAATCTCCTTTGAATACCTGTTTATAGTAGTATAGCGACATCTAGCTTAGCAGACAACGCTTAGTTGAAAGGTCCACTTAGGCTTGTTCCATATATCTATGTGAGGGACGCATGAGATAGTTCTCCTGTATACTTCGTAAGCTCACTTATCGCTTTTTCTAAGCCATCAGGGGATAAGGGATAGCGGTCCATGTACAGAACACTGTTGTTCCATTCGCCATCGTTTTGCTCCCAGTCTTTCCGCAATGTGACATGAAGAAATTGGTCTTCACTAATAAGAATGATTGCCTTGTACGGGAAAAGAGTAATGTTCACTTGTTGACGTTGTTGCATATAAGTAAACGTTAGTTCATCCATTCAAACAACTCCTTATTTTCATATTGGTTTTGTAAACCTTACATGTTCTTCAGTCATCGCCAATCTTCCTGCACGACGAGTAGATTATCTTTTACAACAATACCTCTTGTTATCATCACATCAGAATCGTAAGGGTCTTTTCTATCAATTCGAATACTAAAACCAATGCCGACATAATTGTTGTCGTTTCCGTAATAATAAGCCCCCAAGTAGAGACCATTTAAGGTGCGACGCGTGAGTCCTTCGAGTCCATAATAGGTGATAGGCTTCACGTCAGGTATACCATAATCCGATGCTATTTTCATCATGTCGCTTTCAATCTCGGATAATTTTTTGTTTTTGGCAAAGTAAGGTGTAAATAGGTTAATCATATACATGCTCCTTTAATATGCATCTTATGTGTATGTGCAAGTTAAAAACCGCTATTACCGAACATCTTGACGCGTGTAATGCGTTTCTTTGTATCGTCTGTTTTCAACTTTGTACACAACATCATCCCAAAGGAAGTAAGGGTACCCCGTGTATTGAACCACTTGCTTATAAAAATTATCAATATGACCAAAATTCATTAAATGTTTCCCGTGTAGTACGTTTTCCCAGGTTAGTTCTTTTCTCATATTATCGCTCCATTCACTTTTTTGTCGTATGTGTTCCCTGTAATTATAGGAGAGAGTTATAGAATGTGATGGAAATAATCAAGGTTTCTATACTACAAGAAAAGGACAAGAGTAGAGGAGCAGGAGAACATGGTAAGGGTAGAGAGGCACTACCATAAAAAAAGAACGTGCAGAAATTATTTTTCGCACGTTCTTACACTTTTACGTTTCTCGTTCATCAATTAAAACTAGGAACACATTATTCGCTAATTTTGTAGTACACCAATTTATCGCTTTTATAAGGTGGATTATCTAATTTTACAGCTTTTAATAATCCATCCTTAATGAGTTTCGTGGCTCTTGGTTTGGCTACCGTAGGGCAGATATTTTTAAATGGAGAACCGACGTGTCTCGTTATAAGCGTATAGCTATTTCCGTTATACACAATAATATCCTTTTCTGTTAGTTTATATATGGTTCTTCCGCATTTTAAATCCATACTTTTCACTTCCATTCAGGTAGATTAGTCATTCGTTGTTGCGTTTTTAATTGCTTGCAGTACTTCAAGGGGAGTAGGGATTTCACGCCATTCTCCTAGGATGTTATCCTTCTCATCATGTAGCCCTTCTTCTAAAGTAAAAGAAGGTTTTATCTCTGCTACCGCTCCCCAAATCGTTGTAAACCGTTTATTAATAATAATTGAAAAGATATCGTCCCACGTATCATACGTAGGGTTTTCTATGAACCTTTTGATTCTATCTTGATTTTCTTTATCTAGATTTCCGTATAAGCATTCTGCATTTTCTAGTGTTTTCATGTTAAAATCCCTTCTATCATTTATTTTTTAGTATTCTTCATACCAAGCATTCACTATTTGATTATAAGAGCACTTAGCGATTGCGGGAGGAAATTATTCGGTTTTTTTGTGGAGAAAGGAAGAGAAGGGAACACAAAAAAGCTTACAGAAAGTATATTACTGCAAGCTCTTTTTCTTTTTAACCCCTCTATAGTGGTTAAAGTGGAATAATAAGTTTTTCCAACAGAGAATTATGCGTATCCCTTTTGAGATAAGTACTTGATAAATTTATCATAATTGAGCGGGTCTTGCCTGTACAAGCGGTCAACTGTCAAATCATATCTCCAACCGAAGAAACGATTTAATTCATAGGGAAGATGTTTATCTGAAATTTTTACTTTTTTAATTGTACCTCCGTTGCAGGCTCCATCATCCTGCGTCAAAATGTGAATGTGTTCCATTTGTAATGCTCCTATCTTTCTTTGGGGTTATATACATATATACGTTTACGTTAAGTCCTGTAATAGTATAACGGATACCAACAAAGAAAGGGAAGTGGTTTGCTTACTTTCCAGCATGTTACATTCTACATCCTGAAATATTGAAAAAACGCACCTGTTAAAGGGGCGTTTTTCATGTTTAGTAGCTGTTTTTTGATAATCAATCTTCTACATATTCGTCAGATTCTTCCCAACAGTCATCGCAAAGTCTATGTTGTTCATCTACAAAATCTCCGCATTCTTCGCAGCAATATTTTGGATAACAATTTTCGCAGTATCCTCTAAGTGTTACTTTTACTACTTCTTGGCAATCTGAACATTTGCACATATTAATCATCCTTTTCTGTTTGTATTCGTTGTAAGTTCCCATTTACTATAATGAAAAAATCAATTTTGGAGAGAGTTCTTTGGTTTTTTTACTTTGGCTACAGTATTAACACAAAACAAAAACTTGCCTGACTGTAAAAGTAGGCAAGTTCTATCTTTTTATCATTTTATTCTTTTTACATGACTAGTCTAACAATTTCTCCATTTGGAAAGGCTTTAAATTCGCCTATGTCGACTCCATATTCATAACGTTCATCGGCTTCAGATTCTGTTTTGCAAATCTTATTATCTTCCACCCAATCTTGGTAAAAATCATCCATGTCATCGTACCAAGCACAAATGTCAGGTTTAATTCCAAATTGGTTACAGTGCTCAATTAGCTCTGTTTCCTGCAGCTCTGATAAGCGGTTTTGGTAATCGTTAATATCCTCTACTGTATACGTTTTTGTCATTTGTATCGCTCCATTCTTTTTTGTCTATTCTTATTAGCGAAGGCAGGAACTATCAACTCGTTCACATTTTGAACAAGTGATAATTAATTTGCCATTAACCATCTTCCAATCTGCTCGTTTACTGGAACAAGAAGGGTCATCGCATTTATAAGTTAGCATGGTTCATAACCTCCTAAAGATTTGTTTATTCATCAATTAAGGCATTTTTATTTATCGTAAAGATTACGAGTATCTATAGCCAATTGTTGAAGAAACACTTGAAGCGTTAGTCTATCAAGCTTACCTTTTTCTTCTTGTTCTTGCAGCAACGCGTCAACCGCCTGATTGACGAAAAAATTCTGTTGCTTAGCCGTCAATTCTTTTAATTCACGTTCAATTGAGCCCTTTTGAAGCTCTAGCTGTGATTTTCGGTTTGTAATTTCGTTTATTGCTTCCATTAGTATCTCTCCATTCATAGGTAGGTTTGCTTTTATCACAAAAGAAATCTTATCATTGCAATCTTATAATCTGTTGACTACTTGGTAGAGCATACTTCTGAGTTTTGATTGGTTTTTAATTTCTTCATCCACGATTTCCGATAAGCGAATCAAGTCTTGCTCTAGTTCAGTTCCTTTGTCTGCATGTTTACGGATAATCTTGTTGATTTCCCCATTAATTCGTTGTAATTCCATGTCTTTTACTTCGTTTGTCGCTGCCATATACGTCAATCCTTCCAATTTATGATTTTTTGAATATTTACATATTTAGTATATAAGTATTTTTGGGTTATGGTTTAAAAAATATCTATTTAGTAGTTTTTAGAGAGAGGAGAGCTTTTGAAAACAAAAAGAACTTATCTATTTCAGGATAAGTTCTTTCATATCTTTTTTATTGTGTTTCGGAAATCCATTGGAAGGTTTCCGAGTCTCCCCAACTCTCTTCGATTAGCTGCATCGCTTCTTCTTCAGAACTTCCTGTTCTCTCAGCATCATCGGTATCAAAATCGAAATACACGCAAAATAAATGGCGCACTTGTTGAATACCTAATTTTATAATCTTTCTATCTTCCTCATCTTTTTCTCGAAACTGAGCAACCCATTTGATAGGGTTGTGTTTTTTGTCATGTTCCATTTCGGCAATGCTTTTCTTTAACTGTTCGTGGATACTTAATCCACTGTTCGTTTGCTCATTAGTCATTTGCATACAGTTCCTTTCTTTTATAGACTTGTTTTTATTATAGGAGAGAGTGTTTAAAATAGTGAAAATAGTAGCTGGTTTTAAAGAAGTGGAGGAAACGAGAAAAGAGGGAAGAAAAAAAGCCACCAATCGGTAGCTTAACATGTTTAATTTTTGTCTAACTCATAATTTTGGCAATCTCATGATACACACATTCGCACTATCTCCATGTTTTTCATACGACAGCACTCGGTAATTGGCTTTTTCTGTATTAAATAAAGTTCTTGCTCTTAGAATATTTTGTTTTGATAGAGCTTCGTAAATTATATCCTTAAAGTCACCAACGATATTTTTTCCTCTTCCGCCACTTCTTATTTCAACGTACAATTTTTCCTTTGAAGGTAGTTTGAAAGTCATAGTATCCCATCCTTTTTATCATTAGTTTTATTGTCGTAGCTTTTAAGTTAATTTTCTTTCCATTTTAAAGTATTTCTCATAGTCTTCGATACGTCGACTATTGCCAAACTGCTCATCACTTGAAATGTCTTTTTCATTTATAACGAGCACAACCATAGGACCCCTCGTATGTTCAACCATTTCTTCCACTACTTCATAAAACGAACAACCTCTTATTGTGCTTTTTCGTTCCCCGTCCTTAAATTTTACAATTGCGTATTCTTCGTTTTTAATTTGATTGTATTGTGTTTGTTTCATTCTGTTTGCCATTAATAGCAACTTCCTTTCATTATGTGATTACTTTAAGTATACAAGTGATGGATAATTATGGTCGGAAAAACAGTGAGTTTTTTTGACCTACTCATTAGGAGAGAGGGCAGCGGAGGAAAGGGAAGAGGAAAGCACCATAAGGCAGAAAAAAACCTGCGTAACGCACGCAAGTTTTAGCTATTCATGTTTTCGCTTTTAGCAAAGAACACTTACCACTTCTTCAATCATATTTTTCGCTTTCTCAACGATATGTGAAGGGATGTTAATATCATTTTCTTTCTCGACATCATCTTTAATTAAGTATCTTCCTTCTTCTTTTACTCTGTTTATCACAAGTGCATCGATTTGGTTTGTTACACAATCCCTTGCTACGTCTATAACCCATTGACCTTCTTTGTAATGTAACATACGTATCCATTCCTTTCTTTTGTAGGGTAGTTAGTTATTGTTTTGATAGTAGTAAATCCTTTTTTACACTTCGTATTGTCTCGTTACTAGGCATCTTCTTTGCTTACTAAGCTCAATCTTTTAAGACCAATGTAAAGCTATCTTCATCCCACGAAATATGCGGGAAAGTGTTCCAAAAACCGATGGAATCAGGGTCAGCGTCACCTTCAAGCGTTTTTACATGCAATGTATCCCGAAGGTAGTGAATCATTTTGGTTCCAAATCCTTTTTGAAAGCTAGATATCCCAAAAAGATACACATGCCCCTGTATAGAGACAGAAGACAAATCAGCGTAGAGAATACCTACTTCTGTTTCCTGGTCATAAAAGTTCAGAGTGTCCCATGCTTGTTTTTTGTTATACGTTCGTGTGACGCGCAATGTCTCATCGCTCCATTCTTTTGTGGGTTTCCTATAGTATAGGAGAGATTGAGCGAATTAGGAGAAAAATCACGGGTTTTAAACCGAAGGGAAGGGGAGAGGTATATAAAAACACAGAAAACTGACCAAGGTAGCTCCCACATTCATGTGTGGAGAGGAATTGGTCTTTTTTACGCGAAAAATTCTTATCTATTTACTTTTAATGGAACGTTTTCAGGGTGTAGCAACAAAATACTTGGACAATTACTTAATATAGCATCGTTTTTTAAAATAGTATAAGAAAATTCCCAAGAAAGAACAAGCGACACTTTTATTATTGCAGTGTTGTCAGAAAGCGAATTTCGACACAGTTGCAATTCTCAGGTCATAAAAAAGACCTCTCCAAAGGAGAAGTCCTATTTATTTTAGTTATGAATTTCTGATTCTACTCAGATAAACAAATTGAAAATATTCAATTTCCTTATTGTCTAAAGCTTCTAAGATTTTATAAAACACATTGGTATCTTTCCTGTTAATGCCTTCAACAAGTAAATCATAAATGCTTTTCATCAATCCACCACCAAGTGGATTTCAGCTATATAATATTTTGAATTACAAATCAAACATTGCCTATAATTCCGTATTTAGCTAAATCAGACATACTAATGTCTTGAGATTTTGTTTTTAGATATTTTATAACTTGATTTAATAAAAAATCTCTACATTGCTCTACTGGTACGTTAATTTCTTTAGACATCTTCATTGCTACCGATTGAGTACAACCTAAAATATAAAATGTCTGTTCTTTTCCTGTCATTTTAAGCTCCATCTTTTCAACATCTCCTGTCACTATTCATTGAGAAATGAGACTTTCTAATTATGCTATTCTACTTATCTTATATTACACAGCAACAATTTATGCGAAAACAGCCCACTCTTTTTACATGTTATAGCAAGTTCATCTCAAGAAACAACTGTACTAGCCATGTATTTTGTTTTCTGCTTAGACAGTAAGAAACTCTACTTTCGTTCCAATAAAGCTTTCTTCATGCGTGAGTTTGTCTAGTTCATATAGTTCTTTCATACGTTGGTTCATTTCGCTTTTCTTTTCGCAAACTGAGGTGCCATAATAATTTACACCTTCCCTTAACTTGTCTACTCTATTTACAGGAAAAGATTCTTTTTTCTCTACGACATGTTCTTCTATATACTGACGAATATCTTTTTCTTCGCCAGCCACATAATAAACAATATTATCTTTTTTATAATTAATGATTTTAATCATCTTTTTTCCTCCAATATATCTGTAGTAGGGAACATCAGTAACAAAACATTTATACTTCATTATTTTTGTTTCGTGTTTATCTTACTCTATTCATCATCATTTTCTTCGTAGTAATAACATTCCTCACATAACAACACATTCCCTGAGGTTAATAAGTGAACTTGTTCTTTTCCACATTCATGACATGGTTTCATTCGATTCATCCTCTCTAGTGAGCGTTTAGTAGGTTTTACAACTCTATTATATAATGAGGCTTCCAATTTTGGGTAAAAAAAGAAGTCTTTCGTCTACTTCGCTGTTCCCAAACAGTAGGGGATAATACCTTCACACTAAAAAAGAACTTGCGGTATATATGCAAGTTCCATTATCTTTATTTTTTTATTTAAACATAGGTACTCCTCTATGTTTTACAATAAGTATGTTGATTTAGCTATTAACTGTTTTCTACTTCTTGATTAACAAGCTCAGCTAACACGTCGTCTTTAATATCTTTAACCTGTATTATACCTCGCTGAGTTAAGAAGCCAGTAACATTTACAACCGCTTCACTAAGTTTTTCTGTATCTAAGTGAATATCGTTTGCATGGCAGTAGTTCAGAATCGTATCTTCTACGTATTCTTCTACCTCCATTTTTGTTTCGACTTTCCGAATACTAATCTTAATATTGTCACCTTGTTCTAATGTCTCTCCTAGGTTAGTCCCTAAGAAGATAAGAAGTTCACTTTTGTTATGGGCAAAAATGGTAGTATCCATTAGTGTTTTTCCTTTGTCTTGGTTCATTACAACAACTTCAAATTTCATCGTATATCTATCCCTTTCCGTAGTGGAGTGTTTTTTATTAAATATTTAGCTCTTTATTTATACAGGAAAAATTCTACTTTTTTCACGTTCGTCAATTCGTCTAAATTCTTCATCATTACGTGTTTCACTTCTTGTTTTTTCAGCATTATACCGATTCCATCGTCTTCCGCAATCAGGACAGTTTGCTTTATCATAATAAACACCGCCGCCCTGCCAAGTGGAATCGCTCGTAGCGTTTTCATGCTTGCATTCCACTACTTGAAGGTAATGTAATTGCCCTTTTAGCTTATTTACCATTTCTTGTGCGCTTTTGAGCGTTTTTTCTGCTGTTTTTAAATTACTATTAATATTCATACGTTTTAAAGTAATGTTATTCATAAGTATCAACCTCTCTCATCGTTTTTTTAGTATGTGCATTTCAATCGTTTAGCAATCTAGTTATCAGTCAATTTTACTTCTCTTTAAAGCAACTTCAAATAATCCGCCGATAGCAAGCGTAGGAGAAGAGGAGTTGGACTTTTTCACAAGTTCAACTAGATGTTCTAACGACGCTTTATCATCGTACGATTGGTTTTGACTATCTAGATGCTCTTTAAAAACGATAAAGAGATTTTCTTCTAGAGAGGCAGGACTTCCCGTGGTTACAGGAATGTCTTCTGTGATTTTTTCACAGCATTCCTTTTCTGTTAGGCTTCCAACCTGACAAATAAATCGTCCGCCTGTTGTATATAACTCAAGCGGAGAATCAATCATAGCGTGATTTGTTTTTGAGATTAAAATAGTACCCGCTTTGACATCAACTTTTGGGCTGACGCGATTCGGTTTCTCAAATGTTCGTCCAATTAAAATATCTTTTACTACTCTATATCGTTCCATGTTCATTCTCCTATCGTATGTTTGATGGTATAGATGAATCCGCTCCGTTTAAATGAGAAGAGGGCAGAGTCAATCGACAATAGCTTTTACATCTCGTCTATAGATGCGTTTCCATCCAGTTTCTTTTGTGAACAATTCGTAATAGCCGACTTCATCTAATATTTCTTGAATTTCTTCTTTGCTACTCAGATTTCTGCCGAGTTCAGGATTGTTTTCAAATGTTGTGCCGTCATGTAAAGTAATAGTTATCATGGTATTCGCTCCTTGTTAATTGATTTTAGTTTAACTTCATTTTTAAGTATAAATGGAGATAAGGAGAAAGAGGAAAAAAAAACCAATTATTTTTCATAGAAACTTGTTTTACCATTGAAAAAACCTATGCAGGGCATAGGTTCATATTGTTCATTTTTCTTTGTTTATAGGCATTTTTATTTTGTGGAGCAAATTAAGAGTTATTAATGACGAGACAAATTTAAAATGGTTCTTTGGTATTCACTAATACAAAATAAGTCTTCGTTGCAATCATCACACCGTATGGCAAAATCAACTTCGCGACCTCCGCTATCGCGTTTCTTTCCTTCTCGGTTAACCATAACAATATTCTTGTGGGGACAATCTATTTCTTTCTTCATTTTTCATCCTCTTTTCTTATCTTTTCTCTACTTAAAACATTATATCTAGCTGTAAGAGAGCTTCTTATTATTTAGGTTTTCTTCCTTCGTTAGTATACAAGGAGCTAGGTTAATTAGGAGTAAAAAGTACGACGTTATGAAACACAGCCCTTTGTTTAAATTATAGAAGGAGAGAAGAGCTATACTAAGTGGTGATAGACTCAGAGAAGACAAGCAGAATAAAAGGCAGATTGGAAGCGAAGAAACAAAAGAAAACCTATGCAGGGCATAGGCTCAAAAAGTTTTATACATTACGTGTAATGGTCACAACGTCCTCAAGCGATGGATTGTTTAGCTCTTGACGAACACGCTCGTTCATTTGTTTTTCAATTTCTTTAAATAATGCATCTTGCATTTTTTCCGTTAATTCCACATCAGAAGTTCCTTTAATTGTTAGCGTTCCTGTTATTTTCTTCATGCTACGTTCTCACCTCATTTACTGTTATCCTAGAATTCTATTACTAGAATTCTATTATAATCAATGCACATTTATATTACCAATTTTTACGTTTAAACCCTTGACCTGCCAAAGAGAAGGAGGGGGGAATCAAGCAGTGCATGCAAACCCACTAAAAAAGAGCCACTCGCTATGAGTAACTCTTCTGTTTATTATACTTTACACACTTACAGGACCATCGCGAGTAAATCGTTTCATTTCCATGTAGTCCACTTTATTTATATTTTCATCTACTAAATCAGGTCGCACCTGAGTTAACAGCGCTAAAATATTATTAGCAAGTAATTCTTTTTCTTCTTCCGTTAAGGCTTCTGTTACACGTACATTTAATTCTAATCGTTCAGTTAGTTCTTGTTTCATTCTTTTTCTCTCCTTATAGCGGTGTATAAATTTTAAAGAAGTTGTTATACATCCGCTTTTTTATTAGTTTGACAGTCTTCGAAAAAAGTATTTGTCCAATTCTTGTTGACGATGTTTGCAAGGGTATGTCTGTCTGATGGACAAGATTTCTTCTTGGGTTAATTTTTTCTCGTTGTGATGAACTTCATGAATTGCGAATCCAAAGATAGAATCATACTGAAACAGCACATAATCTAATGTTTCAAGTGAGATATCATGATACCCCAAACAAATGGTATCTAATTCACCTTCTTTTTCATGCTGCCCAATAATGCGTATTCTGTCTCTCATGGTTCTCACTCCAATTCGTTAGTTTGGCAAGTATGCTACAATTGAATTATAGAAGAGTATTTACTATTTAGATGAAAAACATATGTATTTTTACACTTATTCATAAGAATGTCATCGAAAGAGGAGAGAAGACCAGTGGAAGCGACAAAGATAATGTGTACATGGTGGGAAGGCTGCACGAACGAAGTGGAAGAAGAAAACGGGAATTTTACGCTAGAGCTATGTGCGGAATGCAATGAACGACACTTAAAAGAAGAGGGGTATAAGACCTGCAGAAAATGCACACATATTATTCCACTTGAAGAAGGCGGAGCGGAGGAAACAATCTGTCTTGCTTGTTTAAAGAAGAATGGATAATTCAGACTTACGAAAGGATGTCAGAGAGGTAGCGGTACCCCAATAAAAGAATAATTTCGCAAAACTCCTTCACTAAAATAAAAGAGATACTTAGGAATTCCCGAGTATCTCTTCTTTTTATATGTCGACTTTTATTTTAAATATATCTATCGTTACAAAATGCAACTTTTCGTACATACTTTTATTCTTGCTCTGCTAAAAAGGCAAAGAACTCTTCATAAGGAATGCCGTTATACTGATAACGACGTTTACTGTGAGGGATGTCTTGATGTTCCACCGTTATCTCTTTTGTCTTAAAATTAATATACACAGCACCTACAGAAAGTGTCCACCACAGGTATTTGTGCATAACATCGATGTGATAAACCTCGTTGCCACCTCCACCGCCAAACACGGTAATCTTGTCGTCTCGGTGAGAAGAAGGGGTCATGCTCTGAAAATGTTGTGCCATCTCCATCGCGACATTGACAGACTGATGAATAAGCGTCCAGTACCCAACATCATCTTTTTTAAAGTAAGTGTCTTTATTGTGATTGTCATTGAATCTCTGAACGATATTCGCATACTCAACTTCAATGGGCAAAAGGAGCGGATTTTCTTTATCTATCGATTTTCCTTCGTTCTTTAGGGCATTGTATCGTTTATTCACTTCTTCATTAATAACATTATACCAGTCATGAAAAGCTTGACTGACCTCACCTTCTTTCCATCGCAGTTCCGTTTCTTTATAGGCATCTCCATCAAAATACGCAGCAGTCACGTGTAACCGATTATTAACGAGTTTGTAATAGATAACGTTCTCTCTCTCGTCTGTAGCCCAAATAGAATTTTCATAATTGTCAATTGTAATATTCATTTCCTTATCTCCTTTGTGTATGGTTTAGTTCTCTTCTTCCTTTAGTACCGCTCTCCTATAAGTATATCTTCTTACAACTATCTTTTGCGAAAATAGTAGATTTTTTTACAGAAAATAGAGGAGAGGCTCGTACAAGTGAATTTAATGTGTTAAAGAAACATGAAAATGTCTTTTAAATAAAAAAAGAACAGATTTATTTTAACGATTCGTTAGCTTAAAAAAGAGCAATCTTCTTAGTTAAATAATCTGATGGAAGAGATGAAAACAAAAAGAATTAACAGCGATAACATGATTTTGAAACTGTAAACAAGTATACTATACCTAATAGATTGTTTAAGGAGGGAAAACGCTGATGAGCGAACCTTTAAAATACGATATGAAATTTAGAAGAATATTAGGGTCGTTTCCTGCTTTGGCTGATGATTTAAACGTAACCTACGACGAAACATTTTTGCGTTACCATAACCATGCATGTCCAAATTGTAAAGAACCAATGAAAATTAGGGATGGAGAAGTGAAAAACGTTGGTACCATTTCGTTATGTACATTATCTAATGTGGGTTATGCTGTATCCTATGCTCTTTGTAAACCGTGTGCTAAGAAAGTGGAGAAACTACCTCAATTTATTTGGGTAAAAGAAGCTGTAAAAATTGAAGAATACCTCGTGGAGATGGTTCCACGTTTTAAGACTACAAGAGAAAACAAACAATAAAATTAAACTTTCGCGAAAAGCTACCTTTTTAAAAAAAATTCCAAATAGAATCAACTAAATGTTTAAAAGTGTATTAATGTGTCCCTTTAAAAGTCTCAGATTCGTCTCCTTTTAAACGAGTTGGGTAACGATAAAGAAGGCAGAGTGAAAAACTCATAACAATTTTTATCGTTTAGAAGAAGTTTTAGGGATGCATTTATTTACGTTTTATAGTAAAATAGAAAAAACTAACAAAAAAGCTTGAATACTTCCTTTTAACAAAAGGGTGAATGCATTTACTCATCTACCCTTTCATGAAAGAGAATGCCCTCTGATTTTCGGGAAAATCTTATAATATCAAGGGTTTCGGCGCTTCCACTGAAAAATGTGAATCATAGGGCAACCCTTGGTATATCAAGGGTCAGAAAATGGAAACCCGTGCGTAGCAAGCGGTTTACATCTAACTTATAGAAAAGATGAAAATATAAGAATGGAAAAAACGTATACAATAGAGGATATGTTTATATCTACCTTATAGAAAAGATAAAAATACACTTTCAGCTGCAACATTTACAGGATGTGAAAGTTTACATCTAACTTATAGAAAAGATAAAAATTCCATTGTTAGAGAGAAATTTGATTGCAATTTAATATTACATCTACCTTATAGTAAAGATAAAAATATGTTAGCATATACCTCTTTTGTTTCTAAGTCATGTTTACATCTAACTTGCAGAAAAGTATGCAAAAAACTACGCAGAAAGTGCGTAGTTTTTTTGTCTTTAAAATAAAAGAGCATCGAAAACATTCAATGCTCTTTCTCACTTACGCTTATATGATGTATGTAGGTATAGCTATGTATTCTTTATCACGAGGTATAGTTTGTAAAATTTTTAATTTTTTTATTACTTAGGAAATTTTGGGGATGTACTTGTTTACTTTTTATGGTAAACTTGAAAATAACATGAATTTCTTACAGAAAAGATAAAAAATGGTTTTAGCCTTAGACGGCGCCTCTCCATTCGCCTTGGTCATCTACCTTATGGACAAGATAAAAATATTCTACAAATGTCCCAATTAGGTATACGACGAGAGTTTACATCTACCTTGCAAAAAGATAAAAATAAAAACAACGCTTTTTGCATGTTGTTTAAGTCCTTTATTTACATCTACCTTACAGGAAAGATAAAAATGTGCCAATTAACAAACCTGTTAGGAACCAGCATTTGATTTACACCTACCTTGTAGAAAAGATGAAAATGATATTCATGGTTACAAAAACAACCAAGCGATTAGTTTACATCTACCTTATGGACAAGATAAAAATTGACGGTTTTTAAAAATCACACAAGTGATTTTGATTACATCTATCTTGCAGATAAGATAAAAATGATTCATGCCCAGTGATATGCTGTATTTTATTTTATACACCTACCTTATGGACAAGATGAAAATGGGTGACCTAGCAGATTTTTCATTGTACAAAACCTTTTACATCTGTCTTATCGAAAAGATAAAAATGAGCTTGAGTTTTATCATTTATTAGAAGAAGGTTTACATCTACCTTATAAAAAGATAAAAATCTATTTTTAGTTTTCTTAGTGATTCTAGCTCTTTATCGTTTACAACTACCTTATCGAAAAGAAAAATGAAATGAAGTAACATTCTATCTAGCAAACAAAAAAGCAATGGTCAATGCCATTGCTTTTTACATTTTAAAGAAATACAGTTAATTTGACTGAACAGGACATGTCCATACATTGTTAATTAAGACACGTTCAATGGATAGTTCCCATGTTTCCGTAGGGTCATCGTATTGACCTTTTCTATATAACTTGCGACAGTTTCTGTTTCAGCGGGTCCTTTTGTGATTAATTTCCACTCCACAACCTCTTTAGCTACGCCAGTTGAATAACCGTCTCTAACTTGACTAGCAATTGTTTCATTTGTTCCTTGTTTCATTCTTCATTCACTCCTCATTTTTTTATTGTTACTGTTTGATTTCCCGTTTTATAAGTTATCAATTGGTTTCAGTAATACCACTTGATAGTCGTCTTCATACAAAAACTCATTGGACTCCATGACGTCTTCGACAAGTTCAAATCCGTTTTCCAACGATTCGATGTGTTCTTGAATTCCTTTAATGACAGGGAAGAAGGTTTCGCGCCCTTTTTCAGTAAAATAGGAAGCTGCGTAAACCGTACTCTTATCATATTCAAAATCGAACGGAGGAATGGGTAATTTCTTATCGAAAACAGCAATCAGTTCATCAATTTTCTGTTCAGGAATTCCCACATCTCGTAATCCTTGAATAAATCCAATTGTTTGAGGCTCATCGAAAAAGTATAGTTCATATCGGTATAAGGTAATAGGTTGCATTTGTCATTTTCCTTTATGTGAAGTTTTTCAATAAGTTACTCGTACGTAAGCAGCTTCATGCGTATACCCTACTTCTCGCATCGCTACAATACGGAGCATCGCATCTATGATGTTAAGTCTTTCGTCAAGCACAATAGATGGAACGGATTCACCTTGTTCATATGAATCAATTAAATCCTCAATCATTTTCACTTCTTTTACAAACCCGTCTCTTTTAAATCGTTCTAGCGTAAGAGTTTCGATACAAGGAATATCATCCAACTTAATTTCTTTTAGCTCAAACCAATCATTCTCGTAATCTTTCAGTTTAGGAGAACGTTGAGTAGGATAACCGTTTTGCTGTTCCTTCCATACCTTAAACCACGGATAGACTTTCACGCTTTCGTTTAACTGTTCACGGATAGCATTTGCATGAAGAGCACAAAAGAAAGTGGCGATTTTTCCATCTTCAAAGCCTTCTTCGGTTTTAATATGGTCTTTTTTCATTAAATCAACGTTTTTAGCATTTTCAACATTTCGTTTTAAATAGTACATAGTATCATCTCCTGAGTTTAGTTATTGTGTTCTTTTACAAGTATAGAAGGAGATAAGGATTTCGGTAAAAAAAAGATGGGTTTTAACAACTGCAAAAAAAAGACTCCCCAATAAATGCGCAGTCTGTTCCTTTATATACATTTTTTATAGATAAGGAGAAGTTCGGGAGGTGCATTTGTTTTTGTTTTATAGTAGAATGGTAAAAGACGACAAAAGAACCTAAATACTACATTTTAATAAAAGGGCGAATGTGTTTGTACATCTGCTCTTTTACAAAAGAGAATGTCCTCTAATTTTTATTTAAACCTTATCATATCAGGGGTTTTGGTGTTTTCGTTTAAAAACGTAAATTATAGGGCAACACTTGAAACACCAAGGTCGAGAAAGTGAGAATCCTTGCGTAGCAAACAGTTTACACCTACCTTATAAAAAAGATAAAAATTTGATTGCAATAGAATCAATTGGGCTAACAACCGTTTACATTTACCTTATAGAAAAGATAAAAATTAATGGAGCAATGCTCCTAGTCGTCAGTCAGCAGTTTACATCTAACTTACAGAAAAGATAAAAAATTCATAATGTCATATGTATTAGTAATGCCTATTGTTTACACCTGACTTAAAGAAAAGATGAAAATTCCGCCATTTCATTGACTTTCCCTTTAGTTTACATCTACCTTATAGAAAAGAACCAAAAAACTACGCTTAATATAAATGCGTAGTTTTTTGTCTTTCTAGAAAGAAGAAGTTACTATCCCTAAATAGGGTAAGGCGTTTCACTTTATTCGTTATTTTTCATATGCCCTGAGCGATTAATTTTTGTCTGTAGGTATTTTTCATTGTACTGAGAGACATCGCCCCACAGTGGTTCACGACCTGAAACGGGGAGTCCTGAGTCTTGGAGTGCTATTAGCTTCTTGGGGTTATTGGTAATAAGCGTTACAGGCTTTTGGCGTAGCGTTTTTAGGACAGCAATTGCATCCCCGTAGTTACGGGAGTCATCAACGAAGCCAAGCGCTTCATTTGCTTCAACGGTATCCAGGCCATTTTCTTGCAGGATATATGCCATCGCTTTACTAAATAAGCCAATGCCTCGTCCTTCATGGTTCGCTAAGTAGAAAACGGCACCTACTCCGTGTTCCGCTATCATGTTCATAGATTGTTTCAATTGGTACCCACAGTCACAGCGTTTACTACCAAAAATATCTCCCGTATGACAGATGCTGTGCATACGAATGAGCGCGTCATCTCCGTGTGTAAAATCTCCATACGTTAAGACACTGGATTGTTGGAATGCCGCTAGATTAGCAGAGGATAGGTTCTGTACAATGCTTTCAATATCCTCAGTTAGTTCATTTGAATTTAACCAACAATACCAGTTGAAAATTTTCATTTCTCCGTATAAGTTAACAGGAAGACGAATAGGTCCCACTAAATAAATAACGTCTTTCTCTGTTTGAATCACTTTTATCTTATCGCTTAAGACTTCTAATTCTTTTTTCATATTTATTTAACACTCCTTTTGCTCACGCATCTCTTCTATGTATAGACATTTATACAACGAAGGAGAGAGGAACTGTAATTAAATTTACTTTATGTCATTAGGTAACAAAAAGTAATTTCCTTTAGAGGTTACTCCCTGTAATTTAAGAGGTAAGTAGGAAGGAGAGCAAAAGAAAAAAGTATAAAAAAAGACCTCTAGCTAATTAAGAGGTCTTTTCATTATATACTTACTTATCTATGTAGGGTTTGGTCTGTTTTCTATCTCTTGGTACAGTGACATGTATACGCGGAGAGAAAACAAAGATAGCTGATATTTTTAAAACTTCATTTGTTTAACAAGGTAATACCAAATATCCACTTTGTGATTCCATCTCCACATTCCTTCTTCATCTATAACTAGAATCGGAAATTCAGGGTCTTGAGTCTCTACAATTTTATTAATTAAACTGCGTTTTGTTAAAGAGTTCATCGGAACTTCAAGTAAGTACGCCATTTTTTTTAACGTTTTGACTTCTAATTCTTCTATACTCTCGTTAGGAAACTTTTTGTTTAGAAATACACGTCTTCGCTGATTTCGTTCGTATGTACTCTCTTTGGGGTCTTCGGTCCACATTAGAAACCGTTCTTGAGGCATCATTCTTTATCTTTTCCTCCTTTCGCTTGCCAAAACATGAAACATTTGGTTATTACTATTATTATATCGAATTTTTTGACAAGAAAAGCGAGGTATCCGTTAGATGGGGGAAAACAAGCACGAAAACCATCTTATCTTTCTTAACAGGCAGTTCTCTTAATAGTAAACGCAACATATTTGTATTCAAGACAACCAGTAACTCATTGTGATGGGCTACAAAAGTGACAGACCGAGAAATGAACCGTGTTTTTTTCTCCATTTTTTTAAATTCTCTCTATAATAAACGTACAAAAACAATAAACCTTATTGGAGGAAATAAACAATGACAAAAATCTTAGCACTAAGTAATATTCACGGACGTCACGACGAATTGGTAGACCTTTTTCAACGAGTTACAAAGGATTATAACTTAAGCGACTTTGACAAAATTGTTTTTCTAGGCGATTACATTTCATTTGGAAAGAAAAACAAAGAAGTCATCGAGCTGTTGCTAAATCTGAAGAAGAAACATTCAAACGTCTTATTGTTAAAAGGGAACTGGGAAGATGTACTGTACACAATCCAAACCTCTCAAAAGTCAAAAGCAATCAAGCAGGCAGAGAATGTATTTTCACAGTATGGACAAATGGAGATGTTAGAAGAGTTGCGTAAGCACAAAGACTTGCTAGACCAGTGGGTAAAAGAAATTAACAATATGCCTTTGTACCACGTGGAAAGCGACTACTTGTTTTCACATGCTGGTCCGAATCTGTCAAAGTGGCAAAGTAGCAAAGATATGGACGACTTTTTAAATAAAGTGAACACGTCTCGCGACTATCTTTGGTCCATTGACAACTATACGTACTACTTGTATTACTGGACAAGTCGTTTAATTACCGACAAGCAGGTCCACGAGCCGTTTCCATATAAGATTGTATTTGGACAAACAGCGATTAACAAACTAAACAAAGAAGATAAATCAACGAAGTATACAGCGCCTTTTCAAGCAGGTCATGCATATGGAATTGATTTTGGTGGTGTCTATTCAAAAGGACAAATAGGAGCCGTTGTATTTGATGATTCAGGCATGCGTACGTATGTAACAGACGTTGGACACGCGCCAGCACTGAAAGAAAAATCGGTACCGACGCCAAAAGAAACATCTGCGCCTACGTCAAAAAAAGATGAAGCGACTTTTTTACGTACATCTAGTGGCGGAAGAATATACGTACAGTCTTCAAACAATGAGCAAGAAGCAAATACAACACAGCCCAAAGCAGAACCAAAATCAGAGCCGAAAACACAATCTGAACCAGTTACACCTGTACCACAAGTAATACAGGAAGTAAAACAGCAAGTAGTACAGCAAGTAACACAGGAAGTGCCTGTTACACCTGCAGAAAGACCACAGCAAACGCGTCCCGAACCTGTTCAACAGACAATTCGACCGTCTGCCACGTCTCGTTTTGTAGGAGCACACGCAGCAAAACCTAAACCTGTACAAACACTTGAACCGACACTTATCCAAAAGTCCACACTTCCATCAGCTATTGATTTGGAGAACATTTCTTTTGGAAAAGAATTTTATAATGAAATGTCGTTTATGAGTTCGAAAAGAGAAACTGAAGAGTCAAGACGAAGACAAAATGTTAAGAAATCATTGGATTTTTAAAGGGAACCCTGAGCTTATGCTACGTTGTAGCAAAGCTCTTTTTTTGTAACAGAAAGATATGAATGGTTCCGCTATTTATCTATTGATTGAACAGAGAATACTCTTGGAGAAAGCTAGAAAAATGGACAAAATTTGTGAACAGACATATGATAGAAATAATAAGATTAATAACTAAAAACGTACATGTACATAAGGGGAAACGATATGAACCATTTATTAAAGACATTTAAGAATACAGAGCTACTGGAAGTTTACACATATGAAGGTGCTAACAAATGCTTAGTTGGGTATATTCTTCACACCAACGAAGAGCAAACACTGTTAGCGGCCATCGGAACGTCTGGCTTATATGACGGATACACGGTTCTTGCAACAGACAGCATTGTTTCGGTAGCAACAGAAACAGAATACCTTAAGAAAATAGAAAAACTCTACAAGCTAAAAAAACAAGCTCACCCGACCTATAAAGGAGATACGGAAGACCTTATTGGAGGTGCATTATCTTACTCCAAAGAACAGAATTACATTGTCTCTCTCATGCTAGTAGATAGCGATGAGTACGCGACGACTGGATTTGTAAATGAACTCATTAATGATGAAATTGTATTAATATCAGAGGTTGATTCTTTTGGTTCAATCGATGGGAAAAGGTTCATAGACATTGAAGCCATTGAACATGTAACGATTGATGGCGAAGACGAACAAGATAGGAAGCTTCTTTTTAGTCACAACGTATAATGAAACTGAGAGATGCGTGTAGTTCTTAAGGGACACGATTGGAATGTAACGATAGAGTCGTTCATTCCAATTTTCTTTTTAGCCTTTGATAAATAAAGATTGGAGAACGGATAATGGATACAAGAAAAGCGATGTTTATAGAAATGCACAAGTTGATACACGAGCATTCACAAATCAGTCATAAATTAGCTAACCCTCCAAAAGAAGCGGTTTGGGAGGAGCTCAACTTAACCGATGAGGAAGCCTCAAGCTTACGTAAGGAGAACTTATCACCCGCTTCACTAACAGCGATTGAGAAGATTGTGAAAGATAATATGATGGGCTTATTTTTCGATTTTCTGTGTTTAGTAGACGGTGTATCAGACCCTGATGATATTGAGATAGAGAACGATGGCGTTTGGCTAGGTCTTCAAATAAAACCAAAACACTTACTATCTGAAGAAGAGTTAGAAGAGGAAGAAAATGAAGATAGTGAGCTGATGCTACATGATGAAGTGTACGATAGCTATTGGGACTGGAAAGAGAAATTCGGAGAAACCGATAATAAAGAGCAATAGCATGTTATTTAAACATCTACTTATGACCACTTCTGTAATGACTCTTATGATGTTTTTAACTATCGGTTTACTTCCTGAGATATGGCACCTATCTGAAAGTGTTTATAAGTGGACATATATGATAACGATGGGCATTTACTGGGCAGTTGTAAAGTGCAAGACAAGAGTTATTGTTATTTCTCAAGTCTTTGCAGTTGTTTTTAGTATTGCCCTTATGGAGTTACTCTTGTAATCGTATAAAAAGAAAATAAGACTAGTTAACCCTCTATACATTGTTAACAAAAGGGAAAGGGAATATTGGTATGGAAACTTGCACATTTTGTAGTATGCAACAAGAAGAAAATGAATTTTATATGTACTCGGTGACTAAAATGACTCGTGGTCGTATTCAACGAGGGTACTTTTGCAGAGACTGTAGCGACAGCCATTACGGAGATACATGGTATCCTATCTCGGGTTACGATGAAGTCTGTGAAATAAGTAATCGCGGAGATGTACGGAAAATAGAAAACAATCGCTATTACCATATCTCGCATGTACAAAACGCATCAACGCACTATGTGTACTTGCACAAAAACGGAAAGATGATGAAGAAGAATATCCTTCCGCTCATGAAAAGGTTTATCCCTCAAGAAAGCAAATAATCTATGCAGGTTTGTTTTAATTTGAGAGGAAGCGAGTTGGGACATGGCTCTAAGACTGACCGTTACAACGTTTATTTTTGCTCTTTCTTTGTTTTTTACAACTACCATATTGCCTGATGTAATGGGCATGAGCGAAAAGACGTCCATGATACTTTTCATGGCAATCACCGCCATTGTATTTGTAGTATCTAAGAACACCACAGCTGTGAACGGAGCTTCCTTGTTACTAAGCATTCCGCTATTTATGGTAATAGTTATGTTTGTTTATTAATGAAGCAGTACATAAAAAACAACCACCCTGATTTGTTCGTGTAAAGGTGCTTGTTTTTCTATAGTTTTGTTTATAATGCAATTTTACTAGATACATGTCGAAACTTTTCACGTTTCTTTACGTATGTATAAATAAGGAGGGATGCGTAATGGCACAATGTACGAACTGTCAACACAAATGGAAAGGGAAAGATATTCGAAAATCAGGATTTTCAAAAAATGGACATAAATGCCCGTCTTGCCAAACCACTCAATACATTTCCGCACGCACGCGCCGTATCTTAACGTTCGGATGGCTTAATTTACTTACATTTTTCGTGTTTCCGTTCGTGATTGAATTAAGCAGCGAAGATGAACCGCTATTATAGAAAGCTCATCTCTTGAAGAGCGTAACGCTCCTCAAAGGTCTAATAAAACTTCTGTTATTCTAGCTATCACATACATAATAGTTTGAATTTTTCACCTTTTCTTCTTATTAAATGAGATAATAAGAAAGAATTTCAAGTATATGTAAAAGGTGGGAGTAATGATGACGGAGCAAGAGAATATACTTCGAGAAACAATGCGAATGCTAGCGAAATGGAAGAATGGCGTAGAGATGAGAGAATCGGAGTTACAATATCTTCAGAAATGTTTATCAAACGTTTCAATAGAAGTTACAAAGACACTTCGTCAACTACAATTGGATAAGAAACGTTAATAAATAAAAAAACATCCTGTAAATTAGGATGTTTTTTGTTGCTTTCGTTTTCAAAACTGTATTTTACACTTCGCTTTTGGGCTTTTCCAAATTTATCGGATGATGTGACGGATAAATTTTTTCTAATTCTTCAGCTGAAATGTGATTCAAAATATAATACAGTTCAGTTCGCAAGTCTACTTCTCTCATCTCTACGAACTTATGCACCAAATGTTGTTTTAATTCCTCTATTTTGTCTTTATGTTCCCCGTCTTGTTTAAGTGATTCAAGACAAGTAAGGACTAACTGATGAAAACAGTCGATTAGGCGCTTATCATTTGGTCTATCTGAATCTATATCATAGATAGTAGGTTCCACAATGTTTTCATTCCACTCCTGAATTCCGAGACAATATACTGTATCCCATTTATTTTGATAAAAAGGCATCCACTCGTCTTGCGCCTTTTGTAGACTTTCTTCGAGTGAGAAGAAGCGTTCACCCGCAATCGTTCCACCATTCCCAAGCTGAGTTACTAATACAAGATAATCAAAAGGGAGCTCCACGCTTCGTTGCCGAGCCAATTGTTCAGCTTTTTCCCAATCAAGCGGAGGATTTAGTTTAACAGACGAATGAACAAACATTCTTCGAAGTTCTTCAATGGTTTCAAGTGTATGTTGAATAATGCTCTTTTTTCGGTTTATACGTTGTATAGCATTATCAACATTAATAACAGACAACTGCAAAGTATCCATGATATGTTGATAGGAGTGCCCTGCTTGGTACATCTTAAAAATGCTAGCTTCCGCAGGAGTGAATAGGTAATCTACATAGGTAAGTATTGGTGTTTTCATTGCATTCCCGCCTTTTGATATCGTTATTTCTTATGAGCAAGTCGGAAGATTATGATAGAAAAGAAAAGTCTCCGATAACACCTTTATTCGTAAAATCATAATCAAATTCTTTAACAAATTCATAGACCTGACTACTTGTCATTTTGTTCATAAAAAAGATTTCATCCCATTCGTAGTCCTCTTTTTGTTTAATGCCTCTTTCTTTTGCTGTTTTTAATTGATTTTCAAAGTCTTCATCAAGAATGAATAGAGCTTGAAATATTTCATCTGCTGTGACCAGTTTGAAATCATGCGAATGTTTATTTTGGAAAACATATAATTTCATGTTTATTCACCTCTTGTGGTGCTTTTAAATTCTTTTGTCTTCTATATCCTACCACAATGGAAAAGGAGATGAGTATAGTCACTGTTAAAAGCTTTTAATACAGTTTTTGCTTTCTTTTTCCTGTGAAAGTGTGTACCTTTAAAGAAAGGAACCGTAACGGGAGAAAAGGAGAAGAAGCCCATGCGATTTTTATTCGAATATAAGAACCTTTCTACAAAAGAAACCATTAATCCTACAGTCGATGTCCTTGAGACATTTTTAAACGAGCATTTAATTCGTTCTTTCCATGGAAATGCGTTTGAGTGTATATACCTTCACTTTATTACGAACCTGCCTTCTACGAAGAAAGGGTTAAGGCTCCGTTTATTGTATGGGAGCATGGCGGAAATGGAAATGGTGCATTCGTTTATAAACGAGAAGAAGCTCAACCTATCTGACTTTCATAGCTTATTGGACAAGGTACAAGAATCCATACTAAAAGCTAGTGAGATACCATATAAGGAAGGGATGTTTTATGATAGAGACACGCTCCTAGCAGACTATAAACGATGCAAGACCAACGCTCCTTCTACGCAAGAAGAGCTAGAATTCTATGCTGCAAACTTAAAGGAAACGAATAAGAGAAATTACGCCAAGCGAATAGATTGTATACTTGAACAAGATAAACAAAACCCACGACCTCTAACTAAACGTCTTGAAGAATTCGTAGTACATGACCCGTTTGATATCTTTTACCCACTCAGTTTCCGTTACTCAGAAGTGCTCAGTAGTTTTCTTCGTTCCGCTGGCATTTACTTACCTGGATACAGACAAATCCATCTCCACTTAGGCGTAAACATGATAGAGGCGAAGCAAGAGCTCGCGCTAGAAGAGTGGTACAAATACACGTATTTTGTTATCGATATACCACGCTACCAACAAAGCTCCGATAAGCAAAAAGAAGAGATGCTCCTTCAAAGTATTTCAGATGGACTACGTTATATCGCAGACTTTGACCATTTGGATAAAGAGAAAATAGAAGACGTTCTCCTGCAGGTACAAAAAGAAGGGCTAGAAGCGGAATTACTGTATCTGAGGAAAGAAAATCAGCGGTACCATGCGGAAGTCGTGTATCATGTTCCGCAACTCCACACGGATAAAGCGACATTCACTCTGCGTGTGACTGACCTTGAAACCAAGCAACAAGCGACAGCCATCATTGGAGAATTTGACTTGTTTTCAGTGGGCGCCATTCTATCAAAATTGCATATTCAGAAAGAAAAAATTGTAATTAAAGGACGAACAGGTACCGTTGCATCATACACCCGAAAAAGCAATCAAGCGTTGGATGCGTATACCTTCCTTTTTTCTGAATTATTTTATAAAAATAGCGAATTTGTAGTAGAATAGAAGTATCTTATATGGAAGAGAGATGGAAAAGATGAAAAAAAGCAATGTTGAACTACTACAAGAAGCACAAGCTCATTTAGAAGCGATTAAAGAGGAAGATATTAAGGCATTAAATCCGCAAGAACTGGCTGAATTTGAGAAATCATTCAATGAGTTTCAAGCTAGAATGGAAGAATTAAAGGCTAAAATTGAATCAAAATAGTCTATCGTAATTGCAAAAATGATTTTTTTTGCAATTAAGGAACTGTAAATAAATTTGAAAAGAGCTATGGATAATTCCGTAGCTCTTTTTGCTTTATTGTTTCTCGATATACAGAACGGTATTGAGTTTTTGTATAAAAATGAAAAATATCTCACCAAATTTTAAAAATTACTTATACTTAGATGTTGAATATACCAACCGAAAAAAGAGAGGAAGATACCTATGAACCAAACAACTACAAATCCATATCAAATCAAGGAAATGCCAAAATACCCTGCGCTAAGAGATGTTTTCTTAAATTCTTTACGCATGTTAGAACAGCAAGGAATTATTCATTCATTAACGATTGATAAAGAATTTGAGCGAACTCAAGATGTTGCTAAGATGGCATGTTTTGTTTCTGACACATATGCAGCTGAAGCACTTGCTAAAAAACTTCCATATTCTGAAAAGTATGACTGTAAGCTTTTACCGCTTATTTCTTGTGAGTTAACGGGAGTCGAAGATTTTTCTATCTCACTAGGAGTAGCGATGACAGCAGGAGAATACCTGAACGCAGATTCAGCAATGGGGCTCGCTATCTGTTCAAGATGCGGTGACCAAGTGTTTAAACAGCAATACAGAATTAACCGTCAGATGTACTCAGTTCTCAAAGCTGCATCAGCAACGTATTCTGACATTAATGATTCTTTTATTAATTTCCAAATGATTTTAGATAATGTGAGACAACTACAAAAAGAAAAAGCTGAGTAACATCAGCTTTTTTTGCGTTATTACTATTCTTTTATATGAGCAACTTGTCCATGTGAAAAGTGGTATCATTTAATTTACATTTAGATTAAGCGAGCGAAACAGTCGATATCTCTTTGGCTAGTATATTAAATTCAGCTTCAATGATTTTTTCTATATCTCTTAGCGGACTTTTATAGTGTTCAACAAATACCAACACTTGTTTATGGTATTCTTTAGGAACAAAATCCACATTTACGACAGACCCTTGTTTAAGATGTTTAATCGCTTTTTCTACCTGTCCCTTGCTTTTCAACTTTACAGGAGGCATGATAACAACTGTTTCTCCTAGGTTAACTTCTTGACCAAACAGTGTAAGCATGTAGCCCTCATAGGTGAGTGCCAACATATAATTTTGCTTATCCAAAGCCATCTTTTGCATGAAATCCGATTCGTTAAAAGGAATACTAACATTTTCAAAGTCTATTTTCACTTTCCCATTTTTTACAACGTGGTAAATTTTATTTAGCGTGTTAATTTCCTTTGGCTTAATAATCGGCGGAACATCGAACGTTATATTGAGCGTTTTTTCACATTTGTGCAATTTTGTCCAAAAATCTTTTTTTAACTCGTACTCTTTAACAACTTTCTCTCTATATTCATCACTTTCATAATTTACAGTTGACGAGAAAAAGACATTTTCTTTTTCTTTATCCAATACATAAAGCATTCCGCTCGTATATATATTTTCCAAAAGACTGACAACCATTGCTTTATGAGCAGTTTTATTCTTTGTATCTTCTTTAACATCCAATCGAAGCGTTTCAAATGTTATCTTAGGTCCTGTTTTTTGATTCTCAATTTTTATTTTTAGGTCAATATAAAAAGGGGAATGTATGTCACTGTTTGTGAATTCTAACATTTCGTAACCCTCTTGTTTAGCGTCTCGTTTCAAAATTACGTCAATATCTATACCTGGAACGTACTCGTCGTGCGTAAAAGATAATTTTAAAACTTCGTTACGAGGCAAAGGAAACATTTTAAATATATTATTTTTAATAAAAGAGTTACTTGGAACCTTTACATACTCTTCCATATAGAAATCAATTCGAATAAGATTTTCATCGTTTTCCTTTTCACTTTTGACAATGGGTTTTGTATCCCCATCTACATCAAGGTACATTTCGTGTAACTTGACGCTGACAGGCTCGTTATTCTTAAATTTTTCATCGGCATACTGACTAGCTGTAAAAGAAGAGGGAATGTCATCTACAACTTGTAAGTACATAATACCTTTAAATATAGTCTCGTCATTATTATCAGGTTCACCTAAGCGTATTTCAATAAAATCATTTTCATCTAATCTAAAACGATATTTAGAATTTTCTTCAATTTCCGTTGCTTTTTTAACAAAACTAAACAGACGGTGTGCGGATTGTAAATCCCACTCATTTAATTTTGTATGCAAATTTTCTAAAATTCCGCCTTGTATCGTTACATTAGCTGCTTGAATGTTATTGTTTCCGTTTATTGTTTGCTTCACAAACATTTGTTTAATTCTTTCTATCATCATTTCACCTCATTCATTTGAGTATTGTTTGTTGTGATTTCCATTAATCGTTTGATTGACGTCATTTTTATCGTCTGTGGAACCTACTTGTAAGTTGCCATCCCCTGTAATGGATTGGGTTAACGTTTTGTTAGGAGAATCGGAGTTGTCATTTGCTTTTCGTTTTACTAGCCAAACAATAAACGAAATAAGAGAGAGAATAGCTGCAACACCCACTCCATCAAAAATCCAGTCTGCATTTTTTATTATGAAATCTTTCATTATAGTCACATCCTCTATTGTGGTATAGTATAATTATACCATGTTTTCCATTATTCTATTGAATACCGAAAATATCTTTTTCGTTAAATAAATAGTTATGTTTTTTCCATGTATGGTCATCCAACTAATTACTAGCAAACTAACTGAGTAAGTTAGTTTTTAAAAAGGAAGGTTTTATGAATTACTCAGAGCTTCTTCAATATCAAGGATGTATTTATTTAAAATCAATATTTGAACCCGAGGACAATGCGTTAATATTGAATATCGAACGTTGTAAATTCCATGGAAATGCAGCAAATAAAGAAAATGGCGAAACTTCTTCATCTTACGCCTCTATTGATGTGGATTACACATTACCCATCATTCGCCTTACCTTTTCTTGGTACATCGGATACTCTGTTACAAACGAAAGCTTTACTGTTACGGACGAGTATGAAAGCTATAAAGGTGGCGCTTTTGCACTTTACAGCAAGTCTAGGTACCTAGACTTCATTGAAGTAAGTACTATAGCTGATGATATACATCCTGGACCGTTCAAGCATTACGGGATACATGCTTTAAATCATATAATCGATGTCGTTTCAACCGAGCCTCCGACGGTTTCATTTATACAAAGACACAGCAAATAGCGTTCTATTCATAAAAACGCACTTAATCTTTTAAACACAAATTCTCATTTACTGGTATAAAGAGTAAGGAAAGTGGCAATGATGATAGTGGAAGCAAACGTTGAAAAGATGGTGTTTCCGACTCACTTGCTTACTTTTTATCTAGCAATCCAACTTAAACGGAGGGAAAACCAATGAACAAAGAGAATCAATTTATCATCGACACATTCAATCAAGAAAAAACATTTACGTACACACCAAATGACATGGCAAGTATGATTCGAGAAAACGAAGAGATAGCAGCACCTTTTAAACACGTATTTTGTAAAGTCTTAAACATGACTCCACACAACCGCGACTTTGAAATGGGTAATCTACAGAAATATAACCTAGAACATGTTTTGTCTATTTATCCGCACCTTCTAGAACTTTCACAAGAGTCAAAACATCCTGTTATACAAGCTACTGTTTCTGATTTCTTATGGCGAATTAGCAAAATGGACGATGTAACAATTTCTAATACCGAGAGACATGCGCTTTCTACGCGGGCTTACAGTGGTTACACAAATGCATTCCAACATTTATTTCCATCGCTTGCGATGGAAGAAGATAGCCCCGTTGTATTTGAATTAGTTAACTATTTAGTTGAATCACTCTTTTTTCTGTATAAGGGAAATCAAGCGCACAAAGATGAGTATGTAAGCATTATAGAAAATTCGCTCGAACAGCTTCAACCTGACAACGGAAACCATATTGCTTTCTTTACGAATTTCACGAATGCTTTTTTTGAACATCACTTCCAGTTTTTAAAAGAGCATCGTACCCTACTTGAGGCATATGATGATGTCTGCTTGAAGTTTCATGCCTATCATGTAGAAAATAAGGTTTATGATTTCGCAATTGAAATTTGTCGAAGAGCAAACGAAGCAAAGAAATACCATCCAACAAAATCTCAACGGGATATTTGGAAGGTTCAAATGGCAAAAGACATACTTGAGTTAGCTATTAAAAGTTCAACGGACTCACGATTTCACCATAGCTTATTACTTGAAGCATCGTCTATTTTTAAAGATAAAAATTTGAATGACAAATCAGAAGAAGCTCTTTATCGATACGAACAGCTGACAAGAGAATTTAAGTTTGCTCCAATGGTTCAAAGTAAAAAGGTTTTAGAAATGTATGAGGAACAACACCATGCAAACACTGATTATTCTACTTATCTTTGTGAGCAATATACACCTCAAGAATTATTACGTACGTTTTCTTTAGGGTATCCTTACCAATTATCCGATGTGGATTTTAAATTCCCGTCAAAACAAAAAACGGAAGAGGCATCAAGAAGTGTTTCTCAATCTTCTCCATTGGCATCTCTTCTTCCACATCAACGAATAAACGAAAGAGGGCACGTGATAAAATCATATACAAGCGATACTAACAGCTCCGCATTTTTTTCACGCATATATCAAGAACAATTAGCAAATTTGCACACTGTTTTTCATAAATGCGTATCACATATGATTGAGCGTGAAACATTCACAACTGATATATTTGTTGAACATTTTTCAACGAATTCTTGGTTCGCTTCAACTCTCTTGCATGAACAATACATCCAAGATGTTCACGTTCCAAGTCATGTAGAAAAATTGAAACCTATCTTTGAACATTATGTAACTAGTAAAGTATCAAGAGCTCGCAATTATATGTTGGTTATTGACTCATTGTCATTGAAATTCGAAGGACTTTTTCGCGATGTGCTTTCCTATCATCAAAAACCAACAATTAACGTAATGGAAGATAAAGAAAGCGGCACGTTTTTCACCACAGAAAAAGATATTACAGCTCTGTTGCGTCATGAAACCATTAAAGAGGTTTTATCTGAAGATGACCATATGCTATTAACGTTCGTCCTAATAGATAAAGGTGGATTTAATTTGCGACACAACGTATCACATTCTCTTCTTCATCAATATCATGAATTTTACGCTGACATGTTAATTTTATGTTTATTGCGTTTATCAAAATACATGATTCAAACCGAAGGTGCTTGTGCATTACCTATAAGTGAGCAACCTTCGACTAACTAAGAAATTTAGGATAAAAAAAGAAAACAGCCTATGCTGTTTTCTTTTATGTTTAAGAGTCAACTGTAAAGTATTTTTTCGACAGCGTTCCTAAAAAGAATGGTGTTCCGTCCTTATTAGGTATTTCAATTTCATAATCCTCTTCGTTGTGAACTAGTACAATGGTTCCTGTCATTCCTTTTTTAATTCCTGCTTTTTCGTTATCTTTCGTAATTCTGATAACATCTAACTCTTCATATGCACTCATCGTTTCACCCTTTCTATTGTACGCCTTATCCTTATTATGCCTGGAACCGTACATGTGAAGGGGAAAATACTAACAAAACGAAATTAATCTTTTATTAATAAACTACTAGGAAGAACGATTTTAAACCGCATCACCAATAATAATTTTATATCCGTCTATCTCAAATATCTCTTTAATGGAGGTCACTTCAGAATGTTCGCAGTCACCGTTGACTATTTTTTTTGCTTTTTTAATCGCCTGTTTTTTGGCTGCTTTTTTATTTTCGCTCACAACGATAATTTCTAATCGTTCATACATGACGGCTTCGTCTCCGTTCCATACTTCCACCTCATACAAATGCATGTGATTCACCTCTACACTTAACCTTGCAAAAAAAAGAAAAAATTCCTCTTATCGTTCTTATGCTCAATAAACAGCAAAAACGTAAGTGGAATTTTAAAAAACATTTATTTTCCCCACTTAATGATATATGCGCTTATACTAGTTAGGCAAACACCAAAACAAAAATTGGAAGGAAGATGTATAATGACAACTAATTTTACAAACGAAATGAGCCCAATTATCAAAAACTCCCTACAAGCGATGGTGGACTTATTTTTGGATTTTGCCATGGAAAAAGAGGTAGGAAGTCAAATTGGTAATATCTCTGAATTTATCATTGACTGCTGCAACCTAGAAGTAACGGAAGAAGAATTTGAACTACTGGAAGAAAAGTTCATTGAAGAATTCCGCGAAGATGATGTGTTAAGCGAATTAAATGAATTTGGATTAACAGCGTTAATGGCAGATGCAATTTCTCAACTGCACCAAAATGCAGAAATTCCATTACTCATTACGATGGCTATGAAAAAAGCAAATCCCACTGTATAAAAGATACGATAAAGGAAAGATACAGAAAAAGACTTTGAGTACCAAAGTCTTTTTTCATTACTTTTTTGTTTTTTAGAATTATTTTATTTTTCGTTGCTTAACTCATCTAATTTCTTTTGAATAATCCCTTTTTTCTTCCAAGTACTCATAAGTTCTATAGAAACATTAAAATGCTCAGCCCATCGAGTCAAACTCTTTTTAGTTCCATTATATGTAACGAGATTTTGTCCTTTTATTTCTCCGCCATTTGTTAAAAAATCAAATTTTTCTTTCAATATACCTTCTTTTCTCCATTTGTAAGTAGTTACCCTTGAAACATTGAAATGCTTAGCCCATTGAGGCAGACTTTTCGTTTTCCCTTTATATGTAAATAAGGTAGGCTCATTTAATATTCCACCATTTGTTAAAAAATCAAATTTCTTTTCTAAAATCCCCTTTTTTCTCCAAGAGTATAGAGCTAGTTTGGTAGTATTAAAATGCTTAGCCCATTGGGTTAAGTTTTTCGTTTCTCCTTTATATGTAATCAGGACTTCTGACTCTTTCTTATTTTTCCCCTTTAGCAAGTCATTAAATTCTTCTTCAATTACACCTTTTTCATGCCATCTTCGTATTTTAGAACTTGAAGTATTAAATCGCTCAGACCATTGAGCTAAATTTTTTGTTTCCCCTTTATATGTAATAAGAATAGGCTTTTTATTCTGCAACTTTCCGCCTTGAGATAAATAGTCAAACTTCTCTTCTAATATCCCTTTTCGTTTCCATTCATTAAGGGTAGTACTTCCAATATTAAAGTGTTTTTTCCATTCAACAGTGCTTTTTCTTTCTCCATTATATGTAATAAAAACTTCCGAAGATTTTCTTTTTAACCCTTTTGATAAATTGTCAAACTCTTTTTCTATTGTTCCATTTTTATACCATCTTGTAATTGTTGTTTCAGAAATTTTAAAGAACTTATACCAATCTACTAAATTTTTTGTTTCACCTCTGTAAGTGATTTTTATATTATTTCGTTTATTTTTAGCTTGTTCCAGTAAAGGAATCCATTTACAGTTCAAAGGTTCATAATGTCCGTTGACATTTATACGTTCTAACGATAGATTATCTTTGTATCCATTTTTTAATGCCCATTCTTTAAAAGGTTCAAATTTCCTCCATTCCTTTGCATAACCGATTCCTCTATATCCATAATTAATATAACTAGTAGAATTTGGATTGTCGCACCTTGCTTTCATATTAATCCAAAGTTTGTATAATCTTGTATTAGAAGAACCATGTGTTTTGTTATTTCCTTTATTTTCTTTAACTAAGCAACCACAGCTTTTTGTATGACCCTTTTTTAAGTTAGAAGCGGCAACTTTCTTTATAGTTTTGTTTTGGCAATTACATCTGACTAGATAAACAGAACCCCCTTGTTTGTTATTTTCAACTCGCTTTAAAGCTGTAAGCCTTCCAAATGTTTGACCTGATAAATCTTGAAACTTTCTCATATACATAACCTCCTTCTTTTAATTTTTCATCCTATATCTTTGTACAAAAAAACAGTCTTTTCTTCCTTTAATAGACTATCAAAAAACATATTTCCTCTTGAAAACGGTGTAAAAAAACACTTTAGTGTAATGACGCACGATAATATAATGTTATTTTGCGTTAGTATGATATAATAATAGTAGGAGTTTTCTCTACCATTTACATATAGTGGATATTTTAGAAAAGTAGACGAAAAAACGACCTTTCAAATTGGGTTGTGAGACGTTTATTTTTTAATAGAATGTCATTTATCACGAAAGAGAAAAAACTTCATGTAAAGCATGTACAAGCGTTATTTGAAAACGAAGCAAACGAAACAGCAAAAAGGAGGCAAAATCATGAAGAAAATGGAAGTAGTCACGTCATCGTCACCATTTCAACAGCTCAAAGAGCAGTGGCAAGAAGCGTCATTTATCGATGACAACAACGATTTAAATTTGGAACAAGCAACCGATGAAAAATTTGCAGAGCTCTTTTTTTCCATGAAAGTACTGAAACGAAACATGTCACCTCGTACGGTAAAATCGTACAACCAGGACATGAAAACGATTCTTGCGTTTTTCTACGAGCAAGGCATTCCGTTAAAAGACATCGGCTTTATGGAAGTGAAGCTCTTTAACCAATCGATGGTCGAAAAATATGCCAACCGAACGGCGGTACGGAAATTAGATTTCTTTCGACGAATGCTTGAATTCGGACATGCCACGCATTTTTACCCGTCTCTTTATACGACGTGGATTGACAAACCATCGCTTGGAAAAGGGCATTACAGCGACAACGGAGACGGAGATAAAAACCGTACAGAATACCGTGAGCTCAGTGACCGCGAAGCCCAAGTCATTGTGCAAGCACTCGAAGGAATTGTGCGCACACCTAAGCACCGTGAAGAATTCAAAGCTCGCAATCGCTTAATGGGCATGCTTCTTTATATGAGTGGAATGCGCTCAAGTGAGTTACTAAGCTTGAACTGGGGAAGTTTTCGGGAAGACCGCCGAGGCAATTTGATTGTCGATGTTATCGGAAAAGGGCGAAAAGAACGAACTATTCCGATTTTCCGTGAAGTAGAAGAAGCGCTGCTTGACTACCGAAGACGACTTGGGGAGCCGACATCACTGAGTCCGTTTGATACGGAACCTCTTTTTTATTCGATTGAAACGTATAAACGAACAGGTGAGAAGAAACGATTATCGTACACCACGCTGTACCGTGCGATTAAATCGGCGGTGTATCACGTACAAGGAAATGAATCCATTTCGCCTCACTGGTTCCGACATACATTTATCACCAACAGCTTAGCCAATGATGTTCCGTTAGCTGTTGTGAAACAAGTTGTAGGTCATTCATCGATTGCCACGACGAATGTGTACTTGGAAAAACTTCAGGACGAAACCGTATACGATGCGTTTCGAAAATCAGGTTATCGCTAATTGCTCATAATGTTATTATGTAAACTAATAAAAGAAAAGAAGAAAAGTCCTAAAAAAACGGGTTCTCAGATTTGTTTATAACATACGTTTCTACTTATTCACTAGCCGTAGGTATTGAAAAGATAAAAATACGGCAGAGACAATTTTAATCAATATGAAGAGGAAATGCTATTTTTTCGTGAATATTTCTAAACAATAGCTGCAAAAAAAGATGTCCACTATATAGTGGACATCTTTCTGTTAACTTCCAAATAGAAATCGGGTGACATATCCTTCAATAAATGCAGCAATGGCAATAAGAGGCGTGACAACAAAGATAAAGACAAGCATCGCCTGTTTCACGGTTTTCCAAAAAGGAGGGCAAGGTTTTTTCTTTTTAGCACGTCGGAATAAGTTGGTTAGCCAACGTACAATTACATGGTTCACTCGTCCTGCATAGATGGTTGTGATAATGAAAACCGTAATTTCGAGGATGCCGTGTGGTAAAATCCCTAGAAACAAACTTTTCCATATGTTAAGACCAAGTTCATTTCCTACACACAGAAAAATGCCGATGATTGCCGTTGAACGAAGAAGAGAAAGATGATAGAAAAAAGGAATAGGAATAAGTCCTAGTATCATAATTTGAAGACAGACTATCCAGTTGTTTTGAAGCAAATGAAGCGTTCCGCCCCAATACGTTTCCTTGGATGATGTGTTCGCCCCACTATTTTTACCCCTTATTTTTTCGAGCACGTCTTTGATATCTGAGTGTTGAACATGGAGTATAAGATACAGCACAAGATACCCCAAAATGGCGGCCACAATTGCCCCTATCCAATAGTAGCCAATTTTCTTTTTATCACGATTCCACACGTCTTTGACAAGTTGAATTTCTTTTTTAAATCCATTCATGATGAGTTCCTTCATGTTTTCACCTCAAGAAGGTTTATTCCATTAAAAAGGAAATTACCCTTTCCGTTATACAAATTGTACATAAACATACATATTATGTAAGTGGTTGACCCGAAAAGAAAATATAAGCTGTTCAGATTCCATTCTATTGAACGTTTCATCTACATTGCATGTCTTAGGTATCAGGTGAACTAAAATACAATACTAGCTTTTCTAGTGCTTTTATAGACGAACCAAACTAACAGGAGGAATTATTATGATAAATGCTGTAAAACAAGTAACCATTTCAACCATTGAAAAACACCTTTTAGGGAAAAACCCAAGTGTGAAAGGGAAAGGGTGGAAATTGTCAATTGTATTGAGAAGAGGTACCGCTTTTTTCTTGGAGGAAGAAGACAAAAGAGAAATCAAAGTAGGCATTCTTGCACACCTTCGAGAAGGCACCATGGAACTTGATAGTCCTGTTGCCAATCACAAATCGAAGCTGGAATTAGAAGAAGGGTATAGGTTAAGCGTTTCATAAGGTGTAATAACTAAGAGGGAAAGTAAAGCTAAAAAAGCAGAGAAAAAATATTTTTCTCTGCTTTTTTATTTGAATTATGGGTGATACTCTTTCTTTTCGCTAAGGTAGATAAGTAAAAATAAGAAGCGATATTAGTGTTTTTATCTTTTCCACAAGGTAGGTGTCTTGGTATTACCTCTGACATCATACAAGAGTAGTACATTTTTTCATCTTTTTAATAAGGTAGATGTACGCTACTTGCTACGTTAAATGTTTAATAAATGGTTGTTACGTTCAATTATTAATTATCTGATTTTCCTGTCCCATTACATTCGTCACATGTTTCTCTGTCAGTTCCCATCCAACCAACGTTATAAGCAGTCCAGCCAGTACCTTCGCATTTTTCGCAATCTTCCATATCCAACCCTCCTTTGGTCTTTCTCCTTATATTTTATCAAATATATTCCAGAAATACCAACGAAAAGTCTGAATCTTTAAATATTTTAACGTGTTCTTTTATTGAAAAAATGAACATTTCTTTTCGACAAGGTAAATGTAAATTGGCATAACTACTGACATTATACAAGAGTAGTTCATATTTTTATCTTTTTGATAAGGTAGATGTAGATATATTCTCTTTAAAAATGGAGAAATAATTTTATTTTCATCTTTTCGGTAAGAAAAAAGTGTGTTATTTTACCCTTTTAATGTTTTTAACACGACCCTCATGGTCAAAATTCTTTGTATCAACGATGGGTCTATCCCATCCAAACATACTACCATACAACATGGATTCGCGTTGGTCTTTGGTGATATTTAACTTTTCGTTAAGAGTATCGGGGTCTTCATCTTTAATCTTCTCAGACTCAATATATCCCTCGATTCCATATTTGATAATGACCGTTTCATTGGTTTCAGGATGACGAACAAAACAAAATTCAGGCAGTGGACGCTTCATACATTTCACCTACTTTCATTAGTCTCAGATAAGTTGCGTGTATCTACAACTTACTTAATCTATTGGGTACTTTTCTACACAGGTCATACAATACCCTTTTAAATGATAAAACTTTTACAAAAGGGATTATTAATTTACACACTTATGCGCGCAGAGGGAATCTTTTAGCGCAATAGGGGCACCAAGCACCGTTAATTACGCTTCGTGGCTTTTGGTAAAACTGATGTTGCTGCGGGCACTGTATTTTGACAAACAACAGTTTCTTGTCAACAAGTAATACCTTTCCTCCATACTTCCGAACGACTTCTTTCACTTTTTTCCGAATCGGATGTTCCACGATTTCACCTACTTTTTTTCATTTTCATCTATGTTTTTTAGAACCTTTTACTTTTCCTTGAAGAATATGATGTGAATACAAAAAAGACCTCTCAGATAGAGGTCCATTTTGTACGCTAGTGGAAGAGATTATCATTTGCTAGCAAGGTCTTTTTGATAAGGTAGATGTAAACGGTATTTTTCATTTTACAGACGGTGACGGATTAATATTTTTATCTTTTTCATAAGGTAAATGTGAAATTAGCAACCCTATGCACGGTTACAATAGACCATCGTTTATAAACGCGTTGGATAACTAAAACGAATTTGGTTACTGTACGTTCCTACGACAATTTCATTTTTATCTTTTCTACAAGTTAAATGTACACTACTTTGAGTATCTAATAGAATCCTAACTGTTTGTTGTTATCTCTTTAATAAGGTAGATGTAAATAAAAGCATTCGCGTTATTCAAGTACCTTCATTTTTATCTTTACTTTAAGGTAGATGTTTTTAAAAAGCAGTCGGGGCATTCCCAGTACCTATTTTTTATCTTTACTTTAAGGTAGATGTAAGTCTCTTATCTGACAGTAAAGTCCGTTCCTTCTTTATAATTTTCATCTTTTCGATAAGAAAGGTGTAAACAAATTTCTAAAAAAACAAATCCAGCTCAATAATTTTTATCTTTTTGATAAGGTAGATGTAAATAAAAAACAGTCGAGGTATTCCCAGTACCTCCATTTTTATCTTTTCTACAAGTTAAATGTTTAATAATAGGGCAGGATATAACCATCCTTCTCTTTTTTTTCCATCTTTTCATTAAGTTAGATGTAAACAATTATGAACTTAACTATCTTCGCAGTAATGTTATTTCCATCTTTTTAATAAGGTAATGGTTTTGAATTTATTTTATTGTTTTCCAGAAAATTCTTGTCTGTAACGTTAGTGTATCACATTCATTTTTTAATTTCACGTTTTTACACTTCCCCCACTTAAAACACAAAATGTTACGAAGCAAATACAAAAAAACTTTGACAGCATATAACTATCAAAGTTTTTATCCGTTTATTCACTTTTTAGGATACCTAGCCTTGTTAATTTTCCATTGTCATCTTTAACATATACGTAGTATTCTTCAAACCCCTGCAAATCAGGCAATTTCTTTTTCTCATTAAACAAAAGAGCTTCTTTTAAGTCACTTCTGTAGGCATCCTGGCCGTTTAATTGACATACGTAGTGTTCCGTTCCATCAATGATTCGTCCAATTCCATATACAATGCTCATAATTCAGTCTCCTTTTATATGTGTTTTATGTTGAAAAGATATTTTTCTTCATTATACCGTTCTTTCAGAAATTCATAATAAAAAGAGCGATATTCATGTTTTTTTCTTTCCCTCATACACTAGTACTGTACAAAAAAGAGTTAGGAATATTATAAGAAGAAAAGGTAGGGATAATTATGAAACAACTGTATGTAGGTGTTTATCAAAGTGAGCAAGGAATGGGTGTTCATCCTGTTGTTAGCGATTCAAAAACGGAAGCATTTTTTCTTCTAGAATCATATGCTCGCTTTATCCGAGCGGAGGTAGTGGAACTTCTCCATGTAGATAGGACTAAGGGCTATCAATTAGAGATTGTGAGAAAAGACCAAGTGAAGGAAGAAGAACCTTTACGTTTATTTTTCGTCACATATATGTATCAAGAAACAATGGAAGTGTTTCGTACATTTGTAGTTGGAAAAGACGAAGAAGATGTACTATTCCATTTTCATCACGGAGATGTGGATACGATTGATTTTTCAAAGGAGCCCATGTTCCATTCACTTGATATATCTGAAGTGTATGAATACGTAGTGGTTCCAAAATTGGATTATTCAACTGCGATGTAAGAAATAGTCGCAACAAGCAACACGTTCTTTCCTTCTATCATCTTATTGTAAGAAGGAAAAAGAAAAAACATAGCGCAGAATTATCATAAGAACACCACGTGTTAAAAAGAACTAGGAAAATTATAAAAAAGAAAAAGGTGAAAGAAGTATGGAAAAACTATTTTTGGGTTTTTATATTGATTTAAACGACGGTGGACTAGGTGTTAGTTCGATTACGAGCGAACTTGAACATGAGGATGAAGCAACAGAACTTTTAATGGAGTATGCCGAAGAAAATGACTTACACTTCCAAGGATGTGGATATGTAGACCATGTAGATGGTTATGACATTCAAGTGATAGACAAAGATGAACACGCACAAGTAGACAGTGAACATAAACTGTATTGTGTCACGGTCATTGATAAATTGGTACCCAAAGCGAATTCAACACTCATTGTTGGAAAAAATGAAGAAGATATTTATTTACAACTTTACAAAAATCCACAACATGGCATTAGCATATCGTCATCAAGCATGATTCAAATTCTTCCCTTAACGGAAACAGGAAATTGTTACATCGTTCCGAAATACGTCAATCAACAAGCTATCTGAAAACAACATAGAAGATGGACAATCATAAAAAGCAAAAAGGTGGACTCAATATGGAAAAGGAAAGAATTAAACTCTATGTAGGAATGTATTTAAAAGACCGTCAGCCATACAGCCAAGCAATATTAGGAACGTGCCAAGAAAAATCAATGGCTTACTTGTATGCCAGCGCTGTACCTTATGGATACGACGTAATAAGTGCAAGCGTGGTTGATGTAGTCGATGATTATGAGATTGACATTGTAAAAGAAGAGGATGTAGAAGAAAAAGACACAGAACTACGATTGTTTCTTATTATATATGTGAATAAAGAGACAAAACGAGTCAAAACTTTTTTTGTCGTCGGACGCGATGAGGAAGATGCATACCTTCAGCTGCACAAACAAAAAGGTGAAGAACTAAACATTACTTTCTCTGATTCGCATGATATTGATTGCAGAGATTTCACTCAGACTGATGGCTACCGAGTTGTTCCGCGAAAGATAAAACAAACTCATGCTAGTTAACCTTCCTTTTGGAAGGTTTTTTTATGTTTTTATAAAGTTTTAACCATTTCAAAAACCATCCAAAAAATAGAAAAGTAGTTTTTTGATTTCTATCCATTATGAAATCTTACTGACAAATTAGACAAAGATAAAAACAAAAAAAAGATATGTTTTTATCTATTTTCAATGTAAAAAAAGAGAATTCTGGAAATGAATGTGATAAACTAAGGCTATCCACTTTGAAAAAGGTGATACAGATGGAAAAAGTCAGACGCAAACTTATGGATTGCTACGGTGAAACCAAAATGAGAACCGTGTGGAAAGCAAAAACAAAGATTGATAGCAATTCGCCTCAAGTGGGCTATTTCTTTGATGAACCCACATTAGGTGCATGGACGCAGTTTCAAAAAGAACCTCTCAATAGAGTTGAAAAAGGCAACATCAAAACCATATCCGTCTATATTGATGACATTCAACAAATAGACGGCAAAACGGTGGTTCTCTCTACACGTGAACTAACTCTTGATAAACTTGAGGACATCTTTTTAAAGAGCTCCATTCGTAGCGGCCATATAACCAAAGAGATGCTTCACGAACTTTGGTCTTTAGAAGGTCAAAGGTATGAATTCATTGTCATCAGTGACAAACATCACCCGACAAAGTTAAAACAAATCAATGAACAACTAGATGAATTGTTAAAAGGAACGCTTGAACACGCAAAATCCCTCTCTTTTAAACTGGAATGGGGAAAAGGTGTCAGCTTAGATGAAATCTTTTTGACAGAAGAGACGTTGTTTCAACCTCGTATATTTGAGGAACCTCCGCTATCGTTATTTGGCGAATCTGAAGAAGAAGAACTTCAAGGGAAAATAAAAATTCATGTATTCTTATTTGGGGTCTCATCCTGACGCATCCAAGCAAAGGCACATTCTAAAACAAGAAAAGGTGTGATAACCATAACGTATGAAGTGATTTTTTACTGCCATGTCCTCCCTATGTGGGAAGTGAAAAACAGCGGGTTAACGCTCGTTGAAGCAGAAGAAAAGTTAAAAGAGTGGGAACTCCATGGAAAGTACAGCTATTCTCATATGGATTGCTGTCGTTACTTTATTCAACCTGAATTATAAAGCTTTAGGAAACACTATAATACTTGTAAACAGAAAGGGTGTTGCGTATGGAAAAAGTGAGACGTAAGCTAAGTGACGCTTATGGAGAAACCGAAATGAGAACTGTATGGCGCTGTACAGGGAAAATAGGTACCCATTCTTCTAAGGCAGGGTATTTCTTTGATAAACCTGAAGCGGGCATTCTTACTCAATTCGCTAAAGAATCACCAAATAGGTCAGAACAAATGTACAAGAAAGCCTTATCAGTCCGCATAGACGAGGTACAAGAACATAACGGTATCATACTTGTTTTTGCTACACAGTTTTAATACAAAAGGAGACGATAAATATGATAGTAAAAAAACCTGATTGGACATTAATTCGCGAAGGTGAAGAACAAGGACACATGGTAAGCATGACAGGTACTATTGAGCCTAAACGAACACCTTTAAACGATGAATTGAGTAGGTACTTCCGCAATGAGCTTCCTCGTTATCAAGGAAGCTTTAACGAAGAAGACGGAGAATCCATATTATATTCCATTAATGAGTACATCAAAGAAAACAAGATTGATAAATACTTACTTGATTTTCCGTTAACAAGCGGAACGGACGTCCATTTGATTCCCATCACTGAAAACCTCAGCTTGAAACTGATTGTGGCAGATGAGTATCACGGTGACGGCGATTATTCTAAGTATGTCATGTCTGACTTCTTTCTTATTAATGAACACACATCGACAGAAGATGTTGATGCACTCATTCAGTTTGTAAAAACATACATTTTAGGTGCTATTTAAGAAAATTCATACTTAATTTCATTGGAGGAATGCCGATATGTTCTCTTATTCTAGCGATTACGTGGTAGATGGTGATTCTCATTACGTTTTTGTGTATGAACCTAGTGATTTTTCACTTCCGTCATGGTCAGGTGTGACAAAAACAGATAACTATTTTTGTTTTCCTATTAAGTTCTTTTACTTGTCTCGTTCGGAGCACCAACATTACAAACAGGTATTCACAGAGTTTCATCTCTTGTATGACCCAGTAAAAGATAAGGTGGTCGTGGAGGATATCCCATTTAATCGACCTCTTTCCAGTTTCGGAAGCATAGAAAACCAACGATTCGTCTTAGATAAATGGCTACGGTCTTCCTCCTTTTCAGGATACATCAAACATGAATTACAAAACTTGTTAGATGCACGGGATAGTGGGTTTCATGAAGAGGAACACAATCCAGTATCTATTTTGCACGCACAACAGATTCAACAGATGTTGACTCATTTTCTTTTTTTAGCGAGAACATCCTATCAAGATGTGGAGATACGTTCTACTACATCCATATAAAACAAGTGTTATGACGGCTAAGCATGTTAAAAACAATGAAGAATCAATAATTAAGGGGAATGACATACGATGAAACTTACACTTTCACAACTAGCAGATGATATTGAAATCGGCGTTGAGGGCTCACACCTTACTTATACGGCAGGCGAGGTAAAAGAAGAAATCCTTAAATTTGGGGAGTCTCACCATGAAACACCCAACTGGTATACGATTAAACGCAATAAATGGACACCTGATGCATCATCAATGATAGAAAGCTATATTGAGAACGAAAGCCATGACATGTACGAAGATTGGTACGATGTTGCGATGGAGCGCATTGACGACCAATTAACTCATCAAATACAGGCTCTTCTCGAACAAGCTTTTAAAGGTAAAGATGTCACGACTTTTTGGACGTACGATAAACCCGTGGAAATCGATATCCTTCCGAACAGCTGCATTCGATTATTTTTTCAGCCAAAAAAGGATATTTATTGGATACATTGGGGACGGATGGTTAAAGCATTTGAAAAAGGAAACACGTACGCAGCGATGAAACACACAGACGGCACTATCACCGCTCGTAGCCCTTATCATCAAGGACTTGCAGACGATATTGAGTTAGATGCTATTACACTTTTGTAACGGTCTTAGACTCATTGCGTCCTAGCATAAATCAATAAAAGAACCAGCGAAACAAGAACCAGTAGAAAGTGGTGAAATGATGATAAAAGTAGAGATTTGCGAATGCATTCAACCCTTTAATAAGCGATTTACGAAAGGACAGCTTTATATTTTACATTCATCTAAAGGTAACGGTCAGCTGTGCGCTTATTCATCTCAAACAGAAGGCTATCGCATTACACCACCACGTTTCCGAATGTATATGCTTCAGCCTTTGTACGAGCTGTACTTCAAACCACTAGCAAGCATCCATGTACAAAACCATACACAAGCAAATTTGTTAAAAAGAGAATCGGTTGAAACGATACTCCAACGTATCACACACCCGTTTCCTCTTGAAAAGGAGAAGAAATCTGATGTCTACGTATGATGGTGCTTATACAACTAGAAACTATTCATCTATGGATATTCCCGCAAAGAAAAAGGAAGAGATATATGAGGTTCTCGACAGCAAGTTCATTGATTCTCATCATTACCACGGCTCGTGGTTTGAATACACATGGGAACTAACCCTAAAAGACAATGGCGGAAAAATTATAACCAAAAGACTGGATACATGGAGTGATTATCAGTCTTTAAACGGCTCGACGATTAAGTACGACGGAACCACATTTAATAAAATTTCATAAACTTGACCTTCGTTCTACTTTCATTCTGCAAAACAGAAGTTCAAGAAAACCATTTTGCGGAACAAATACTGCAACTATACGACAATTAGGCTAAAGAGGAAAAGACGCAAAGGGAATAAATTGCGTTTTTTTCTCTCTTTTTTTTATTTTCGAGTAACATTTAAGGGACAAAATTTTTGGAGGTTTAAGAATGAAGTTTTCTACAATCAAGAAAGTGGTTTTAATTACCTTACTCGCATTTACACTAGGTAACGCAATGATAACAAGGAGTTTTGCAGCGACACCAACGTACCAGTTACCAGATACCGTTCCTGCAGATGATATTTCTCAAAAAAAGACTGAAGGATATGATGTAAATAGCTATATCCCACCTATCAATAAAACTTATCAAGGTGACACATTGATTAAAGATTTGTGGAACCAGGGATATTACGGAAAAAATGTTAACATTGCTGTAATTGACTCAGGAGTCGATAGTAATCACGAAGACTTAAACATTTACAAAACATTAGATTGTTTTACCGACCTTGAAAAAGGCTGTATTGAAACCGATGGAGACACCGATTCAGACTATCATGGTACACATGTATCTGGCATAATAAATGCACCGCACAATAACATCGGAATTGACGGCATCGCTCCACAAGCAAACTTATATAGTATGAGAATTTCTGAAAAAAGAGATGATAAATTATATTTTAATATTAAAGCTTACGAAAATGCAGTAGATTGGGCGATTAAAAATAACATTAATATCATTAATTTCAGTTTAGGCTTTAAAGAAAAGGACAGTTTCACGAAAAAAGTTAACGAAGCTGTAGATAAAGGTATCTTATTTGTTGTAAGCACAGGAAATGATGGTAATGCAGAGGATGAGAAAGACAGGGTAGTTAGCTATCCTGCTACATTAGATAGTGTAATATCTGTAGCTAACATGGAAAGTCCATACTCCAGATTTGAAACTTCATCCTTTGGACCCGAAGTATTTATCGGAGCTCCTGGCGTTGGAATTAATAGTACCATACCTCTTGATAAAGATAATAACGATTATATAAGAGCCATAAGTGATGAAGATAAAAAAGTTACGAACAAGTGGGATAAAGATAACCCTGAGGGATATCAGCAATTAAACGGAACTTCGCAGGCTGCGCCTATCGTCGCAGGAACGCTAGCCTTGCTTAAAGAGAAATATCCAAATGCATCAGGAGAGAAGTTAAAAGAATATCTTAGAGTAATGGCTGCTTACCCCACAGGAAATGTTGTCGAGGGGACAAATGAAAGAATTGACCCTACAACGAATCAAATTAGAAATAATGATGTGGGATATGGTTTTCTACAAGCAGAAGTTGGAGTTCCTACAGAACAAACGATTACGCTGACCCAAACAACAAAAATTTACGATTTACCCTATGACAA
>Ga0207655_1000293_pt1 | contig 75503 bp, 71 predicted proteins | sample KBSM44metaG_FD_184398 | JGI IMG/M metagenome (GOLD analysis project Ga0207655, IMG submission 184398) | Miscanthus rhizosphere microbial communities from Kellogg Biological Station, Michigan, USA - KBS M4-4 metaG (SPAdes) (version 2) | ecosystem: Host-associated > Plants > Roots > Rhizosphere >... | reverse complement strand
AGCTGGTGGAATATATGACTATCAAAGTAGGTATCAACGGTTTTGGCCGTATCGGTCGCATTGTTTTCCGTGCTGCTCAGGAACGTTCTGACATCGAGATCGTTGCAATCAACGATCTGTTAGACGCTGACTACATGGCATACATGCTGAAGTATGACTCCACTCACGGTCGTTTTAACGGCACCGTAGAAGTGAAAGACGGTCATCTGATCGTTAACGGTAAAAAAATCCGTGTTACCGCTGAGCGTGACCCGGCTAACCTGAAGTGGAACGAAGCAGGCGTTGACGTTGTTGCTGAAGCAACTGGTCTGTTCCTGACCGACGAAACCGCGCGTAAGCACATCACCGCTGGCGCGAAGAAAGTTGTTCTGACTGGCCCATCTAAAGATGACACCCCAATGTTTGTTAAAGGCGCTAACTTTGACAAATACCAGGGTCAGGACATCGTTTCTAACGCATCTTGCACCACCAACTGCCTGGCACCGCTGGCAAAAGTTATCAACGACAACTTCGGCATCATCGAAGGTCTGATGACGACTGTTCACGCGACCACCGCAACTCAGAAAACCGTTGATGGCCCGTCTCACAAAGACTGGCGCGGCGGCCGCGGCGCAGCACAGAACATCATCCCATCCTCTACCGGTGCTGCTAAAGCAGTAGGTAAAGTACTGCCAGAACTGAATGGCAAACTGACTGGTATGGCGTTCCGCGTTCCGACTCCAAACGTATCCGTTGTTGACCTGACCGTTCGTCTGGAAAAAGCAGCGTCTTACGAAGAAATCAAGAAAGCAATCAAAGCGGCTTCTGAAGGCGCAATGAAAGGCGTTCTGGGTTACACCGAAGACGACGTTGTTTCTACCGATTTCAACGGCGAAGTTTGCACTTCCGTGTTCGATGCTAAAGCTGGTATCGCACTGAACGACAACTTCGTGAAACTGGTTTCCTGGTACGACAACGAAACTGGCTACTCCAACAAAGTTCTGGACCTGATTGCTCACATCTCCAAATAAGTTGAGATGAGAATCTGATTCAAAACGGATCTAAAAAGGCGACCTCGGTCGCCTTTTTTATTGCTTTACGTTTACGGCTAACCTTTAGGATTGCACCATGATTAACAAAATTTTTGCTCTCCCGGTAGTTGAACAACTTACCCCTGTACTTTCTCGCCGCCAGCTTGATGACCTGGAACTGGTTGTGGTCGATCACCCACAGGCCAAAGCCTCTTTTGCTCTTCAGGGCGCACATTTGCTCTCCTGGAAACCGGCCGGAGAAGCCGAGGTCCTGTGGCTGAGCAACAACACTCCGTTCAAAAACGGCGTCGCGCTGCGCGGCGGCGTGCCGATTTGCTGGCCTTGGTTTGGCCCGGCGGCACAGCAGGGTCTGCCTGCTCACGGCTTCGCGCGTAATCTGCCGTGGACGCTGAAAGCACATAACGAAGACGACAACGGCGTGGTGCTGACGTTTGAACTGCAAAGCAATGAAGCAACGCTGAAACTGTGGCCGCATGACTTCACGCTGTACGCCCGTTTCAAAGTGGGCAAAACCTGCGAGATTGAGCTGGAAGCCCATGGCGACTTTGAAACCACTTCCGCCCTGCACAGCTACTTCAACGTGGGCGACATTAGCGCGGTGAAAGTGAGTGGCTTTGGCGATCGTTACATCGATAAAGTCAAAAATGCGGAAGAAGGTGTGTTGTCCGATGGCGTACAGACTTTCCCTGACCGTACTGACCGCGTGTACCTGAATGCAGAAGCCTGCAGCGTGATCCACGACGGTGCACTGGGTCGTAACATCGACGTGGTACACGGCCATCACAGCAACGTGGTGGGCTGGAATCCAGGCCCGGCGCTGTCCGTCAGCATGGGCGACATGCCGGATGACGGTTATAAGACCTTCGTTTGCGTGGAAACCGCGTGCGTGACCCAACCGCAGAAAGCGTCGGAAGAAAAACCTTCCCGTCTGTCTCAGTCGATTCGCGTCGCGAAACGCTAATCGCTGCCGACACCAACACGCTGCACCAACACAATGCAAAACAGGGCGTTTCCGCCCTGTTTTATTGCATCTTAGGCACTGAAAAAGTGCGCTATCAGAAGCTGTAGGTTATCCCGGTGGACAACAGCCCGGTCCAGTTTTTATCGACCATCGGGCTGTCGGTCACTTCGTCCGACAGGCGGGTATAACGCCCTACCCCATACACGCTCCAGTCTGCATTCAGCTTATAGTTCACAGAAAGCTCGACATACGGGTTCCAGCCGTCGTTAGGATCGTAGCTGCGCAGGCCACTTTTCTTCGACTCGTTTTTGGAAACACCATAGTAGTAATCGTTCTGGTTCTCGCTGTTCCACTGTAAACCGATCCCCGGGGTGACGGTCAGGTTACCGGCGTTATAACGGTACAGCCACGCCATATCCCAGGCGATGCCGTTGCTCTTATCAAGCGTGTCACCAGCAAGCGTGGTGCGCAGGAAGCCGTATTGGGTGAAGTGCATATAGGACAGGCCGGCCATCATCGTCGACTGGCGACGATCGAGCTTACGCAGTTGATTGTTGTCGCTGTCACCTGGCTTAAAGTACAGCGGCGACCAGTAGGCGGTGATGGAGAGCTTATCGGCAGTATCGTTCCACAGGTAGTACCCTGCGCCGATGCCATGGAACCAGAAGTTATCACTTTCAAAATCAATGGCCGGGAACGGGTACACATCACTGCTGTACTGTTTGTACGGATGTCCAACCACCCCCACGCCTGCGCCGAGCGTCAATTTACTGTCGGCAGCCTGCACAACGGTCGATGCTGTTGCGAAGAGCAGACCCGTTGTTAATAGTTTGATTAATTTCACGTTGCATATCCCTTTCAAATTACAAGCGGCTGAAGTTTACCCGCCCGGTCCGCTGGCCTCAAATTATTTACTTCTGCTTACGATATTTAACCGCTCAAATTGCCAACGTCAGATGACACGTCGCTTGCAGTCCGATGACAGTCCGGTGAATCCCTTGAATTATCTTCCACTTTAAGTCGCGGTATTTTTTGATGAGTTATTGATATGTCATTGAAATTGACTTTTGCCAACATGCAAGTTTTCCAAATGCCATCTACGCTTAAATTCAGAAGGTGTAATCGCGGGGCACGTTATGTTTTCAGACCCGTCAACCTGGCATAAGGGTTGCTGGAGATTGGACAAGCGCGGTTCAGTTTACCTCTTCCGGGAGCCTCTATTACTCATACGAACGGCTCTTATCCTGTGCTAAAAAACGAAAGGACGGCATGCCATGAATATATTCGATCACTATCGCCAGCGTTATGAAGCTGCCAAGGACGAAGAGTTCACACTGCAGGAATTTCTTGCAACCTGTAAGCAAGATCGCAGTGCCTATGCCAATGCGGCAGAGCGTCTGTTAATGGCCATCGGTGAACCCGTAATGGTGGACACTGCCCATGAGCCACGGCTGTCCCGTCTATTTTCGAATCGGGTGGTTGCACGCTACCCGGCGTTTGAGGAGTTTTATGGCATGGAAGATGCTATCGAACAGATAGTGTCGTACCTGAAACATGCCGCTCAGGGACTGGAAGAGAAGAAACAGATCCTCTATTTACTCGGCCCGGTGGGTGGCGGTAAATCATCGCTGGCAGAACGTCTGAAGGCGTTGATGCAACGCGTGCCGATTTATGTGCTGAGCGCCAACGGCGAGCGCAGTCCGGTCAACGACCACCCGCTGTGCCTGTTTAATCCGCAGGAAGATGCGCAGATTTTGGAAAAAGAGTACGGCATCCCGAACCGCTACCTTGGCACCATTATGTCGCCGTGGGCGGCAAAACGGCTGAATGAGTTTGGCGGCGATATCACCAAGTTCCGCGTCGTGAAAGTGTGGCCGTCGATTCTGGCGCAGATTGCGATTGCGAAAACGGAACCGGGCGATGAGAACAACCAGGATATCTCGGCGCTGGTCGGTAAAGTGGATATTCGTAAACTGGAAAACCACGCGCAGAACGATCCGGATGCGTACGGTTACTCCGGTGCGCTGTGCCGCGCCAACCAGGGTCTGATGGAATTCGTCGAGATGTTTAAAGCACCGATCAAAGTGCTGCATCCGCTGCTGACCGCAACTCAGGAAGGCAACTACAACGGTACCGAAGGGATCTCCGCCCTGCCGTTCAACGGGATTATTCTCGCGCACTCCAACGAATCGGAGTGGGTGACCTTCCGTAATAACAAGAACAATGAGGCGTTCCTTGACCGTGTGTACATCGTCAAAGTGCCTTATTGCCTGCGGATCTCCGAAGAGATCAAGATTTACGAAAAACTGCTTAACCACAGTGAGTTGACCCATGCGCCATGCGCCCCGGGTACTCTCGAAACGCTGGCGCGATTCTCTATTCTGTCGCGTCTGAAAGAGCCGGAAAACTCGAGCATCTACTCGAAAATGCGCGTGTATGACGGGGAAAGCCTGAAAGACACTGACCCGAAAGCGAAATCCTATCAGGAGTATCGCGACTATTCCGGCGTGGACGAAGGGATGAACGGTCTGTCGACGCGCTTTGCGTTCAAAATTCTCTCGCGGGTGTTCAACTTTGACCACGTAGAAGTGGCGGCCAACCCGGTCCATCTGTTCTACGTCCTGGAGCAGCAGATTGAACGTGAGCAGTTCCCACAGGAGCAGTCGGAACGCTATCTCGAGTTCCTCAAAGGCTACCTTATCCCGAAATACGCTGAGTTTATCGGCAAAGAGATCCAGACTGCGTATCTTGAATCCTATTCTGAATATGGGCAGAACATTTTCGACCGTTATGTCACCTATGCAGACTTCTGGATCCAGGATCAGGAATACCGCGACCCGGATACCGGTCAGCTGTTCGACCGCGAATCGCTGAATGCGGAACTGGAAAAAATTGAGAAGCCAGCCGGGATAAGCAACCCGAAAGACTTCCGTAACGAAATCGTCAACTTTGTGCTGCGCGCCAGAGCAAACTACAGCGGACGGAACCCGAACTGGACCAGCTACGAAAAACTGCGCACGGTTATTGAGAAGAAAATGTTCTCGAATACCGAGGAGCTGTTGCCGGTGATTTCGTTCAATGCCAAGACTTCAACTGACGAGCAGAAAAAACACGATGATTTTGTCGATCGTATGATGGAGAAAGGCTATACCCGCAAACAGGTTCGCCTGCTGTGCGAATGGTATCTGCGCGTACGTAAATCGTCGTAATGTAGAAAGTCGCCCGGCGGCGCCTCGCCTGCCGGGCCTACGTAGCAGAAGGTTGGCAAATGCAGTACGGGAGGGAATATGACCTGGTTCATAGACCGACGCCTGAACGGTAAGAATAAAAGTGCGGTGAACCGCCAGCGCTTTTTGCGCCGCTATAAGGCGCAGATAAAACAGTCGATCTCCGAGGCGATTAACAAACGTTCGGTGACCGATATCGACAGCGGCGAGTCGGTTTCTATTCCGACAGACGATATTAGCGAACCGATGTTCCATCAGGGACGCGGCGGCCTGCGCCATCGTGTACATCCAGGCAACGATCACTTCGTGCAAAACGACCGTATTGAACGCCCTCAGGGTGGAGGCGGCGGCGGAGGGAGCGGTCAGGGACAGGCGAGTCCGGACGGCGAAGGCCAGGACGAATTCGTGTTTCAGATCTCAAAAGATGAATACCTGGATCTGCTGTTCGAAGATTTGGCCCTGCCGAATCTGAAGAAAAATCAGCACCGCCAACTGACGGAGTACAAAACACATCGCGCCGGATACACCGCCAACGGCGTGCCGGCCAACATTAGCGTGGTGCGCTCCTTGCAGAACTCACTGGCGCGGCGTACGGCGATGACCGCCGGGAAACGTCGCGAACTGCGGGAACTGGAAGCCAGTCTCGACACCGTCGCCAAAAGCGAGCCGGTGCAGCTGCTGGAAGAGGAACGTCTGCGTAAGGAGATTGCCGAACTGCGGGCCAAAATCGAGCGCGTACCGTTTATCGACACCTTTGACCTGCGTTACAAGAACTACGAGAAACGCCCGGAACCCTCCAGCCAGGCAGTGATGTTCTGTCTGATGGACGTCTCCGGTTCGATGGATCAGGCAACCAAGGACATGGCGAAGCGTTTTTACATCCTGCTGTATCTGTTCCTCAGCCGGACCTATAAAAACGTCGATGTGGTGTATATCCGCCATCACACCCAGGCGAAAGAAGTGGACGAGCATGAGTTCTTTTATTCGCAGGAGACCGGCGGCACCATCGTCTCCAGCGCCCTGAAGCTGATGGATGAAGTGGTGAAAGAACGTTACGACCCGGCGCAGTGGAATATCTACGCCGCGCAGGCGTCGGATGGTGACAACTGGGCCGATGACTCACCGCTGTGTCATGAAATTCTGGCGAAGAAAATTCTGCCGGTGGTGCGGTACTACAGCTATATCGAAATCACCCGCCGGGCGCATCAAACCCTGTGGCGTGAATACGAACACCTGCAGGCGATGTTTGAGAATTTTGCCATGCAGCATATCCGCGATCAGGAAGATATTTACCCGGTCTTCCGGGAACTGTTCCACAAACAAGGCACCACCACCAGCTAAGCCCCTCAGCCAGATAGCATTTATCTGGCTGATTTTCTTCTGCCTCCCCTATTCCTGCCACGCTTGCCCCACCGCATCTGAGCGATTATCCTGACCGTTCGGTTCTTTTGATGGAGTCACTATGTCTGACATAACGTCGTCTGAAATAGCATCCCGCGACGTTCACCAGCATTTGCTGGCCGTGCTGAATACTCAGCAGGCTCGTTTTCGGGTGATGGAACATGAAGCCATTGGTAAGTGCGAAGCGGTGTCTGAGGTGCGCGGTACGGCGCTCGGACAAGGCGCTAAGGCGCTGGTGTGCAAAGTGAAAGGTAACGGTGTCAAACAGCACGTACTGGCGATCCTGGCCGCCGATCAGCAGGCAGATTTATCCCGCCTGGCGTTGCATCTCGGCGGCCTGAAAGCCTCGCTGGCAAGCCCGGCAGAAGTGGATACCCTCACCGCCTGCGTGTTTGGCGCGATCCCGCCGTTCAGCTTTCACCCGGCCCTGAAGCTGGTCGCCGATCCGCTGCTGTTTGAGCGTTTTGATGAAATCGCCTTTAACGCGGGATTGCTGGAAAAATCGATTGTGATGGATACTCAGGATTACCTGCGGATTGCCCAGCCTGAACTGGTTGATTTTCGACGCGCGCAAGACGCTGAATAACGACAGGCGCTAGTGGTGTCTTTCCAGAAACAGGACGGACGCCACCAGAATCACCCCCATCGATAAAAATGAGAGCAGGATAGTCAGCGTTTCGATAAACAGTTGATCGTGCATTATTACCCTCCCATTCTGAATTTCTCTTTTTACGCCCCCTTAATGACACTGGCATGACAGCGTGTTTTTTCTCCTGCGCAATAATTAAAGTGCAATTTGTTACCGGTATCACGAAAAGGACTTTCCATAAGTCTGATGCCAAATCTCGTAATTGTTAACTTTGCTCTGCTGGTTAACCATCAATGTCAGAACATCCTCAAATAAACCTTACACTGGCAAGGTGAATACAATGACTGACAAGGTAACCCGCAAAGAAAAAATCAGTTATGGGTTGGGCGATATGGCCAGCCATATAGGGCTGGATAACGTCATTATCTTTCTGACTTTTTATTATACCGATGTGGTCGGGCTGCCTGCTGCCTTCGTCGGCACCATGTTCCTGTTGGCGCGAACCGCTGATGCCATTATCGACCCGGCGATGGGTTATCTTGCCGACAGGACGAATTCGCGCTGGGGAAAATTCCGGCCATGGATGCTGTGGCTCGCTCTGCCCTTCGGCGCCAGCTGTCTGCTCACCTACGCAGTGCCGGAATCGCTGGATTTACACGGTAAAATGATTTTCGCCACCCTGAGCTACACCTTCATGATGCTGATGTATACGGCGATTAATATTCCCTACTGCTCGATGGGAGCGGTTATTACCCCGGATAACGACACGCGCATTTCTCTGCAATCGTATCGCTTTTTTCTGGCGACACTCGGCGGGGCGTTATCCACATTCTTTATGATGCCTTTGGCAGAATATTTAGGCGGTGCAGATAAATTACTCGGCTATCGCTGGGCGATGGGAATTATGGCCTCGGTGGCAGTGGTTATGTTCTGGGTGTGTTTCGCGAACACCCGTGAACGGATTAATGCTCCGGCGACCCATAATAATTACCTCGCTGAATTACGTGATTTATTACGCAACGATCAGTGGCGCGTTGTGGCCGTACTGGTATTAACCAACATTGGTTTTGGGGTTATTCGTCTCGGGGCGATGATGTATTTCGTCACCTATTATCTGGGCAGCGCCAGCTATTTTATGTGGATGCTCGGGGCGCATATTCTGGGTAAAGCCGCGGGTAGCGCACTGGCGAAACGACTCACTCATAATTACAGCAAAGTGCAAATGTTTGGCTACTGCGCCGTGCTGGCCGGGGTGATGAGCATTGCGCTGTTCTTCGCGCCGAAATCGGTGTTCATCCTGGTGCCGCTTACGTTTGTGATTTCAACCCTGTACCAGGCCACGACCACCCTGATGTGGGTAATGATGGCGGACGTCGCCGACTACGCCGAATGGAAGCAAGGCAAACGCATGGACGGCGTTATCTTCTCGACCTTCCTCGCGGTGCTCAAATTGGGGATGGCGATCAGCGGGGCTATCGTCGGCTGGACCCTGGGCTTGAGCGGCTATGTGCCGAACGCCGCCGCCCAAACCTCTACCGCAATGTACTGCATTATCGCCCTGTTTACCGTCGTTCCCGGTCTGTTGTCTCTGGGCGCATTCGCCACCCTGCGCTGGTACAAACTCGACGACAGCACCATGAAATCCATCAATCTCGCCAGACACAGTATTTCGTAAAAGGACAGTTAAACCATGAGTGAACTCATTTCGCATTCCAGCAGCATTGAGTGGCGCTTCGAACGCCAAATCCTGCGCATTGAGCCGTGGGGTAAAAACAGCCTGCGCGTCAGAGCCACCTGCGCCCCCGAATTCAGCGAAAGCCTTCATGCGCTGCTTCCCGCTGAATCTTGCACTGTAGCGGTAACGGCCAGCGCCGAAAGCCTGACCCTGCGCAATGGCAATATTACCGCCGTGCTCAATCTGAAAGGACAGCTGGCCTTTTATAATCAGCGCGGTGAACTGCTGCTGGAAGAAATGTGGCGGCAGCGGTCAACCGTCGGCATTGGCGCCAGTGAAAAAAGTCAGGATAAATATGTCAGTGCCTTAAAACTCGACGGTCGCGAATTTAAGCCGCTGACGGGGGGCAAATATCAGCTCACCGTTCGCTTTGAATCGCGGCCTGGGGAGCGACTTTATGGCATGGGGCAGTACCAACAGCCGTGGCTGGATCTAAAAGGCTGTACGCTGGAACTGGCCCAGCGTAACTCCCAGGCCAGCGTGCCATTCATGCAGTCGAGCCTCGGCTACGGCCTGCTGTGGAATAATCCGGCGATTGGTGAAGTGAACTTTGCCAAAAACCAAACCGAGTGGCGGGCACGCGTCACCGGAGAGATGGACTACTGGATAACCGCCGCCGACAGCATTGTCGACATCACTCGCCAGTATGCCCACGCGACGGGAACTCCGCCGCCCGCCCCCGCATTTATCAGCGGGTTATGGCAGTGTAAATTACGCTATTGCACCCAGCAGGAAGTGCTGGACGTCGCCCGCGAATACCGTCGCCGCCAACTGCCGCTTTCCGTAATGGTGATTGATTTCTTCCATTGGCCGAATCAGGGCACGTGGTGTTTCGACCCGATTGACTGGCCCAACCCCAAAGCGATGGTCGACGAACTCAGCGCGATGGGGATTGAACTGATGGTGTCAGTCTGGCCGACGGTTGAAGCGCGTAGCCCTTTATATCCGCAGATGAAAGCCAAAGGCTGGCTGGTCAGCAGCGAGCGCGGCGTGCAGGTGAATCTCGATTTTATGGGCAACACCACCTTCTTCGATGCCACACACCCGCAGGCGCGCCAGTTTGTCTGGGAGACGGTGAAGAAGAATTACTATGATTTGGGGATCAAGCTGTTCTGGCTCGATGAAGCAGAGCCTGAGTATCGGGCCTATGATTTTGATAACTATCGCTACCACGCCGGGCCGGTGCTGGAAGTGGGCAACCGTTATCCACGCGACTTTGCTCAAGGGTTTTACGATGGCCTGCAGGCCAACGGCGAACGCGATATCGTTAACCTGGTTCGCTGCTCCTGGGCGGGGAGCCAGCGCTATGGCGTGCTGGCCTGGTCCGGGGACGTACACTCCTCATTCCATGCTTTCCGCAATCAGGTTGCCGCCGGGCTGAACATGGGTCTGGCCGGTATTCCGTGGTGGACCACCGATATTGGCGGCTTCCAGGGCGGAAACGTCAACGATCCCGCCTTCCATGAACTGCTGATCCGCTGGTTCCAGTGGGCGGTATTCTGTCCGGTCCTGCGGATGCATGGCTATCGTGAGCCGCAGATCCAACCGCCTGAACGCTATCGCGACGGCATTCCGCAGTGCAATAGCGGCTCGCCCAATGAGCTGTGGAGCTACGGTGAGGCTAATTTCGACATCATGCAGCACTGGCTTACCGTGCGTGAAAAGCTGCGACCATACATTGATGCGCTGTATGATAACGCGCATCAGCACGGGGATCCGCTGATGCGTCCGCTGTTCTGGCATTATCCGCAACAGCAGCAGAGCTGGGAGACGGAAGATCAGTATCTGTTTGGCGAGGATTTACTGGTCGCCCCAGTCATGCATGCCGGGCAACGCCAGCGTGAGGTCTGGTTACCCGCAGGCACCCAGTGGGTCGCCCTGAATGGGGAGCGTTATCAGGGTGGGGAATGCATCACCGTGGACGCGCCGCTGGAAACCATTCCGGTCTTCATCCGCGCAGGCAGCGCGTTGGTCACCCTCCTGGTGAACTGATCTTAGCCTTCTTAAAACAAGACTTTTTTTACAAAAGCCTGTTTACTCACGTATTTATGCGTAAAGTAAGCAGGCTTACTTTTTTTTGGCAAGGATTCCTGCATGTTTGACTCTACCCTGATGATTCTCCTCGGGCTGGCGGCGCTGGGTTTTATCAGCCACAACACCACCGTCGCGGTCTCTATTCTGGTGCTGATTATCGTGCGCGTCACTCCGCTCAGTACCTTCTTTCCCTGGATTGAAAAACAGGGTCTCAGCTTTGGTATTATCGTGCTGACCATTGGCGTGATGGCCCCGATCGCCAGCGGCACCCTGCCCGCCTCGACGCTGCTGCATTCGTTCTTCAACTGGAAATCTCTGGTCGCTATCGCGGTGGGGGTGTTTGTCTCATGGCTCGGTGGCCGGGGCGTGCAGCTGATGGGCACTCAGCCACAGCTGGTTGGAGGCCTGCTAGTCGGAACGGTTCTTGGCGTGGCGCTGTTCCGCGGCGTGCCGGTGGGGCCGCTGATCGCCGCCGGGATCGTGTCACTGTTTATTGGCAAGGGCTAGTCAGACAGTCCGTTCAGGTAACGCCCCGGGGTTTGGCCTAATCCTTTGCGAAACATGGTGATGAAGGCGGTAGTGGAATCATAGCCCAACGCATGGGCGGTCTGCTGGACGGTCTGCCCACGGATAAGCCCCTGCAGGGCCAGGATCAGCTGAAGCTGATGCCGCCAGCGGCGAAAGCTGAGTCCGGTCTCTTTCACCACCAGCCGGGCCAGATTGCGCTCGCTCATCGCGAAGTGGCTGGCCCACTGGCCTAACGTTTGCCAGACCGCCGGTTCGGCGGCCATCGTCTCCACCATCGTGCGAATTTTCGGATGCATTGACACTGGCAATTGCAGCTGTTCCTGTGGCTGCTGCGGTAGCTCGTCGAATAATACCTGAATCAGTCGCTGCATCGCCGGGGTCTGTTTCTCGCCCTGATTGCGCGCGGCCATCGTCAGAATGAGCTCCCGCACCAGCGGCGAAATCTTCAGCGTGCAGCAGTGGTCCGGCATCGCCGCCACGCCAGGTTCGATAAACAGAAAACAGAGTCTGGCCCCCGGGGTGGCACGGTTGCTGTGCGGGAGTTGGCCGGGGATCCACACCGCATACTGCGGCGGCACCATCCACATCGCGTTTTCGACTTCGCAGGTTATCGCCCCGTGCAGGGCCAGGATCAGCTGGCCTTTACGGTGCTGATGCACGGGAATGAACTGTTCATCTTCGACTACCTGAATGCGGAACGCTTCCGCGGCGTCATGCTGGCTGTCGGGCTCATACCCTTCCAGCCCTAACCCTGACAGCATTGTTTTGTCCGATTTGAGCGATTATTTGTCATTTTAGCTTGATTTAAACGCGGAGGAAAACCGCTATTGTAGGCGCTTCTGAGAATGACTGAGAACACCATGAGTACAGTTGCTATGACCTCCCGTCGACAGAACCTGCTGTTGATTGCCGGGATATTACTGATCGCCACCTCACTGCGGGTGATTTTTACCGGTGCCGCCCCACTGCTGGACAGTATTCGCGCCGACTTTGGCCTGTCCACCGCTCAGACCGGAATGCTGACCACCCTGCCGCTGCTGGCGTTTGGCTTCATATCCCCAATGGCGGCTGGCATTGCGCGCCGTTTTGGCATGGAACGCAGTCTGCTGGCCGCGCTGCTGTTGATGTGTATCGGAATTGGCATCCGTTCCCTGCCCTCCCCGGCGATGTTGTTCGTCGGAACCGCGATTATTGGCAGCGGCATTGCGCTGTGTAACGTCCTGCTTCCGGGGCTTATCAAGCGTGATTTTTCCGGCCATGTGGCGCGCATGACCGGGGCGTATTCCCTGACCATGGGCGTTGCCGCCGCGCTGGGTTCCGCCTTAGTGGTACCGATAGCGATGAGCGGTGCGGGCTGGCATGGGGCGCTGTTAGCGCTGATGGTGTTCCCGCTGCTTGGTCTGATCGTCTGGCTGCCGCAGCTGCGCAACCCTACCTCTGGCACCATCACCGGGCCACGCAGTCTGCACAACAAGGGCATCTGGCGTTCAGCGCTGGCCTGGCAGGTGACGCTGTTCCTGGGCATCAACTCTCTGGTGTATTACGTGATCATCGGCTGGCTGCCCGCCATTCTGATTAGCCACGGCTACAGCGAAGCGCAGGCGGGTTCATTGCACGGCTTATTACAGCTGGCGACCGCCGTGCCGGGGCTGCTCATTCCCCTGGTGCTGCATAAACTGAAAGACCAGCGAGGAATTGCCGTCGGGGTGGCCCTGATGTGTGCCGTCAGCGCCGCGGGCTTCTGGCTGTTGCCGCAACAGGCCACCTTGTGGACGCTCGTTTTCGGCTTTGGTTGCGGGGCGACGATGATTTTGGGACTGACGTTTATCGGCCTGCGCGCAGGTTCAGCGCATCAGGCCGCGGCCCTGTCCGGGATGGCGCAATCCGTGGGTTATCTGCTGGCCGCGTGTGGGCCACCGCTGATGGGTAAAATTCATGACGCCAGCGGCGACTGGCATATTCCGTTGATTGCGGTGGCTATTCTTTCGCTGATGATGGCGGTGTTCGGCGGACTTGCCGGACGTGACCGGGAGATCGGGAGATCGGTGGGTAACTGAATAATGCCCGGTGGCGCTGCGCTTACCGGGCCTACACTCGCGTTGTAAGCCCGCATACGGGCTTTTTTTAGTTGGCCGCCGCGCGTAAAAACGCATGAACCAACGGCGCCGGGCGACCCTCCAGGGCATTACGTTCGTGCTGGAACAGCGTGCCGACAAAGAACGGATGGGTGATGAGTTCCACCGCCCGAATCTCACCTTCCTCATCCCAGCCGGTCACGCGCAGGGCACCTGAATCAAGTTCCGCCGCAAACTCCGGTGAAATACCGTAGTTGCAGTGATACCCCTCTTCAATGCTCAACCGACCGTAGGCTTTGGCGATCAGCGTATTGGCCCGCAGCTCAATGGCGTCAGTTTTTTCCACCAGCGAGCAGGCCAGCGGCGCAATCACCATCCGGCCTTCGGTGTCGGTTTCGGCGTGCGCGGCATCACTCCAGCCCAGCACGTTGCGGGCATATTCAATAATCGCATGCTGGAAACCACCGCAGGTGCCGAGGAACGGCAGGCTGTTTTCACGCGCGTAGCGGATGGCGATCAACGCCCCTTCTGCATTTTTGTACGGGCTGGCCGGAACCAGCCAGATGGCGTCATAACCCACCAGGTCGTCGGCACTGCGGATATCCGTGGTCGCAATCCAGTCGTAGTCGGCGGTGAGTTCCTGAACGGCAGCAGCATCGTCAATCGCCAGCGGGATCGCCTGATGTGCAATCACGTCGGGATTAAAGTCGCCAACGAGGGCTATTCGCAGTGTCGTTTTGTTCGAAGGGTGTTCCATGAGGGGATTCCTTATGCGGTGCAGTTTACGGGCTACATAAGGAACACCAGACTACCGGGATTTTGCGTGCAGAACAATCCCCTGAATGAGCAAGTGATGCGGGTTTACTCAATCACCTTTTCAAGCTCATCGGCGGGCAGCATGTCCGGATTCAGCGGCATCAGATGTTCCGGGCGCACGAACGCAAATCCGGCCTGACCGTCTACCGACTGAATATTCCCGGTCACCAGCCACAGCGGGCGCTGTGCTTCACGCGGTAACTCTGTCACCACGCCGTTCACGGGATTGAGAATACGTTCACCGGGCTGACACAGCGCAAAAAGTGAAACCGATTTGCCGATGTTGGCACGACCTGCGGGGGTACGGGCCGCGATGATCATCGCCAGAGTGCCCGGTTTAAGCTGAAACATGCTGCTCTCACACTATCCAATTTTAAGATTTATCTTAACTCTGATTGTATCCTGGAGAGCAGCGCGCTGTCACGACTGAGAATGATCGCGACGGTACAGCGTCCACTCGTCAATCACTTCGCCATTCGGCAATTTGCAGTCGGTACGCACACCCTGTGGGCTCTGCACGGGTACTTCCGTCCCGCCCTTCTGCTGGCAGTAGACCGCCGCAGGATTGGCCATCCCCATATTCGGTGGCGGCGGTGCATCGTTTTGTTTGGCCGCGGTGCAACCTACCAGTACCAGTGGGAGTAATAATCCGGCATATTTCATTGATATCGCATCCTTTAATTGGGCTGAATTGCCTTATTCTTCACTATTTCTTCATTTTAAATGCACTTTTGCAACTTAAATTAGGAGTGTTCTCGAACTAACCCGAGAACACATCATTCCATAATCAATGAGTTTTGCCCCGCCTCCCCCGGCGGGGCTTTTTTTGCTACAAAATCCGTCTTTTCTCGCCCATTCGATGTATAAAATTTGATGTATTCATGTTTTACTATTGTTAGATAGTCGATATTTTCAGCATAGCGTGCAGCCGTAGCCGTTATTGCACGGGAGCTTCCAGGTCATGTCAGATATTATTCTTGCCCGCGTCTCACAAACCCTCGCCACCGAACAAACGCTCGAAAGTTTGGTGCGCCAGCTGCTCGAAATGCTGGAACTGGTCACGCATATGGAATCGACGTATCTGACTAAAATCGACAATGCCACCCGCCTGCAGCATATTGTTTATGCCCGTAACAGCAGCCAAATGCAGATCCCCGAAGGGTTTTCCGTGCCGTGGGATGACACGCTGTGCAAACGCGCCGTCGAAGAGCAACACTATTTCAGCAATGACGTGGCCACCCGCTGGCAGGAGTGCCAGGCCGCTCAGTCTCTCGGTATCAATACCTTCTTCACCACCCCGGTTCACCTTGCCGATGGTTCACTGTATGGCACGCTTTGCGCTGCCAGCCGTGATACGCACAGCTATAGCCTCAACAGCGAACACGTATTGCATCTGTTCGCGAGCCTGATTGCGCGTTATATCGAGAAAGAGTCTTTAGTGATGCAGCTGCGCGAAGCAAATGCGGCCCTGGTCGCGCATTCCTATACCGATGCGCTGACGGGCCTCGCCAATCGCCGGGCGGTGTATGAACTTCTGGATGCGCTGTTTGAACGCGTACGCCGCAATCAAACCCGGGTGCTGGTGGCGTTTATCGATCTCGACGATTTTAAAGAGATTAACGATATTCATGGGCATCAGGCGGGAGATGATTTCTTGATTCAGGTCGCCATCGGCTGACGTCAGTGATGAGCGATGCCGATATCGTCGGTCGTCTCGGCGGAGATGAGTTCTTGGTCGCCTGTGAAATTAGCTCCAGCGGGCAGAAACTGCCTTTTATTGAGCTGCTGCGCCGTCAAATTGGCGGCCACTATCAGCTTTGCAACCACAGTATTCACTACCCGGGTGCCAGCATTGGCGCCATCGACGTCTGCCCACAGGAGATGGACGCTGAAAGCGCTATTCAGGCCGCAGACGCCGCGATGTATATCGATAAGAAAGCCCGTCAGCGCGCCGGGGTTGCGACCTGACGCTTTACTTATCGCGTTCTGGCTCCAGCAATATAAATCCTAGTGGGATTGAACACAGCAACGTGAAGACGGTGCTGTAAACCAGTACCATCGCGCCCTGCATGATAAACATCGACGTTGACCACGCGTCATACGGTAAATCGTACTCCTGCACTACCCCACCAAACGTCGCCTGCCCGACCAGCGTCAAGGCAATCGCAAAGATGACCATCACCGCCAGAATAAAGCGTTTACCGTTTTTCGTTTTAAATCGTTCCAGCTGCATTACAGACTTCTCTGATGGGATTTCCGGCGCATTTTTAACATTAAAATAACCTGACGGATATCTGTTTTTATGGCGATTTTGTATCTGTTCTTTTCTTGCACAAAAATTCAGCCTGACTGCCTTTTTGTGGCGCTCTTTGCGGATTTCGCGACGAATAACAGGCATAAAAAAACCGCCCAGAGGGGCGGTTATTTGGAGAAGCAGATTTACAGATACTTTTTCGCTGCTTTGAGAATATCTTCTGCAGCACGTTCTCTGTCTGCGGCAACCTGACGTCGCCTTTCCAAAAATAGATTTTAACTGTTAACGACGGTGCTATTACTTTCTGATTTCAGCAGAAACAGAGGCAGGTCGATGCCAGGTAAATACATTATCGAACGTCGTCATTGCCGATTTACAAAATATACATTTTGCGCCAAACGGATTTTTCTCAGTCACATCGAACGATGAAGTCCGATATTGTGAACCGTGGCAACATGGGCAACGGAAGTGGATTGAATCAGTAATAATCAAGCCCTCAGCGTGGTACCACGTTGACAGCGGAAGGACCTTTAGGACCTGCTTCAACGGAGAATTCAACTTCTTGATTTTCATACAGAGTACGGAAATCATTGCTCTGGATAGCAGAGAAATGTACGAAGACATCTTTGCTACCGTCTTTAGGGGTGATAAAGCCGAAACCTTTTTCAGCGTTAAACCACTTTACTAAACCAGTCATTTGATTAGACATATCATTTTACCTTTTATTTTTATTTCGCCCGCAGGCCATTTTGGTCTGAATAAACTGTTAATGCTAAGAAACGATGCTGGAAGCTTAGAAAACTGAAGAAGAGACATCAAGGAGAGAAAATGATGAGAACGACTTAAGAGAACTGTTTCAGATAACGTGTATGTTCAAACCGATGAGCCATTAACGCATGATTAACTTTTCAACGCAAGGGGTATCTCAGAAAGATTTGTCAGAGCACGGAAAAATCCGCAATGTTAAAAATAAAAAAATGAATGAGGGCTTTTCCGGGGCTATTGAGGTATTGTTTTGCGCCAACATAAAAGGAATACACATGGCTGAACGTAAAAATCGTCAACTTCGCCCTTCCCAACCCGCAGAGTGTTCTTGCCCTAAATGTGCAAAACAATCCATGCACAGTCCATCCAGAATCAAAAAAAATAGCCCTTTGCTTTGCCCCTATTGCGGGACGCTCTTTTCCGCATCGCAGCTTTCTGCCAGGTAACATCAACGCCAGCGGCCTGAACCTCGAGTTCAATGCATCCGCGAGCGAAACAAAAACGGGAACCCTTACGGTTCCCGTTTTTGTTGTGTCCTGCCCGCTATCATTACAGCGATTTATCGACGGTGGTATCCGAGCCTTTGGTCAGGATCCGAACCTTATCACCTGGGTTAAAGACGATACTACCGTTGTAATTCTGCACCACATCAATGGTTGCGCCGGAATCCGTTTTGATCAGTAAATCAACTTTCTGCGGTGCCTGCTGAGTACTCTGATGATAGCGAGAAGCCCCAGCCCCAGCGGCAGCGCCCGCAACGGTCATCGCCGTTTTGCCTTTCCCGTTACCGAACTGGTGGCCAATCACGCCGCCTAACGCCCCTGCCGCCACGGTGCGCAGAGGATGATATTGCCCGTTGGCCTCGGTCATTACCTGGCTCCTCTGAACCACGCCATACTCAACTAAGGTCTTGGTGCCTGCAAAACTGGACTGGCTGGCAAGAAACAGAAAACTGATTGCGATGAATGCACTTTTTTTCATGAGGTTATCTTATAGTCATTAGGAAAGTACTCAAGATTCTGCCATCCCCTGTTTATTTCCTCTAAGACATTAATGCTACCGGACGTTGGCAAACGCCTTATCAGAACATGCCTGCGCTGAACATGTGCAGGCCTCGCTTGACACTGAGTATTCATACAGTATAAAACTGCACGCCTAATCCGTACTAAGGAAGCAGTCATGTTCGTCGAACTCATCTATGACAAACGCAATGTGGAAGGTTTACCCGCAGCAAGAGAGAAAATCCTCAATGAACTCACCCGCCGTGTTCATCACATTTTCCCGGAAGCAGAAGTGCGGGTTAAGCCGATGATGACCCTGCCCGCGATCAACACCGACGCCACTAAGCACGAAAAAGAGCAGATTAGTCGTGCCGTGCAGGAAATGTTCGAGGAAGCCGACATGTGGATGGTCGACGAATAACATCGCTATATTCAGTTCACCATCAGCCTCAGACATAAGTTTTCCGGATACGGGGCAAAGTAATTCTGCGTTTGCAGATAACGGTCCGGGTATTCAGCCAGATAATGTTTTAGCAACGTCAGCGGGGCCAGGATCGGCAGTTGCCCTTCACGGTAGCCGAGGATTACATCGCGTAGTTCGCCGCGCTGACGCGGATTCAGCTGCTCACGGAAATAGCCCTGAATGTGCATCAGCACGTTGGTGTGGTTTTTGCGCGAGGCGGGCTTCTTCAGGATAGTCATCAGTTTCTCGCGATAGACCACGAAGAATGCGTCGAGGTCTTGCCATTCGTGTAGCGAAGCGACGAAGGGGCCAATCTCACGGTAGCCCGGCTGATGATGCGCCAGCAGTTGCAGCTTGTAGCGGCTATGGAAATCCAGTAGCGCATGGCGGCTGAGGCCGTTGGCGCGCAGGGTATTGAGTTCATGCAGGGCAAACACCCGCTCGACAAAGTTTTCCCGCAGCACGGGATCGTGCAAGCGACCATCTTCTTCCACCGGGAGCCACGGATATGTCTCCAGTAAGGCCCGGGTAAAGACCCCCACTCCTTCTTTGCGGCCGCGATTGCCTTTTTCATCGTACAAGCGCACGCGTTCCATTCCGCAGCTCGGGGATTTGGCGCAGACGATAAAGCCCGACAGGTCGCCCAATCGTGGCAGATAATCGGCGGTGAATTCCGTCATTTTCTCCGTCACATCGTCGTGCGGGGCATGGCTAAAGCGCATACGGATATCCCCGGCGGTCGTTTGCACCAGCCGCAGCGCCGGACGGGGAACAGGCAGGCCCATCGCCATCTCCGGACAAATGGGCTTAAAGGTCACCCATTGCGTCAGGCTATCCATCACAAAGCCCATTCGTTTATGGCCGCCGTCAAATCGCACGGCCGAGCCGGTTAAACATCCGCTGATCCCAATGACGGGTTGAGTGTTCATGGCGTTATCCTCTCTCTACTGCGCTTTGCGGGTGAAGAACAACGTGACGGTTGCAACGGTCACTCCGAATTTCTTCATCTCGGTTTTATTAAAAAGATGGGTGCCGTCTTGCAGATACATCCAGTCATCGAAGTGCAGCAGCCAGGTGCTGCCTTTCGCTGTCACATTCATGCTGTATCGCCAGTTAAAGGCATTACCCGCCGCCCGCCCGGTGGCGACACCATCGATGTCGCCTGCGGTGCCTTCGTAGCTGTCGGCCCCGACGCGGCGGATGTGCCACACCCGTTGCTGTTTCTCGCCATCGTCATAGACAAAATGTTCATTGAGCGTCAGGGTGTCGCCTTTAACATCGCCGGTAATCTCGACGTGGAAACGACGCAGCTGTTTTCCGCTGCGGTCCTGCACCATGCCCCACGCCTCGGTGTTGCCCTGGAAATAACGGAAGATGTCCAGCGGCGGCCGTTGAGCCTGGTATTCATTGACGTCCGTACTGCAGCCTGCCAGAAGCATCATCAGCCCCACGGCCAGTATCAGAATACGTTTCATTTGCCACCTCCGATCAGCTGCTGACGCAGTTCAGGATATTGGGTGCGGGGATCGAGCCAAATCGCCAGGAAGCGTTGGCTGAAGGCTTCCGACTGGCGCGCCCCCAAGGGAGTGAAGGCTTTTTGCGCCGCCGACGCGCGATACCAAAACTGACCTTGCTGGCCGGTAAGGACAAAGGCCAACTGCGCCCCCGGCGTCACGTCGGGCCAGAGGGATTGCAGCATACTCAGCCAGGCGTCACTCTGCGGTTCCTGCTTAAGAATGCCCAGCGCCTGCCACTGCTCGCGGGTGGCATCGACCAGTTCCTCCCGGTCGATATCACGCTGGTAAGTAATGATCAGCGCCTGGTTCTGCGCCGGGCCGTCGTATCGCCCGTCGGGCGTACGCAGCTGGGATGTATAGACGGTAAATGGCCCCCACGTCAGCGTCGCATCGCCCACTTTGCGCCAGCTTAACCAGTCGGCAGCATGACTGTACTGAGGGATGACTGCCAGCCACAGCAGCATCAGTAACGCGCTTCTCATGGTCGTTTCCCCATCAAAATGTGGAAAAATAGCATCAGTACCAGCCAGCCCGGCACCATCCAACTGACGACAATAAAAGTCGGTTGTAGAAAAGCGATCGCACCCAGACGTTCACCCAACACATATGCCACCGGCCCACCGCAGGTTGCCAGCAGCGCGAGGATCCACCCGGGAAGGGTTGAGGTGCTGCTAAGCGCGGTCCAGACGGTGGCAAACATCAGCCACAGCGCCACCATCCACAACGGCAACAAGGGCCCGCCGGTAAAATCGATAAGCTTTGTCAGTGCCCAGAAGGCATCCAGCGCACAGCCCGCGACTGCCAACAGCAGGGCATAAACTCGGTGTGCAGGCGACAGCATGAGGTACGCCAGGATCGCAAGACCGAGCCACAGAAACAGCCCACGCTCGCGAAACAGCACCACCAGCGCCCAATAAAAATCAAACGCCACCGCCATCAAAAAAACCTGCACATACTGTTTCATACGCGCTCCGCCGTAAGCTGCACCACGCTTATGGTCCGGGCATTAAACCCGGCTTCACAATAGCCAAAGTAGTAGAGCCACATGCGACGGAAGCGGTCATCAAAGCCCAGTTGTTCAATCTCTTGCCAGGCCTGAACAAAACGTTGCCGCCAGTGTGCCAGGGTGCGGGCATAATCGGGCCCCATATCAAACAGATTACGTACCACAAAATCGGTATGGCGGGTCATCAGCTCGCTCATCGCGGTGATACTCGGTAAAAAACCACCGGGGAAGATATAGCGCTGGATAAAATCGACGCTTTTGCTGTAGTCCCGATAACGCTGGTCCTGAATGGTAATCGCCTGAATCGCCATTCTGCCCCCCGGACGTAGCCGGGCCTGGCAGGTGCGGAAGAACGTTGGCAGGTAGCGTTGCCCCACCGCTTCTATCATCTCGACCGACACCAGTTTGTCGAATTCTCCAGTCAGATCGCGATAGTCGCACAGCAGCACCTGCACCTTATCCTGTAACCCCGCGCGGGCAATCCGGGCTGTGGCCCAGGTGTACTGCTCCTGCGACAGCGTAGTGGTGGTGACGCGACAGCCATAGTGCCGGGCGGCATATTCCGCCATCGCGCCCCATCCGGTGCCGATCTCCAGCAGATGATCGTCCACCGTCAGCGCCAACTGCTCGCACAAGCGTGCCATTTTTGCCTGCTGTGCCTGGTTTAGCGCCTGTTCGTCGGCGGTAAACAGCGCGCTGGAGTACAGCAGGTCTTCATCAAGGAAGTGCGAGTAAAACGCGTTCCCGAGGTCATAATGCGCAGCGATGTTTTGCCGCGCCTGGTCACGAGAGTTACGCCGGGTCCAGTGCCGCAGCCGCTCGACGGGTTTGCCCAGCAGGCGGAAGCCGCTTTCCAGTCGCCCCAGCACCCGGCCATTCAACGCCAGGATCTGCAACAGCGCTGTAAGTTGATGGGTATCCCACTCCCCGTCTATCCAGGCGTCTGCCGCAGCAAGACTCCCGCCGGTTAGCACTCGCCAGTAAACGCCCGGCGTCAGGATCTGCACGTCGGCACGCAGGCTTGCGGACGCATCACCAAAATGCGTTGCCTGCGTTCCTTCATAAACGGTGAGCGAGCCGTGCCGGATCCCACTCAGCAGGCGAAACAGCAGCCAGCGTGCGACACGGACGTTGCGCGGGATATCGCGCTCAAGCGCAAAGACGGGATCGGTCATGAGCGTTCACTCCTGCTAACGGGGTGGTTATGGATCGGCACGCGTTTGAGCCATAGCCGCAGCGCCTGCCAGTAGATAGCAAACAGGGTTTTCAACGTCATCAGTGGCAGACGGCGCAACAGCGACGACAGATTTTTTCGCGTCAGGGGCTCGCGGTTCAGCAACAGCGTGGCATCAAACACTTTCGCCGCCTGATGGTTTTCGATATGCATATGCAGCGTTTTGCCAGGGGCGTTGAATCGCCAGTGATACACCATGTCCATCGGGTTAAAAGGCGAAACGTGAAACGCTTTTTCCATCGGCCTCGGGGCCTGGCCATCGATGGCATAGTAATGGCGTTCATTCCACGGGGTGTTGCGTACCTCGGCCAGCACCCAGCGCAGGGTGTTGGCCCGGTCATAGCAGTAATAAAAGTTGACCGGGTTGAAGTGAAAGCCGAAATACCGCAGCTGGGTCAGGAGCATCACCTGCCCCTGCGGACGCTCGCCGGTCAGCGATTGCAGCCGGTCGAGGACGTTTGCTTTCAGCGGCGTGCCCAGCGGATAATCCGCATCGTGGAAGGCTGCAGCGGCGAGGCGGTTGCGGCGAATGCCCACGGACGGCAGCACCTCCAGCTCATCCAGGTCGAGCCAGGCCATAAACAGGTTGTAGCGAAACTGATGGGGTGTCGGCTGGAGGCGGCGATGGCGTAACACGCCCTGATACAGGCAACTGTTCATCTTATTTGCCCTCTCCGGCGGCAATCCCGTGCACCACATCCAGTGCGCTGCGCACCCCATCCTCATGAAAACCGTTGTACCAGTAGGCACCGCAAAACCAGCTCCGCTGATGGCCGTTTATTTCTTGCCGACGGGCCTGCGCGCGCCAGCTTTTGGGGTTAAAGAGCGGATGTTGATACACGAAGCGCTTCCAGACGTAGCGCGCGTCGACCGGGGTATCCGGGTTCAACGTGACGCAGAACAACGGGCTCCCCTCGGGTAGCCCTTGCAAAATATTCATGTTGTAGGTGACGCAGGCGCTGGCCTGATCCTGGTCGCTCAGACGATAGTTCCAGCTGGCCCAGGCGCGCTGGCGCACCGGCAGCCAGCGTGGGTCGCTGTGTAAGACCACCTCGTTACGCTGCCAGCCAATATCCCCGAGCACTTCCGTTTCGGCCTGCGTAGGGTCGGCCAGCATGGCTAATGCCTGCGCGGAGTGGCAGGCAAATATAACCTGGTCGAAGGTATGGCTTGCGTTTTCAAGTTCTATTTTTACCCCGCCGTCGAAGCGAATCACCTGCTGCACCGGGGCGTTGAGATGCAGGCTCAGACGATCGCCCAGCTTCGCCAGCATCGCGCGGATATATTCCCGCGAACCACCGGGCACGACGTACCACTGCGGACGTTGGGTGATATCCAGCAGTCCGTGATGCTCAAAGAAGCGCAAAAACAGCGGCAGCGGAAAACGGCGCATCTCCTGGAGCGACGATGACCAGATAGCGGCCCCCATCGGCAGAATATAATGGCGTGCGAAAAAGGGGCTAAAGCGGTGCTGCTCGAGGAAGGTTTGCAGCGTGTCGTTGGCATCGACGTCGTTCAGGGCCTGTTTTGCCAGGCGGTTGAAGCGCACGACCTCTTTCAGTAGCCCCCAGAATGACGGATTCACCAGATTGCGACGCTGCGCGAACAGCGACGTCAGGGTATGACCGTTGTACTCCAGGCCACTTTGCGGATTATGCACGGAGAAGCTCATCTGCGTTTTTTGCCCGCTAATGCCCAGTTCGCTCAGCAATCCCATAAAACGCGGATAGGTGCGGTCGTTGTAAACGATAAACCCGGTATCTATGGCATAGGTGCCCAGAGGGGTGGTGACATCTACGGTAGCGGTATGTCCACCTGCGGTGGGTTCGGCTTCGAACAACGTCACCTGATGATGCCCTGCCAGCCGCCAGGCGCAGGTCAGCCCGGCGATGCCGCTGCCGATAATGGCGATTTTCATGAGCGCACCATCCTGCGCAGTAACGCGCGTTGTAAAAACGCCGGAAGGCCTGCCATCAGACGCAGGATAAGGCTGAATCCTGTCGGGAAGGCGATGTGGTTCTTTCCTTTCGCCAGACCACGCCGGATAGCAGTCACGGCCTGCTCAACGCTCACCTGACCCGGCATCGCAAAATCATTTTTACGGGTCAGCGGGGTATCGACAAAGCCCGGCGACACCACCGTGACGGCAATCCCTTTCGGTTCCCAGTCCAGACGTAGAGTTTCGGCAAACCAGGTCAGGGCGGCTTTGGAGGCGCCATACGCTTCCGCTCGCGGAAAGTGCAGCCAATGCGCCATTGAACTGACCAGCACCACGCGATTACCCGAGACCAGCTGCGGCCCAAGCACCGCCAGGCAGTTTACCGGTCCGAGGAAATTAGTGGTCATCACCCGCTCCACCAGCGCGGCATCGACCACGCCGTTATCAAGATATTCGCAGGTGCCGGCACAGAGGATAACCAGGCCAGGTGAACAGTCTGCCAGCGCCTGGCGACAGGCGTCCCTGTCTGTCATATCGAACAGGCGAATAGAGATATTGGGACTGTATTGATGCAGGGCTTCAAGCCGGGCCGGGTCTCGCCCACAGGCGATGACGTGGTAGCCGTCATCAGCCCAGGATTTGGCGAGCCCGGCCCCAATGCCGGAGCTTGCGCCGGTGATGAGGACAGTCATCATGAGCGCACTCTCCTTTTGACACTGCGAACCGCCCACCCCAACAGCGGCAGGTGTTCGTAAATCATCTCGCCCGCATCGTAGTAATCTCGCTGGAGGACGACCCGGTCTTTACCGACTTCCACCATTGAGCATCCTGGCAGGGTCAGCGTTTCACCGCCGGCAATACGTGGATGCGACCAGTTCATCGTCCAGGTCAGGGCAAAACGATGACCGTCGCAAACCGGCGCATCAATCACAAAGCGGCAGTGCTCAACGTTGGCCAACAGATGGGTGAAGTATCGCTGGATGGCAAACAATCCGCGATGCTCGCCAAACGGATCGATAAGCGCGGCCTGAGCGTCGTAAAGCTCCGCCAGCGCCGAGGGCGGTTGGTTATCCAGCTCGGCGTAATAATCAATAAATCGATTGATAACGGATGGCATTGCACTCATGACTCTCACCCTAAACCTGAACAACGTGATGTAATCGTATAATTAAACTTATACAATAACGATAATTTGTCCAAGTTTTGAATGTGCTATTTTTAATAGCTCAATACTTTCAGTGAGATGGCAACGACTCTAGAGGGAGATAATCTCGAGGGAAGCGACCTGCGGCTGCCAAAGGTCAATCTGCCTTTGGCGCGCAGCCGTCAGTTTGCCGGTACTGACCAGCAGCCATTTGCGTTGCGGGAAGATTTCCGGCGCCAGGCTGGCGGGCGGGATCGGCAGCACATCGATGCGATGCCCCTGGCCGGTGCGTTTGAGCGCTTCGAGCCAGATCTCACAGGGGTCTGTCAGATGCCAGCCGGTAATCAGGTAATTATCGCCAGGCGCTTTTTTGTCACCTTCGAGGCAAAACGAGGTGTAGGAGATGATGATCCCGTCGAGGATTTCACGCAGGGTCATCATCGCCGGAATGGTGGCCGAAACCTGGCTGCGCAGCGGACGTAGCACTTCGGTGACCAGTTCCGGGCGCGGATATTCACGGCCTGAGTCGTAAATCAGCTGGCGCAGGGATTCAATTTTTCCCTCTTTCAGCCGTTGCAGCATGTTCTCCTGCAAGGTGAGCCAGTTGTTCGTTCGACCCGCCTCTGGACGTGCCAGCAGCGGTTTCACCTGGCTGACGGGAACCCCTTTCCTCACCCAGTCGAGGATTTTGAGCGCCTGTTGGACATCGTCATCGCTGTACAGGCGATGGCCGCCATCGGTGCGCAGCGGTTTCAGCAGACCGTAACGTCGCTGCCAGGCACGGAGCGTGGTCGCGTTAATCCCGCAAAGCCGGGCAAATTCACCGATGGAGTAAGACATGTCAGACACCTGATAACAAAGAATACTCTCAATATACTACGAATAATGGCGGTCTGAATGAAGAGCGGAATGTTTGCACTACACTTTATTTCCAACTGCCCAGATGAAAGGAGTTCTCATGAAGCTATGGCCTGTTGTGACCGGTGTCGCTATTGCACTGACCCTGGTTGCCTGTAAATCCCCTACCCCTCCTAAAGGCGTTCAGCCAATAACCGACTTTGACGCCAGCCGCTATCTTGGCAAATGGTACGAAGTTGCACGTCTGGAAAACCGCTTCGAGCGCGGGCTTGAACAGGTGACCGCCACCTACGGTAAGCGCAGCGATGGCAGCATTAGCGTGCTCAATCGCGGTTACGACCCGGAGAAAAAAGCGTGGAAGGAGAGCGAAGGCAAAGCTTTGTTTACCGGCGCGCCGACCACCGCCGCACTGAAGGTCTCGTTCTTTGGCCCCTTCTACGGGGGTTATAACGTTTTCAAGCTCGACGATAATTATCAGTACGCGCTGGTGAGTGGCCCTAATCGCGATTATCTGTGGCTCCTGTCCCGGACACCGACTCTGCCGGATGCAGTAAAACAGGATTACCTGGACACCGCACGCCGCCTGGGCTTCCAGGTCGATAAGCTTGTGTGGGTGAAGCAATAACCTGACGGTCAGGTTAGGCGATTTTTGTGTTCATAAAATAAACCTCGCCCTTAATTTATTAAGGGGGTAATCTCGCAAAAAAAACAGGGGGCCATTATGAAAAACTTGATACTCGGTGTGATTGCCAAAATTTCCAAAATGGATGCTGAAGCCAAGCAGCTTGCGGCCAAAGTAGAGGCACAGTCTCTTCTGATAGGAGCATTATTACTGACCGTGGGTAAAAATGGCGGTATGAACGAAATGCTGGAAAACGTGAGGAAAGCCATTAATGCCGCACTGGATGCCGCTGATACCCCTTTGAAGAGCGATGCCGAATTATTATTGAATGAATTCAATGAACTGCTTATGTTGACTCAGTTACTTGAAACATCCGATTCTGAAATTGATTTTGAGGCGTTGAAGTCAATGCCTGGCGAAACGACTACAGACTGAAGCACCCAAAAGTCAACATAGATCCTACGTCTATGTTGACTTTACATGGGAATTTGAAGAGTACGCGTCGACTTGAAAAGGTTAGACAACTGAGCAGTAAAGACCGCTGCAATGGCGAATAAGGTTGCTCAGACCAGCGCTTTTTAAAAACCTTCGCCAATATCCACTTCCTGCGCGAATTCATAATAACCCCCTTATCATCACTTATTAATGACACAAAAATGCCGCCACAAGGGCGGCACATCACTGGACTAGCGGACCAGATGCAGGAAGTGAAGATGTTTCTCATACTGATCAAGTATATCGTTGATTAGCTGCTCCTGATTCCAGCCCATCACATCATAATCTTGTCCACCCTCTTTGAGATAAACTTCAGCTCTGTAGTAACGATGTTGCTCAGCCTGTTGCTCATCAGCGTCCATCGCCGCCAGGGCGAACGTAGGCGAGTTATAGCCACGGAGCCTCACTTCATAGATGAAGTTGAGCTCATTGCCTAAATCCACCTCAAAACGAATTCGATCATCTGATTCATCACCAATGTGGCTTAACGTGCCCTGCTTATTCAGTTCCTCCTGAACCAGGGACATAGCAGGTTTAATCACATCATCCATGAAACGTTTTACGAGCGAGCGTTTTGGCAGGTAGGCAATTTTACGCAGCCGACGCTGCCATGGAATGGGATTACGCGCCGCAGTGGGAGCAATCGTTGCCATGCTCAGACTTTCACGCTTGGTTAAATCGCGGCGAAGCGCCTTCAGAAGTCCATATATAGAGATAAGCAGGATCACTGAGAACGGTAGCGCGCTGGCGATAGTGACCGTTTGTAGCGCACTCAGCCCTCCCGCCAGAAGTAAGGCTATGGCGACAACGCCCATCAATGATGCCCAAAATATACGCTGCCAGACAGGCGTATTCGCCTCACCACCAGAGGCTAAGGTGTCAACAACCATTGCTCCGGAGTCAGCGGAGGTGACAAAGAAGACAATAACCATCGCCATGGCAATAAACGACAATATTGAAGAGAACGGGAAATGCTCAAGAAAATTAAACAGAGCCAGGGCCACATCCTGTTGGACGGTATTTGCGAGGTCAGTTGCTCCCTGATTCATAATGAGATTAATGGCACTGTTACCAAAAACGGTCATCCACAACAACGTGAAGCCTGCTGGAACAAATAATACTCCCGTTACAAATTCACGAATTGTTCTTCCGCGGGAAACACGGGCGATAAACATGCCGACAAACGGAGACCATGATAACCACCATCCCCAGTACAATAATGTCCAGCCACCTAGCCAGTTGCTTGATTTAGGTTCGTAAGCGTAGAGATTGAACGTTTTGCTCACTAATTCCGAAAGATAGCCGCCGGTATTTTCCACAAAGGATTTAAGAAGCAATACCGTGGGGCCCAACAGCATAACCAGAACAAGAAGAATAACCGCCAGTCCAAGGTTGAGCTCAGAGAGAATACGTATGCCTTTATCCAGGCCGGAGACCACTGAAATGGTCGCCAACCCGGTAATAACGACGATAAGTATGACCTGCACAGTTGCATTGATAGGCACACCAAACAGGTGGTTAAGCCCGGCATTAACCTGCAACACACCGTAACCCAACGATGTTGCGACGCCAAAAACCGTACCAATAACGGCGAAGATATCCACGGCATGGCCTATCGGACCGTAGATTTTATCCCCGATGATGGGATAAAGCGCCGAACGAAGAGTCAACGGGAGACCGTGACGATAGCTGAAAAAAGCCAGAATCAGCGCAACTATGGCATATATAGCCCAGGCGTGGAGCCCCCAGTGGAAGAACGTTAGGCGCATCGCTTCTTTGGCTGCAGCAACAGTTTCGGGTGTACCGACCGGCGGCGACAAATAGTGCATCACCGGCTCAGCCACACCAAAGAACATTAATCCTATGCCCATGCCTGCAGAAAATAACATGGCAAACCAGGAATGATAGCTAAAGTCAGGCTGAGCATGGTCGGGCCCAAGCTTGATATCGCCATAACGTGACAATCCCAGAAACGTCACACTGAGCAAAATTAGCGCGACGGCCAGAATGTAAAACCAGCTGGCATTGGTGAAGATTTTTTGCTGTAGAAGTTTGAAATTTTTATCGGCAACGTCTGGAAAGATCGCGGCAAATGCGACAAGAAGGAATATTAACAAAGCAGAGGTGAAGAATACTGCTTTGTTAATCTGGCTTTTTGACTGCTTTGGGACTGTTTCAGTTTCACTCATATTTTTTACTTTCCATTTATCGACCCTTGTGGGAGGTGTGATCTCCTACAGGGTAGCAAAATGGGCCTAAACTTGCATTTCTGGGCAACAAGAAGCAGCAACAGTAAAAAAGACGCGACGAAGGTTACTGCGGCTACTGTCGGGCTTCAGCATCGCCTTCTGGTGCACAGACCTGAATCTTCGCAACCGGTAAAGCGACTAAATCGCAAGCCCCCTGGATACTCAAAATCAACCGAAAAAAAACGGGAACCAATTGGCTCCCGTTATTGTTTAACCCAGCAAGTGGATTACATGTTCGCGATAATCGCGTCACCAAACTCTGAACATTTCAGCAGCTTAGCGCCTTCCATCAGACGTTCGAAGTCATAGGTCACGGTTTTGGCAGCGATTGCGCCTTCCATACCTTTGACGATCAGGTCTGCGGCTTCGAACCATTCCATGTGACGCAGCATCATTTCCGCTGACAGGATAACGGAACCTGGGTTCACTTTATCCTGACCGGCATATTTTGGTGCAGTGCCGTGGGTGGCTTCGAACAGGGCGCATTCGTCGCCGATGTTCGCGCCTGGTGCGATACCGATACCGCCAACCTGCGCCGCCAGGGCATCAGAAATGTAGTCCCCGTTCAGGTTCATACAGGCGATAACGTCGTATTCAGCCGGACGCAGCAGGATCTGCTGCAGGAAGGCATCGGCGATCACATCTTTAATGATGATCTCTTTGCCGGTGTTCGGGTTCTTGATTTTCTGCCAAGGGCCACCGTCGATCAGCTCACCGCCGAACTCTTCTTTCGCCAGCTGGTAACCCCAGTCTTTGAAAGCGCCTTCGGTGAACTTCATGATGTTGCCTTTGTGAACAATGGTCACAGAGTCACGGTCGTTGGTGATAGCGTACTCAATCGCGGCACGAACCAAGCGCTTGGTGCCTTCTTCGGAGCACGGCTTGATGCCGATCCCGCAGTGTTCAGGGAAGCGAATTTTCTTCACGCCCATCTCTTCACGCAGGAATTTGATGACTTTCTCAGCGTCGGCAGAGTCGGCTTTCCACTCGATGCCCGCGTAGATGTCTTCAGAGTTTTCACGGAAAATAACCATGTCGGTCAGTTCCGGATGTTTAACCGGGCTTGGGGTGCCCTGGTAGTAACGTACCGGGCGCAGGCAGACGTACAGGTCCAGCTCCTGGCGCAGGGCAACGTTCAGAGAACGGATACCGCCACCGACGGGTGTGGTCAGCGGGCCTTTGATGGCAACGCGGTAATCACGAATCAGATCCAGCGTCTCAGCCGGCAGCCAGACGTCCTGGCCGTACAATTTGGTGGATTTCTCCCCGGTGTAAATTTCCATCCAGGAAATTTTACGCTCGCCTTTATAGGCTTTCTCAACGGCGGCATTCACCACTTTGATCATCGGCGGAGTCACGTCGACACCGATACCATCACCTTCAATGAAAGGGATAATCGGGTTGTGAGGGACGTTCAGTTTGCCGTTTTGCAGGGTGATTTTTTGGCCTTCCGCCGGAACAACTACTTTGCTTTCCATTAACCTCTCCTTCGAGCGCTTCTGGTGACTGCTCGTGCCTTTCGTGTCCTGGGTAACGTTGCTGCCCGGCAACGCGAATCAGTGTGAGCAATATTTTTTGTTAATGATTTGTAATGAGCTAGTTGATACTACCTGAATGTTGGGTTCCATGAAAGGTCTTCGTAATTAGGCTATAATGCGGCAATTGACCCGGCCTGAAAATACCATGACGAAAACTTCTTTTAGAAATCACCGCCTTAAGCGATTCAGCTCACAACAAGCTTCCAGACAACGCAAAGAAAGCCAACCAAAACGGGTGATTTTGTTCAATAAACCCTACGATGTTTTGCCGCAGTTCACCGACGAAGCCGGACGCAGCACGCTGAAAGATTTTATCGATGTTCAGGGCGTGTATGCCGCGGGTCGTCTTGACCGTGATAGCGAAGGCCTGCTGGTGTTGACCAACGATGGCGCGCTTCAGGCGCAGCTCACCCAGCCGGGTAAACGGACCGGTAAAATCTACTATGTGCAGGTGGAAGGCGAGCCGGATGAGACAGCGCTGGATTCACTGCGCAAAGGTGTTACCCTCAATGACGGCCCGACATTGCCTGCGGGCATCGAACGGGTGGAAGAACCTGAGTGGCTCTGGCCGCGCAATCCCCCCATTCGTGAACGTAAAGCCATTCCCACTACCTGGCTGAAAGTCACGCTGTACGAAGGGCGTAATCGTCAGGTGCGGCGCATGACTGCGCATGTGGGCTACCCTACCCTGCGCCTGATCCGCTACGCGATGGGCCATTACACCCTTGATAATCTCGCTAACGGCCAGTGGCGAGATGCCTGAAAAAGGAAGCCACATGTTTAAACCCCACGTCACCGTCGCCTGCGTCGTTCACGCCAAAGGTAAGTTTCTGATTGTCGAAGAAACCGTTAACGGCAAAGCCACGTGGAACCAGCCTGCCGGGCATCTGGAAGCGGATGAAACCCTGGTTCAGGCCGCTGAGCGCGAACTATGGGAAGAGACCGGCATTCGCGCCACACCGCAGCATTTGATTCGCGTTCATCAATGGATTGCCCCGGACAATACGCCATTCCTGCGCTTTCTGTTTGCCATTGAGCTCGACACTATTTGCGCCACCGAACCGCACGATGACGACATCGACCGCTGCCTGTGGCTGAGCGCGGAAGAGATCCTCACCGCCTGTCATTTACGTTCGCCATTGGTGGCGGAAAGCATCCGCTGCTGGCAGAGCGGACAACGCCTGCCGCTGGAAATCATTGGCGAATTTAACTGGCCATTCACAAAGGGTGTCAACACCGGGGCTGCGTGATAGAATATGCCGCCTTGAAGTTCAATGTCGTGAGTATTCCAATGTCAGAAAGCCCAAAAAAAGTGATCGTCGGCATGTCCGGCGGTGTCGATTCCTCCGTTTCTGCTTACCTGCTGCAACAGCAAGGTTATAAGGTAGAAGGCCTGTTCATGAAGAACTGGGAAGAGGACGACGGCGAGGAATATTGTACTGCCGCTGCCGATCTGGCAGATGCGCAGGCCGTGTGTGACAAACTCGGCATTGAGCTACACACCGTCAACTTTGCCGCAGAATACTGGGATAACGTCTTTGAGCTGTTCCTCGAAGAGTACAAAGCTGGCCGCACGCCAAACCCGGATATCCTGTGCAACAAAGAGATCAAATTCAAAGCCTTCCTCGAGTTCGCGGCTGAAGATTTAGGTGCCGATTTCATCGCCACCGGTCACTACGTGCGCCGCGCCGACGTGAACGGCAAGAGCCAGCTCCTGCGCGGCCTCGACAGCAATAAAGACCAGAGCTATTTCCTCTATACCCTGAGCCATGAACAAATCGCACAAAGCCTGTTCCCGGTGGGTGAGTTAGAAAAGCCTGAAGTTCGCCGCATTGCGGAAGAGCTCGATCTCATTACCGCCAAGAAAAAAGACTCCACCGGTATTTGCTTCATCGGCGAGCGCAAATTCCGTGAATTCCTGGGTCGCTACCTGCCTGCTCAGCCGGGCAAAATCGTTACCGTTGACGGCGACGTGCTCGGTGAGCACCAGGGTCTGATGTATCACACCCTCGGCCAGCGTAAAGGCTTAGGGATCGGCGGCACCAAAGACGGCAGCGAAGAGCCGTGGTACACCGTCGATAAAGACGTCGAAAATAATATTCTGGTGGTGGCGCAGGGGCATGACCACCCGCGCCTGATGTCCGTCGGCCTGATTGCCCAACAGCTCCATTGGGTGGATCGCGAAGCGCTGACCGGCACCCTGCGCTGCACGGTGAAAACCCGCTATCGCCAGACAGACATTCCGTGCACCGTTACCGCACTGGATGAAGACCGCATTGAGGTTCGCTTTGACGAGCCTGTTTCAGCCGTAACGCCTGGCCAGTCCGCTGTGTTCTACAGCGGTGAAGTGTGCCTCGGTGGCGGCATTATCGAACAGCGTCTGCCGCTGCCGGTTTAAGACTCAGACTGCACACAGAAAGGAGCTTTGAGTGGCGAAGAATTATTACGATATCACGCTGGCGCTGGCAGGCATTTGCCAGTCTGCCCGCCTGGTTCAGCAGCTGGCGCATCAGGGTCATTGCGATAACGATGCGCTACACGTGGCGCTGAACAGCGTTATCGATCTTAACCCGGATTCCACTCTGGGTGTGTTCGGTGGCAGTGAAGCCAATCTTCGCCTCGGTCTGGACACGCTGCTCGGCGTGCTTAACGCCAGCAGTCGTCAGGGCCTCAATGCTGAGCTGACGCGCTACACCTTAAGCCTGATGGTGCTCGAACGTAAGCTCTCTTCCGCGAAAGGCGCAATGGATACCCTGGGCGATCGCATCGCCGGGCTTCAGCGCCAGCTCGATCATTTTGATTTGCAGTCTGAAACGCTGCTGAGCGCGATGGCGGCGATTTATGTCGATGTCATCAGCCCGCTGGGCCCACGTATCCAGGTGACGGGCTCCCCTGCCGTGCTGCAAAGCCCGCAGGTACAGGCCAAAGTTCGCGCTGGTTTACTGGCCGGGATCCGCGCTGCGGTGCTGTGGCACCAGGTTGGCGGTGGACGTCTGCAGCTTATGTTTTCCCGTAATCGCCTGACCACTCAGGCTAAACAAATTCTTGCTCATATAACTCCGGAGTTGTGATCTATGGAATTATCCTCACTGACCGCCGTTTCCCCTGTCGATGGACGCTACGGCGATAAAGTCAGCGCGCTGCGCGGCATTTTCAGCGAATTTGGTTTGCTGAAATTCCGTGTGCAGGTTGAAGTTCGTTGGCTGCAAAAGTTGGCCGCGCACACAGCTGTCAAGGAAGTTCCAGCTTTTGCTGCCGACGCAAACGGTTTCCTCGATAAAATCATCGCCGATTTTAACGAAGAAGACGCCGCGCGAATCAAAACCATTGAGCGCACCACCAATCACGACGTGAAAGCGGTTGAATACTTCCTGAAAGAGAAAGTGGCGGAGGTTCCGGCCCTGCACGCGGTGTCCGAGTTCATTCACTTCGCCTGCACCTCTGAAGATATCAACAACCTCTCCCACGCGCTAATGCTGAAAACCGCCCGTGACGAAGTGGTACTGCCTTACTGGCGCAAGCTCATCGACGCGGTGAAAGACCTGGCGGTGCAGTATCGCGATATTCCGCTGCTCTCCCGTACCCACGGTCAGCCTGCGACGCCATCCACCATGGGTAAAGAAATGGCTAACGTCGCTTACCGTCTTGAGCGTCAATATCGTCAGCTGAACCAGGTTGAGATCCTCGGCAAAATTAACGGCGCGGTCGGCAACTATAACGCCCACATCGCCGCGTACCCGGAAGTGGACTGGCACCAGTTCAGCGAAGAGTTTGTGACGTCGCTGGGCATCCAGTGGAACCCTTACACCACTCAGATTGAACCACACGACTACATTGCCGAACTGTTCGACTGTGTCGCGCGCTTCAACACCATCCTGATCGACTTCGACCGCGACGTGTGGGGCTATGTGGCGCTGAACCACTTCAAGCAAAAAACCATCGCCGGTGAAATCGGTTCGTCCACTATGCCGCACAAAGTGAACCCGATTGACTTCGAAAACTCCGAAGGCAACCTCGGCCTGTCCAACGCCGTGCTGCAACATCTGGCGAGCAAACTGCCAGTCTCCCGCTGGCAGCGTGACCTCACCGACTCCACCGTGCTGCGTAACCTCGGCGTCGGCCTGGGCTATGCGCTGATTGCGTATCAGTCGACCCTGAAAGGTGTAAGCAAGCTGGAAGTCAACCGCGACCGTCTGCTGGAAGAGCTGGACAACAACTGGGAAGTGTTGGCGGAGCCGATTCAGACCGTGATGCGTCGCTACGGCATCGAGAAGCCTTACGAGAAGCTGAAAGAGCTGACCCGTGGTAAGCGCGTGGATGCCGAAGGCATGAAACAGTTCATCGACGGTCTGGCTCTGCCGGAACACGAGAAAGCCCGTCTGAAAGAGATGACCCCGGCGAACTACATTGGCCGTGCGACCACCATGGTCGACGAGCTGAAGTAATTCAGGGCACGGTATATCGCAGACAAAAAAAGGGCAGCTTTCGCTGCCCTTTTGCTATTCCAGATGACATTACTGGATCTGGTTTGCCTTTTGCAGCGGCAGCACCAGGTTCATGTCGTTCTTAATTTTGGTATCCAGCGTGGACGCGATTTGCTTAAGGATCTCACGGTCGCCTTCGATTTTGGCTTTACCGTTGTTCAGCAGATCGTCCATTTTTTCCTTACCGGTCACTACGCCGATCAGATCGGTTTTCGCGATGTTAACCGTGACGTCCGTTTTCTGGGCTGGCATATCGTCAGTCAGCTTCACGTAGTTCAGCACGCCGTTGTGCAGGTCCAGGACGAACTTATCGTTATCCATGTTCAATGCAATGGTGTGGTTACCCAGCTTTTCAGCCTTAATCTGATCGGAAATCATGCTGATATACGAGATAAGCATTTCCGGTGGCAGCGCGGCAATGACTTCCGGTGACGCGGTGCTCAGTTTGTTCGGTACGCTACCGCCGATACGCAGTTCGTGGGCAGCAGACAGATACAGGTTGCGGTACAGCGCGGTTTCTTCCTGGTAGCCCAACTGCTCCAGCGCATCCGCCATCAGATAGTTAGCATCTTTGTTGGCGTCATTGTAGGCAACAATGTTGTTTAGCAGGTCAGCCGTGAAGCGATAGTCACCCTCTTTGTAGCTCTGCAGAGCCAGATCAACCACTTTCTGCTCACCGCCCAGCGCTTTCACGTAGCGTTCGCCGCGCGCCGCATCCGGGTATTTCGCCAGTTCGGCCGCGTTACCACTGAACCAGCCCAGATTTTTGATATAGGTGGATTTCAGGTTGTTGCGGGTGTTGCCGTAGTACGGACGGTTATCCCACTTGTTGAACACTTTCTCAGGCAGTTTGGCGTTCTCTGCAATGTCATCTGGGCGATAGCCATAGTTCGCATAACGGATGGTCGTGTTATAGATGGACTGGTAGGCGTCGCGCTGATCTTTCAGGTATTCAACAACGTTGTTATTACCCCATACCGGCCAGGTGTGCGGCCCAAACTGCACTTCCACATCATTACCCCAGCGAGCAATCGCTGAGTTGATGTAGGACGCCCACTGGCTGGCGTCACGCGTCTGCGCACCACGCAGGGTGTAAATGTTGTGCTGCAGGTGGTTAACTTCTTCTGCCATCGACAGTGCTTTCCACTGCGGGATATACATGACCATTTCCGCTGGTGCTTCCGCGCCAGGGGTCAGATAGAAGACAAATTCCACGCCATCAATGGTGACTTTCTCACCGTCTTTGGTGATGGTTTTGTTTGGCAACGGCAGCGTAGACGCCCCATTCGCCAGTACCGGGCCCAGCGCGGCAGTGATGCTGCCAGTGGCACTCGGTTTTAGCACGTTCCCGTACTGATAGCCTGCACGACGCGCCATGATATTACCGGCCATCACGTTCTCGCTAACCGCTTCCTGAACGAATCCTTCTGGTGCCAGGAACGGAATTTTACCGCTTTTAATATCGTCAGGCGTCGCAAGGCCGGAGGCATAAATGCCGCCAAATCCGCCAAAGTGGTCAGCATGACTGTGGGATATGATCACCCCTTTCAGCGGCTTTTTACCGCGCTCTTTCTCATACAGTTCAATCGAGCGTTTGAAGCTGTCAGTGGAATATTCCACGTCATACAACACGATACCGGTATCGGTTTCGATGATGGTCAGGTTGGCAATGTCCTGACCACGAATCTGATAGATATGGTCGGAGACTTTGTACAGCCCGCCGCGGTTAACCAACTGAGCGTGACGCCAGAGGCTTGGGTTAACGGACGGCGGCGCGTCCTTCTTCTGCATGAAGTTCATGCCGGTGATATCGATAACGCCATCAATGTCGCCGTTATTAATCAGCGGCGCGATAAAGCCTTTGTCGGTGTTTTCAAAGTCGGTTTTATTTGCAAAATCCAGCTGTTTATAGACGGCTTCGTTTTTGGTTTTGGTGGTGTCCGTCGCGGGTTTACTGTCAGCGGTGAACTGATAATCGGCTGCTAAAGCCGAACCGGAAAGCAGTAAGCCTGCGCAAAGCAGCGCTACCGGGGATTTCTTAAACATGGACGTCATTCTCCTCAGTTTTTACATTCTGTGGTCCAACGATGCCTGGCCTCGTTATGCGAACGCACAGTGTTTGATACAGCCATTAAATCGTAGTTATCTGTCTCTGTTTTGAGAAATACATTGACGTTTAAAAGTAAACATAATCAACACATGACACATTTGGTAACGCCGCGAAGGGGGCAAAAAATGGCCTGAAATGAGGGCCATTAGCGCGGACAGCCCCCCTCAACAGTCGATAAACAGCGAGTAGAAAGCGTAAACAGGCGCGACGGGGTCGTTTATATTACCTACGTCGTGATGTGCAGAAAGGCAGAGAAAAATTTTTAGTTCATTGCCCGCTAACGAAACGCATTAAACTAGTAGCATCGAAAATGAAAAGGGAGAAAAGCCATGCGGGTACTCGTCGTGGAAGACAACGCCCTGTTGCGTCACCATTTAAAAGTCCAGCTCCAGGAACTGGGCCATCAGGTTGATGCCGCAGAAGACGCAAAGGAAGCGGATTACTATTTGGGTGAACATGTGCCGGACATCGCGATTGTCGATTTGGGCCTGCCGGATGAAGATGGCCTGTCGATGATCCGTCGCTGGCGCAGCAATGACGTCTCTCTTCCGGTGCTGGTGTTGACCGCGCGTGAAGGCTGGCAGGACAAAGTCGAAGTGCTGAGCGCCGGCGCCGACGACTATGTCACCAAGCCGTTCCACATCGAAGAAGTGGTGGCCCGGATGCAGGCGCTACTGCGTCGCAACAGCGGCCTGGCCTCGCAGCTGATCTCCCTTCCTCCGTTCCAGGTCGATCTCTCGCGCCGCGAGCTGTCGGTCAATGGTGAAGTCATCAAACTGACCGCTTTTGAATACACCATTATGGAAACGCTGATTCGCAACAACGGCAAAGTCGTCAGTAAGGATTCGCTGATGCTACAACTCTACCCTGATGCGGAGCTGCGCGAGAGCCACACCATCGATGTGTTGATGGGACGCCTGCGCAAGAAAATTCAGGCGCAGCATCCGCAGGATGTGATCACCACCGTGCGCGGCCAGGGCTATCTTTTCGAACTACGTGGATGAAACGGATGCTGAGGCATTTTTTCCCTCTTTCGCTGCGGGTCCGCTTTCTGCTGGCGACCGCAGCGGTGGTGCTGGTGTTATCGTTGGCCTACGGAATGGTGGCGCTGGTCGGCTATAGCGTCAGCTTCGACAAAACCACCTTCCGTCTGCTGCGTGGTGAAAGCAATCTGTTTTATACCCTGGCGCGCTGGGAAAATAACAAAATCAGCGTTGATATCCCTGACAACCTTAATCTGCAAAGCCCGACGATGGCGCTGATCTACGACAAAAACGGCAAGCTGATGTGGATGCAGCAAGACCTGCCGTGGCTGGTGAAGCGCATTAAACCGGAATGGCTAAAAGCTAATGGTTTTCATGAAATCGAAGCGGATGTCGGCTCGTCGAGTATGCTGCTGCATAACGATCATGAAGTCATGAAACAGCTCAATGAGCTTCGCCAGCAGGATGACGACTCCGAGATGACCCATTCGGTGGCGGTGAATATTTATCCGGCACGCGAGAATTTACCGCAGATGACCATCGTGGTCGTCGATACCATCCCTATCGAGCTGAAACGATCGTATATGGTGTGGAGCTGGTTTATCTACGTGTTGGCGGCGAACCTGCTGCTGGTCATTCCGCTGCTGTGGGTGGCGGCATGGTGGAGTCTGCGCCCTATCGAGTCGCTGTCGAAAGAGGTGCGCGAACTGGAAGAACATCACCGCGACACGCTCAATCCGGAAACCACCCGCGAACTGACCAGTCTGGTGCAGAACCTTAACCGGCTGCTGAAGAGCGAGCGCGATCGTTACGATAAATACCGCACCACCCTGACTGACCTCACCCACAGCCTAAAGACCCCGCTGGCAGTGCTGCAAAGTACCCTGCGTTCACTGCGCGGTAACAAGCTCAGCGTGGAGGATGCCGAACCGGTAATGCTGGAGCAAATCAGCCGTATTTCGCAGCAAATTGGCTACTATCTGCATCGCGCCAGTATGCGCAGCGACAGCATGTTACTCAGCCGCGAGCTGCATCCGGTGGCCCCCCTGCTCGACAGTCTGACCTCGGCGCTGAACAAAGTCTATCAGCGCAAAGGCGTGAACATTACGCTCGATATTTCCCCGGAAATCAGCTTTGTCGGCGAACAGAACGACTTTATGGAAGTGTTGGGCAACGTGCTGGATAACGCCTGTAAATATTGTCTCGAATTTGTGGAGGTATCGGCCCGCCAGATGGACGATGACCTGCACATCATTGTCGAGGACGACGGCCCCGGTATTCCACAGAGCAAACGGGATCTGGTGTTCGACCGTGGCCAGCGGGCGGATACGCTGCGTCCGGGCCAGGGCGTCGGGCTTTCCGTGGCGCGTGAAATCGTCGATCAGTACGACGGTAAAATACTGCCCGGCGACAGTCCGCTTGGCGGCGCGAAGATGGAGGTGATTTTCGGTAGGCAGCATCCGGAAAGTAAAGAGTCATAATCATTTATTTGCCGCCGCCTGCATCTCCTGGCGGCGGCATCCGTTATACTGCCAACAGAAACCTGCCTGTGGAATAAAACATTATGGATTATCACTTATCGCTCAACTGGCCCGACTTTATCGAACGCTACTGGCAAAAACGCCCGGTGGTTCTCAAGCGTGGCTTTACTGACTTTGTCGACCCTATCTCTCCGGATGAACTAGCGGGACTCGCCATGGAAGATGAAGTGGACAGTCGTCTGGTCAGCCATCACGAAGGTAAATGGCAGGTCAGTCACGGGCCGTTCCAGAGCTACGATCATCTGAGTGAAAACAACTGGTCGCTGCTGGTCCAGGCGGTAAACCACTGGCATGAGCCGACCGCCGCGCTGATGCGTCCGTTCCGCGCCCTGCCCGACTGGCGCATTGACGATCTGATGATCTCGTTCTCCGTGCCTGGAGGTGGCGTCGGTCCGCATCTCGATCAGTACGACGTGTTTATCATTCAGGGTACTGGCCGCCGTCGCTGGCGGGTGGGCGATAAGGTGCCGATGAAGCAGCACTGCCCGCACCCGGATCTGCTTCAGGTCGACCCGTTCGAGGCCATTATTGATGAAGAGATGGAACCAGGCGATATCCTCTATATTCCGCCAGGCTTCCCGCATGAAGGCTACTCGCTGGAAAACTCGCTGAATTATTCAGTCGGTTTCCGCGCCCCGAGCGGCAAGGAGCTGATCAGCGGTTTCGCCGATTACGTGTTGCAGCGTGAACTTGGCACTCATCGCTATACGGACCCTGATGTGCCTGCCCGCGAACACCCGGCAGACATCGTGCCGCAGGAACTCGATAAACTGCGCGATATGATGCTGGAGATGATCGGCCAGCCAGAACACTTCAATCAGTGGTTCGGCGAGTTCATCAGCCAGACGCGTCATGAGCTGGATGTCTCCCCACCGGAGCCGCCATATCAGGCCGATGAAATCTATGATGCGCTACAACAGGGTGACAAACTGGTACGCCTCGGCGGCCTGCGCGTGCTGCGTATAAATGGGGAAGTGTTTGTGAACGGGGAGAAGATTGACTCGCCGCACCGCCCGGCACTGGAAGCGCTGGCGAGCCATATTGAGCTGAATGCTGAACATTTTGGCGATGCGCTGGAAGATCCGTCTTTCCTTGCGATGCTTTCTGCACTGGTTAACAGCGGCTATTGGTTCTTCGAAGACTAGTTGCGATTAGCCCGGTGGCGCTGCGCCACCGGGCAACATACGACTATTTTTTTGCGGTTAACTCCGCAATGCGTACAATCACCTTCACCGCTTTCTCCATCCCTTCCAGCGTCACAAATTCGTGTTTGCCGTGGTAGTTATAACCGCCGGTAAAAATGTTCGGACACGGCAATCCCATGAATGAAAGCTGCGAGCCGTCGGTGCCGCCGCGAATCGGTTTCATCAGCGGTTCGATATCGCAATCGCGCATCGCCTGCTGCGCTATCTCGATGATATGCGGATGCTCCATCACCTTTTCATGCATGTTGTAGTAGCTGTCCTCAATGATCAGCTCAATGTAGCAATCCGGGTGCAGGCCTTTGCCGACCTTTTTGGCGATCTCCATCATCTTGCGCTTGCGGGCTTCGAACTGTTTACGGTCGAAATCACGGACGATGTAGTGCATCTGCGCGCTGTCGACGGTGCCTTTGATGCTGGTCAGATGGAAGAACCCTTCGTAGCCTTCGGTTTGTTCCGGGCTCTCTTCGGCGGGCACTTCGGCATGAATACGGGCAGCCAGCGACAGGGCATTCACCATCACGCCTTTGGCACTGCCCGGATGCACGTTATTGCCCACGATTTTGATGGTCACCGACGCAGCATTGAAGTTTTCATACTCCAGCTCACCCACGCCGCCGCCGTCAACGGTATACGCCCATTGGGCATCAAAAGCCGCGACGTCAAAATGCTTCGCGCCCTTGCCCACTTCTTCATCCGGGGTGAACGCCACGCGAATGTCGCCGTGCGGGGTGTTATTGGCCTTCATCACCGCCAGCGCGGTCATGATTTCTGCCACACCGGCTTTATCATCAGCCCCGAGCAGGGTTTTGCCGTCGGTGGTAATCAGCGTCTGCCCAAGTAGCTGATGCAGCACCGGGAACATCACCGGGGACAGCACTTCATCACCAATACCCAGCGCGATATCGCCGCCGCGGTACTTTTCGACAATCTGCGGGTTGACGTTCTTTCCGCTAAAATCCGGTGAGGTATCAACGTGAGAAATGAATCCAATGGCGGGGATCTCACCGTCAACATTGGCCGGTAACGTACCCATTACCGTCCCTTTTTCGCTCAGGGTGACGTTGACCAGCCCCAATTCTTCGAGCTGCTCTTTGAGCAAGCGTAACAATTTCCACTGTCCCTCGGTGCTCGGCACCTGACGCACGCCAGGCTTCGACTGCGTATCCAGAGAAACGTACTGCAAAAAACGCTCAAGTAATTTATCCATGTCGTCGCCCTCATTATTTGTGCCAACATTATCAGGAAGCACCGATCCCTAAATATTGCGTCAGGTCACTTTTGGCCCGGCAAATGCGCTTTTTTTTCAATCCTACCGCAGAGTGGTTTAAAGGTAGCCTACAAGGGCGCAGAATGATTGGCGATTTCAGAGGATTGCCGTAGAATGCCAGCCCTTAATTATGTGCCAGACCTCAAAGGTGGTTAACCACAAACCCCGTAATGCCTCTTTTGCATTACGTTGACATGGGACAGAGTAAAAAATTGAATACACAATCGCGTTCGCTTTCGCCGCTGGTCCGTCTGGCGGGGATTGGCAAAGGCTTTGATGGTAAAACAGTCATTTCAGATCTCAATCTCACCATTAACAATGGTGAATTCCTTACTCTGCTTGGCCCCTCAGGCTGCGGTAAAACCACCGTACTCCGCCTGATCGCCGGACTCGAAAATGTCGATACGGGCCGCATTCACCTCGAAGATATCGACATCACCGATGTCCCTGCGGAAAATCGCCACGTTAACACCGTGTTTCAAAGCTACGCCCTGTTTCCGCACATGACGGTGTTTGAAAATGTCGCCTTTGGCCTGCGGATGCAGAAAACCCCGGCAGAGCAGATTACCCCGCGCGTTACCGATGCCCTGCGTATGGTGCAGCTTGAAGAGTTTGCCCAGCGGAAACCCAGCCAGCTTTCCGGAGGCCAGCAGCAGCGCGTCGCCATTGCCCGGGCGGTGGTCAATAAACCTCGCTTACTGCTGCTCGATGAATCGCTCTCCGCGCTGGATTACAAACTCCGCAAGCAGATGCAGAACGAACTGAAAGCCCTACAGCGCAAGCTTGGCATTACCTTCGTGTTTGTTACTCACGATCAGGAAGAAGCCCTGACCATGTCCGATCGTATCGTGGTGATGCGGGACGGTAAAATTGAGCAGGACGGCACCCCGCGCGAAATTTACGAAGAGCCGAAAAACCTGTTTGTCGCCGGATTTATTGGCGAGATCAATATGTTCAACGCCACCGTTATCGAACGCCTGGACCCACAGCGCGTACGCGCCAGCGTTGAAGGTCGTGAATGTAATATCTACGTCAACTTTGCCGTTGAAAAAGGCCAGAAGCTGAATGTGCTGCTGCGTCCGGAAGATCTGCGCGTGGAAGAAATCAACGACGACAACCCTGTCGAGGGCCTGATTGGCTACGTCCGCGAGCGCAACTATAAGGGCATGACCCTTGAATCGGTGGTCGAGCTCGAAAACGGCAAAATGGTGATGGTCAGCGAATTCTTTAATGAAGATGACCCGGACTTCGACCACTCACTGGATCAAAAAATGGCCATTAATTGGGTCGAGAGCTGGGAGGTGGTGCTGGCTGATGAACAACACCAGTAAATTCCAGAAGGTGGTGATTGCCACCATCGTCGGGTGGCTGGTGGTCTTTGTTTTTCTGCCTAACCTGATGATCATCGGAACCAGCTTCCTGACCCGCGACGATGCAAACTTCGTCAAAATGGTCTTCACGCTGGATAACTACACACGTCTGTTCGACCCGCTCTATTTCGACGTCCTGTTGCATTCACTGAACATGGCCCTCCTCGCCACCCTGGCGTGTCTGGCGCTTGGCTATCCGTTTGCCTGGTTCCTCGCTCGCTTACCCGAGAGTGTGCGCCCGCTGCTGCTGTTTCTGCTGATTGTGCCGTTCTGGACCAACTCACTGATTCGCATCTACGGCCTGAAAATATTCCTCAGCACTAAAGGCTATCTCAACGAGTTTCTGCTGTGGCTCGGGGTGATTGATACCCCGATGCGCATCATGTATACCCCGAGCGCGGTGATTATCGGCCTGGTGTATATTTTGCTGCCGTTCATGGTGATGCCGCTCTATTCAAGTATTGAGAAGCTCGATAAACCGCTGCTGGAGGCTGCCCGCGATCTGGGTGCCAACAAGTTCCAGACCTTTATGCGTATCATCGTGCCGCTAACCATGCCGGGCATTATTGCTGGCTGTCTGCTGGTGATGCTCCCGGCGATGGGGCTGTTCTATGTCTCTGACCTGATGGGTGGCGCGAAGAATCTGCTTGTCGGCAACGTGATTAAAAGCCAATTCCTGAATATTCGTGACTGGCCGTTTGGCGCAGCCACCAGCATTACCTTGACGCTGGTGATGGGCCTGATGCTGCTGGTTTACTGGCGCGCGGCGCGATTGCTCAATAAACAGGTGGAACTCGAATGATCGGTCGACTGCTTCGCGGCGGCTTTATGACCGCCATTTACGCCTACCTTTATATTCCGATCATCATTCTGATCGTGAATTCGTTTAACAGCTCGCGGTTCGGCATTAACTGGCAAGGCTTCACCACCAAGTGGTACGGCCTGCTGATGAACAACGACAGCCTGCTACAGGCGGCTCAGCACTCCCTGACGATGGCGGTGTTCTCTGCCACCTTTGCCACGCTGATTGGCTCCCTGACCGCGGTGGCGCTGTACCGCTACCGTTTTCGCGGGAAGCCGTTTGTCAGCGGGATGCTGTTTGTGGTGATGATGTCCCCGGACATCGTGATGGCGATTTCACTGCTGGTGCTGTTTATGCTGATTGGCATCCAGCTCGGCTTCTGGTCGCTGCTGTTCTCGCACATCACCTTCTGCCTGCCGTTTGTGGTGGTTACCGTGTATTCCCGACTGAAAGGCTTTGACGTCCGGATGCTGGAGGCAGCCAAAGATCTGGGTGCCAGCGAGATGACCATTCTGCGAAAAATTATTCTGCCGCTGGCGATGCCTGCGGTCGCTGCCGGATGGCTGTTAAGCTTTACCCTGTCGATGGACGATGTGGTGGTCTCTTCCTTCGTCACCGGCCCGGGCTATGAAATTTTGCCACTCAAGATTTACTCTATGGTTAAGGTTGGCGTGTCACCGGAGGTGAACGCGCTGGCGACCATTCTGTTAGTGCTTTCTCTGGTTATGGTGGTTGCCAGCCAGATTGTTGCTCGTGATAAAACGAAATCTCAGAGGACATCGAAATGAAAAAAATGCTTGCCGCAGCGGCGCTGGTGCTCGGAATGGGCGCGGCGCATGCCGATGACAGCAAAACGCTCTACTTCTATAACTGGACTGAATATGTGCCGCCGGGCCTGCTGGAACAGTTCACCAAAGAGACCGGGATCAAGGTTATCTATTCGACTTATGAGTCGAATGAAACCATGTACGCCAAGCTGAAAACCTATAAAGACGGTGCGTACGATCTGGTTGTGCCTTCGACCTACTTTGTCGACAAAATGCGCAAAGAGGGCATGATCCAGAAAATCGACAAGAGCAAGCTGACTAACTTCAGCAATCTCGATCCGGAAATGCTGAATAAGCCTTTTGACCCAAACAATGACTACTCGATTCCCTACATCTGGGGCGCGACCGCGATCGGCGTTAACAGCGATGCGATTGACCCGAAAACCGTCACCCGTTGGGCAGATTTGTGGAAACCGGAATATAAAAGCAGTCTGTTGCTGACCGATGACGCGCGCGAAGTGTTCCAGATTGCGCTGCGTAAACTGGGACTTTCCGGCAACACAACCGATCCGAAAGAGATTGAAGCGGCGTATAAAGAGCTGCAAAAACTGATGCCAAACGTCGCCGCATTCAACTCTGATAATCCGGCGAATCCGTACATGGAAGGCGAAGTCAATCTGGGTATGGTATGGAACGGTTCCGCGTTCGTCGCCCGTCAGGCCGGGACCCCGCTGGAAGTGGTGTGGCCGAAAGAAGGCGGTATCTTCTGGATGGACAGCCTGTCTATCCCGGCGAATGCCAAAAACGTCGACGGGGCGCTGAAGCTGATCAATTTCCTGCTTCGCCCGGATGTCGCCAAACAGGTGGCAGAAACCATCGGTTACCCGACGCCGAACCTGGCGGCACGCAAGCTGCTGGACGCAAAAGTGGCGAACGATAAAACGTTGTACCCTGATGCCGAAACCATTAAAAACGGGGAATGGCAAAACGACGTTGGCGACGCCAGCCGCCTGTATGAAGACTATTACCAGAAGCTGAAAGCAGGCCGGTAATCGATAATAAGGCGGAGCAATGCTCCGCCTTTTTGTACGACTTAAAGCCCTTTCAGCAGTTTCTCGACAAACTCTGGTACCACAACGCTTGCCATGCCGTAGTGCTTTTCTTCAAACTCGCTGCCAACCTGGCTAGGTTCGAGGTTGAGTTCGACGGTGTGCGCGCCCTGCAGTTTCGCCTCATGGACGAAACCAGCCGCCGGATAGACATGGCCCGAAGTGCCGATGGCGATAAACACATCGGCCATCGCCAGCGCTTCATAGATTTCATCCATGCCGAGCGGCATCTCGCCAAACCACACCACGTGCGGGCGCAGCGGCTGTGGGAACTGACAGCAGTGGCACTTGTCGTCGAGAGTGACATCTCCGGTCCACTCCAGCACCTGCCCGCTCCAGGCACAGCGCACTTTTAGCAGTTCACCGTGCATGTGCAGCACACGTTGGTTGCCTGCGCGCTCATGCAGGTTATCGATGTTCTGCGTCACCAGCAGGAAACGATCGCCCAGTGCTTCTTCCAGCTGGGCGAGCGCCAGGTGCGCCGCGTTGGGCTGGATATCAGGCTGCTGAAGCTGCTGGCGACGGGCGTTGTAAAACGCCTGCACCAGCGCGGGATCGCGGGCAAAACCTTCTGGCGTCGCCACGTCTTCTACCCGATGTTCTTCCCATAAACCGTCCGCCGCGCGGAACGTGCGGATGCCGGATTCCGCTGAGATCCCGGCCCCCGTCAGCACCACAACCCGGGGTTTATCCATCTCTTCGGGTACCACTCTGTCTCTGAAGAATACCCGCTGGCGCAGGCGATCGTGCAGCCGACGTTTGGTTAGACGAAAACGACTGAGTCGATGGAAGCGACGCGACTGCATAATAACCCCTGTATCAATCCGTTAGATGCAGGAACGCGGCACCGCGCATTCCTCCGGCATCGCCGTGGCGCGCGCGTTCAATGCGAGGCACGCGAGCCACCGGCAACAGATGGCGCGGCAGGCGTGCCGCCAGTCCGTCTGTTATCGCAGTAAAGTTAGACAATCCACCGCCAATCACCAGTAAATCGGGGTCGACGATGGTCATAATATTGCCCAGACACACCGCAAGCAAATCCAGATAGCGCTCGACGTGTGCCCGGGCGTTAGCATCGCCCTGCTCCCAGAGCGCAACGATCTCCGGTGAGCTAAGCGCCTGCTGGTTGTAATGCGCGTACAACCAGGCAAAACCACGACCGGAGAGATAGTTCTCGATACAGCCTAACTGACCGCAGCCACAGCGGGTGAGCGGGAAATCACGCCCGACCACCTCAAGAGCATCCACCGGCAGACGAATATGCCCGAACTCGCCGGTAATATAACTGTGACCGGTTATCGATTTGCCGTTTAGCACCAAGCCGCCACCCACGCCGGTGCCGAGGATTAACCCCATCACAAGTGGATATTGCGTGAATTCGTCATCCCAGGCTTCGGAAAGTGCAAAGCAGTTGGCGTCGTTATCGAGACGCACGTCGCGGTCGAGACGGGCACTGAGATCCTGACGCAAGCGTTGACCGCTGGCGGCTGGCACGTTGGCGGCATACAGCGTGCCATCGGCGGTTTCGGGCATCCCCGGAATACCAATCCCGACGCTGCCTTTGACGCCAAAATGCGCATCAGCTTCTGCCACCAGCCCGCAGACCGCTTGCAGGAATGATTCATAGCTGTCGCGCGGCGTCGCGGTCCGTTTTTCCCACTGCAAACGCCGCTCACCGTCAAACACCCCGAGGGCAATTTTGCTGCCGCCAATGTCAAATCCGTAGAACATAGCAATTCCTCTTTACTGACCCGAGCGACAACGCCGCCGGGTCATGACGCGAAATTACTGGCCACTTAACACTCTTGCAGGATCAATTCGGCTGGCGCGACGGGCAGGATACCAGCTCGCCAACAGGCTCAGCAGCAGTGCCGTGACCAGCACATAAAAGACATCCAGCCAGTGAAGTTCAGACGGCAGGAAGTCGATAAAATAGATGTCACCGGACAGGAACTGATGGCCGATCAGTTTTTCAATACCGTTGATGATCGACGTCAGATTCAGCGCGCACAGCACGCCAATCGCCACGCCGCACAGGCTGCCCAACAGCCCGGCCAGTAAACCATACCAGACGAAAATCGCGCGGATCAGGCCATCTTTGGCCCCCAGCGTACGCAACACCGCAATGTCGCTGCTCTTGTCTTTCACCGCCATCACCAGGGTGGAAACGATGTTGAAACAGGCCACGCCAATCACCAGGATCATCGCCAGATACATGATCGCGCGGATCATCTGGATATCGCGATACATATAGCCGTAGGTGCCAATCCAGCTTTTGATGTAGACATAGCTGTTGGTCACTTCGCCCGCGTCGCGCACCAGTTTGTTGGCGTTGAACACGTCGTTAACCTTGATGGCAATCCCGGTTACGCTGCTGCCCATATCCAGATACTGCTGGGCATCGGGCATCGGAACCATCGCAAAGCTGTGATCGAGCTGGCCGCTCAACTGCAGAATACCGGTCACGTGCAGGCGCACGCGCTTAGGCTGTAACAGCTGGTGCTCTTTGTCAGAGTTCGGGATCATGATTGAGACCCAATCCCCCTGCTTGACCTTCAGCGCATCGGCCACGCCTTTACCGAGGATAATCTGCTGATCGCCCGCTTTAAAATCCGCCCATGCGTTGTTCTGCACATATTTCGGCAGCGCGCTAAGCTCGCTTTCCTGTTTCGGGTCGACGCCTTTGATCTGAATGGCGCGCAGGTTGCTGCCGCTTTCGATAAGGCCGGTGAAATTGATATAAGGTGCCGCCGCGGCGATACCTTTCACTTTTTCGACTTTATTTAGCGCCTCGTTCCAGTTATTCCACGGTTGGTTAACCGGTTCGATTTCGCCGTGCGGCACCACCGCCAGAATGCGGTTGTTGAGCTCACGCTCGAAGCCGTTCATTGCGCTCAGACCGACGATCAACACCGCCACACCGAGTGCAATACCCACGGTAGAAATCACCGAAATCAGCGATACCATGCCGCCGCGACGACGGCCCCGGCTAAAGCGCAGGCCAATAAGCAGGGATAACGGAGACGCCATTTACTGCGCTCCCATCAGGGTAAGTTCGGCGTTCAGGTGACCGTCACGCATTTCCAGCTGGCGACTCATACGCTTCGCCAGCTGCAGATCGTGGGTCACAACCAGGAACGCGGTGCCCTGCTGTTTATTCAGTTCACCCAGCAGCTGGAAAATGCTGTCGGCGTTGCGGGCATCGAGGTTACCCGTCGGTTCGTCCGCCATTACCAGACGCGGATTGTTGACCAGTGCCCGGGCAATCGCCACGCGCTGACGCTCACCGCCGGAGAGTTCAGACGGACGGTGTGTGCGGCGATGATCGAGACCGACCGCCGCCAGCATCGCGCGGGCGCGTTCCTGAATTTCAGCCGGTTTCTTTTTGCCAATCAGCAGCGGCATCGCCACGTTCTCTTCAGCCGTGAAATCCGGCAACAGATGGTGGAACTGGTAGATAAAGCCCAGCTCGCGGTTACGCAGCTCCGCTTTCGCCGCCAGCGACATTTTCGACAGCGGCTGACCGCTGAAAATTACGTCGCCGGAAGTCGGGGTATCCAGGCCACCGAGCAGGTGCAACAGGGTACTTTTACCGGAGCCAGAGCTGCCGACAATCGCCATCATCTCCCCTTCCCCGATGCTGAAACTGACGTTGTGCAGCACGTCGGTCTGCACAGTGCCTTCCTGATAGCGTTTGCACAGGTTGTCGCATTGCAACAGGATCTTATTCATAACGTAAAGCCTCAGCGGGTTGGGTGGCGGCAGCGCGCCAGGAAGGATAAAGCGTAGAAAGCAGCGCCAGCAGCATCGCCACCAGCGCAATGACGAACACCTGCAGCGGTTCTATGGCCACTGGCAGTGCGCCACCATCGACGAACGCACCGATAATCGGCATCAGATTATTTAACTGGCTGGCGAGCAGCAGGCCAAGCAGCGCGCCGAGCAGCGCACCAATCACCCCGGCACTGGCCCCCTGGACCATAAACACCGCCATGATCTGACGCGGCGTCAGGCCCTGCGTTTGCAGGATAGCCACCTCGCCCTGTTTCTCCATCACCATCAGGCCCAGAGAGGTAATAATGTTAAATGCCGCCACCGCGACAATCAGGCTCAACAACAGCCCCATCATATTTTTTTCCATGCGCACGGCCTGGAACAGCTCGCCTTTACGCTCACGCCAGTCCTGCCATTTGGTGCCTTCCGGTAGCTTCTGCGCGCTCAGGGTATCGACTTCCAGCGGTTTATCCAGCCACAAGCGCCAGCCGGTGATGTTCCCGAGCGGATAGCGCATCAGACGCGAAGCATCCTGAATGTTGACCAGCATCTGGTAACCGTCGACTTCACTATTGGCAGCAAAGGTGCCGATAACGTTGAATAAGCGCTGGCTCGGCACGCGCCCCATCGGGGTGAACTGACTGGCAGACGGCACCATAATACGGATCTGATCGCCACGTTTGACGCCCAGTTGCCCGGCCAGCTGTTCGCCCAGAATGACGTTGTATTGCCCGGTCGTCAGTGCGGTTTGTTTGACGTTCACCAGGTACGGCGTCAACGGATCGTTTTCATTTGGATCGATGCCCAGCATCACCCCGACCGCCACGCTGCGTGGGCTCTGGATAACGACGTCACCGGTAGTCAGTGGCGCAACGCGCGTCACGCCCTTCAGTTTGGCTTCACTCTCCGGCAGTTTCTGTGGATTAACGGAGCCCTGCGCTGCGCTGAGAACCGCCTGCGGCATCAGCCCGAGAATGTTGTTTTGCAGCTCACGCTCGAAACCGTTCATGACCGATAACACGGTCACCAGCGCCATTACGCCAAGCGTAATGCCGATAGTCGACAGCCAGGAGACAAAGCGACCGAAGCGGTCCGCTGCGCGCCCACGCATGTAACGCAGGCCAATGAATAGTGCGACAGGTTGGTACATGTAATCCGTCTGGTTGCTGTTAGCTAGAGCCCGAGTATATAAGCGAAAGACCTGAGCGTAAATGCGCGAAACCAGATACCGACACCCTGATCTTTATCTGAAAATGAATCAAATACAGAATGTTACCCATTACTCTGCGAATAAACCCCTTGAGGATGGTCCCCTATTACTGGCAATGAAAAACGTGGATCGTCATGAAAGAAAAAGCACTATGGATCAATCAAATCAAGGGGCTATGTATCTGCCTGGTGGTGTTTTACCACTCGGTTATCACCTTCTACCCGCACCTGAGCACCTTCCAGCACCCGTGGTCACCGACCCTTGCGAAGTGCTGGGTCTACTTCAATCTCTATCTGGCCCCTTTCCGTATGCCGGTGTTCTTTTTTATCTCCGGGTTTCTGATCCAACGCTATATCGACGGCGTTTCATGGCGTGACAGCCTGGGGAAACGCGTCGGAACGATCCTGTGGGTGCTGGCGCTGTGGGGCGTTTTACAGTGGCAGGCATTGAGCCATATAACGCAATGGCTGGCCCCCGACCGTGATGTGAGTACCAGCGCGAACGCGGCGTATGCCGATAGCTTCGGCGAATTCGTGCAGGCGATGCTCACCGCCAGCACCAGCCTGTGGTATTTGTACGCGCTGATTGTCTATTTCGTGCTGTGCAAACTGACCTCACGCGGCAAAACGGTGATGATTGCCGGGCTGGCGCTGCTCAGCATCGCGATTAATTTCGTGCCGACGCCATGGTGGGGCATGAACAGCGTGCTGCGTAACGTGGTGTATTACGCGCTGGGTGCCTGGTTTGGTACGCCGCTGATGGCATGGATGAAGACCTTCGACATCCGTCGTCACTGGCTGGTACTGGGCGGGGTCGCGTTCTTCGCCGTCGGGCTATGGTTTGCCCGCACGCCGCTACTGCTGTCGCTGCTGTCGATTTTTGTGATAATGAAACTGTTTTACGCTGTTGGCCGTCGCTACCCGCCGTCTGAGCGCTCCCTACTGAACGTGGTGGGTTCGAATACCATCGCCATTTACACTACCCATCGCATCCTGGTGGAAATTTTCAGCCTTGTGCTGATCGGCTGGTTCAGCGCCCAGGCACGCTCCCCGTCGGTCGAACTGGCGATTTTGTTGTGCTATCCGTTCTTCAGTTTGCTGCTGTGCGTGGCAACCGGAATGCTGGCGCGGAGCCTGTCTCAGCGCCTGGCGGGGGATATTCTTTTTTCACCGCCTTCGGTGGCGCTCAACCGTCAATAACCGCGCGGTCATTTGCTAATGTCGGTCGATCGAGGATAATAACGTTCATTGAAGAGCGGCGGTTTGCCCCCATAATTAGGGGTAAACCTTTACGGAACCCCGACATTATCTATGCCTGAAGAACAACAACGATACGCCCTACCGGCCAAAGCGGGCGAGCAGCGTCTGCTGGGAGAGTTAACCGGTGCCGCCTGTGCAACCGAAGTTGCGCAGATTGTCGAACGTCATCACGGTCCGGTGGTGCTTATCGCCCCGGACATGCAAAACGCCCTGCGTCTGCACGATGAAATCGCTCAGTTCACCGACCAGTTGGTGATGAATCTCGCCGACTGGGAAACGCTGCCGTACGACAGTTTTTCCCCGCATCAGGAGATTATCTCCTCGCGCTTGTCTACCCTGTATCAGCTCCCTACCATGCAGCGCGGGGTGCTGATCGTTCCGGTCAATACTCTGATGCAGCGCGTATGCCCGCACAATTATCTGCACGGTCATGCGCTGGTGATGAAAAAAGGTCAGCGGCTGTCTCGCGATACCCTGCGTGAACAGCTCGACAGCGCCGGGTATCGTCACGTCGATCAGGTTATGGAGCACGGGGAATACGCCACCCGTGGTGCGCTGCTGGACTTGTTCCCGATGGGCAGCGATCGCCCGTATCGTCTTGATTTCTTCGATGATGAAATTGACAGCCTGCGTCTGTTTGATGCCGACACCCAGCGCACGCTGGAGGAAGTCGAGGCCATCAACCTGCTCCCGGCGCACGAATTCCCGACCGATAAAACCGCCATCGAGCTGTTCCGCAGCCAGTGGCGAGACCAGTTTGAGGTGAAGCGCGACGCCGAGCACATCTATCAACAGGTCAGCAAAGGTACTTTACCGGCAGGCATCGAATACTGGCAGCCGCTGTTCTTCAGCGAGCCGCTCCCGCCGTTGTTCAGTTATTTCCCGGCCAATACCCTGCTGGTCAACACTGGCGATCTGGAGGCCAGCGCCCAGCGTTTTGAAGCCGATGCCCGGGCCCGTTTCGAAAACCGCGGTGTGGATCCGATGCGTCCGCTGCTGCCACCCGAAACGCTGTGGCTGCGCACCGATGAACTGTTCAGCGAGCTGAAAAAATGGCCGCGCGTCCAGCTGAAAACCGAACAGCTCGCCAGCAAAGCGGCAAACGTCAATCTCGGCTATCAGAAGCTGCCGGACGTCGCCGTCCAGGCCCAGCAGAAAGCCCCGCTGGATAACCTGCGCCGCTTCCTGGAGGCCTTCGACGGCCCGGTGATTTTCTCGGTGGAAAGTGAAGGCCGTCGCGAGGCGCTGGGCGAGTTGCTGTCGCGTATCAAGCTATCGCCGAAGCGCATCCAGCGTCTGGATGAGTGTGAAGGCAACGGTCGCTATCTGATGATTGGCTCCGCCGAGCACGGCTATATCGACACCCTGCGCAGCCGGGCGCTGATTTGCGAAAGCGATTTACTGGGCGAGCGCGTGGCGCGTCGTCGTCAGGATTCGCGGCGTACCATCAACCCGGATACGCTGATCCGTAACCTCGCAGAACTGCATCCCGGTCAGCCGGTGGTTCATCTCGAGCATGGGGTGGGCCGTTATGCGGGGATGACCACGCTTGAGGCTGGCGGCATCACCGGTGAGTATCTGATGCTCACCTACGCCAACGATGCCAAACTGTACGTGCCGGTTTCCTCTTTGCATCTGATCAGCCGCTACGCGGGTGGCGCAGAAGATAACGCCCCACTGCATAAACTCGGCGGCGACGTCTGGGCGCGGGCGCGGCAAAAAGCAGCGGAAAAAGTGCGTGACGTGGCCGCCGAACTGCTGGATATCTACGCCCAGCGTGCGGCCAAATCCGGCTATGCGTTTAAACACGACAGGGAACAGTATCAGATGTTCTGCGATACCTTCCCATTTGAAACCACGCCGGATCAGGCTCAGGCCATCAACGCCGTATTAAGCGATATGTGTCAGCCGCTGGCGATGGATCGTCTGGTCTGTGGCGACGTGGGCTTTGGTAAAACCGAAGTGGCGATGCGCGCCGCCTTCCTGGCGGTGGAAAACAACAAGCAGGTGGCGGTCCTGGTGCCGACCACCCTGCTCGCCCAGCAGCATTTCGACAACTTCCGCGACCGCTTTGCCAACTGGCCGGTGCGAATCGAAATGCTCTCACGTTTTCGCAGCGGCAAAGAGCAGACGCAAATTCTGGAACAGGCCGCTGAAGGTAAAATCGACATTCTGATAGGCACCCATAAACTGCTGCAAAGCGATGTGAAATGGAAAGATTTGGGCCTGCTGATCGTCGATGAAGAACACCGCTTCGGCGTGCGGCACAAAGAGCGAATCAAAGCGATGCGCGCCGATGTTGATATTCTGACCCTGACCGCCACGCCAATCCCACGTACGCTGAACATGGCGATGAGCGGGATGCGCGACCTGTCGATTATCGCCACCCCGCCTGCCCGCCGTCTGGCGGTGAAAACCTTCGTTCGTCAGTATGATGAACTGGTGGTGCGGGAGGCTATTCTGCGTGAAGTGTTGCGCGGTGGGCAGGTTTACTACCTGTACAACGATGTCGAAAACATTCAGAAAGCGGCCGACAGGCTGGCGGCGCTGGTGCCGGAAGCGCGGGTCGCCATCGGTCACGGTCAGATGCGCGAGCGCGAGCTGGAACGGGTAATGAACGATTTCCACCACCAGCGCTTCAATGTGCTGGTGTGTACCACCATCATCGAAACCGGGATCGACATTCCGACCGCCAACACCATTATCATCGAACGGGCCGATCACTTTGGCCTCGCTCAGCTGCACCAGCTGCGCGGTCGCGTGGGGCGTTCGCATCATCAGGCCTACGCCTGGCTGCTGACGCCGCATCCGAAAGCGATGACCACCGACGCGCAAAAACGTCTGGAGGCGATAGCATCGCTGGAAGATTTAGGGGCCGGTTTTGCGTTGGCCACCCACGATCTCGAAATCCGTGGGGCGGGTGAACTGCTCGGCGAAGATCAGAGCGGCTCGATGGAAACCATCGGGTTCTCGCTGTATATGGAACTGCTTGAAAACGCCGTCGATGCGTTGAAAGCCGGGCGTGAGCCGTCGCTGGAAGATTTAACCAGTCAGCAAACCGAAGTCGAACTGCGAATGCCCTCCCTACTGCCGGACGATTTCATTCCGGATGTGAACACCCGCCTGTCGTTCTATAAACGCATCGCCAGCGCCAAAGGTGAACAGGCGTTGGACGAGCTGAAAGTCGAACTGATCGACCGTTTCGGTCTGCTACCGGATGCCGCGCGTAACCTGCTGGATATTGCGCGTTTACGTCAGCAGGCGCAGAAGCTGGGCATTCGTAAGCTGGAAGGTAACGACAAAGGCGGCGTGATTGAGTTCAATGAGAAAAACCACGTTAATCCGGCGTGGCTGATTGGGTTGCTGCAAAAACAGCCGCAGCACTATCGTCTTGATGGGCCGACGCGGCTGAAATTTTTCCAGGACCTAACCGAGCGTAAAGAACGTATGGAATGGGTGCGCAACTTTATGCAGCAGTTGGAAGAGAACGCTGTCGCCTGATCCCCCTGTCCCGGCGGCGATCGTCGCCGGGCATCTTCTCCCTGCAATAATTTACACACTCTTTGCAAACCATTGAAACATCCAGACACGACCTGACGCCATAATGAGGGTTTTCCCTGCTCAATCACCGTTATGGATGTGCTGTGATGATGATTCAATCGCGTTTTATGCGTCTGCTCGGCCTGCTGGCCGTCGTCGCGACCGTCACAATGGCGCTTCCCGTTCGCGCTAATACCTGGCCCCTTCCGCCCACAGGCAGTCGTCTGGTGGGTGAAAACCGCTTTCACGTCGTGGAAAACAACGGCGGATCGCTGGAGGCTATCGCTAAAAAATATAACGTGGGATTCCTGGCGTTACTGCAGGCCAATCCCGGCGTGGACCCGTACGTGCCTCGCGCGGGCAGCGTGCTGACCATTCCGCTGCAAACCCTGCTCCCGGATGCCCCGCGTGAAGGCATGGTGATTAACCTGGCGGAACTGCGTCTCTACTACTATCCGCCGGGTAAAAACAGCGTGACCATTTACCCGATAGGTATCGGTCAACTTGGCGGCACCACCCTCACCCCAACGATGGTGACCACCGTATCCGACAAACGTGCGAACCCAACCTGGACGCCAACCGCCAATATTCGTGCGCGTTATAAAGCCATGGGAGTGGATTTGCCAGCGGTAGTTCCAGCCGGGCCGGATAACCCGATGGGTCATCATGCGATTCGTCTTTCGGCCTACGGCGGCGTGTACTTGCTGCACGGCACCAACGCCGATTTTGGCATCGGGATGCGCGTCAGCTCGGGCTGTATCCGCCTGCGCGATGGTGATATCGAAACCTTGTTCAAACAGGTCACCCCGGGCACCAAAGTGAATATTATCAATACGCCGATTAAAGCGTCAGTCGAGCCAGGCGGCGTGCATCTGGTGGAAGTTCACCAGCCGCTGTCGAAGCATATTGATGATGACCCAAAAGTGCTGCCGATTGCCCTGAATGCCAGCATGGAAGCCTTCAAAAAGTCGCCACAGACGGATGCACAAGTCATGGAGCATGTGATGGAGGTGCGCTCCGGTATGCCGGTAGATGTCACCCATCACAACGCACCGCAGACGCTGAATCAACAATCGTTCTAATCTCATAACGAAAAAAAACACCGCGACAAATGTCGCGGTGTTTTTTTTGGCAGTGGCATTGCCGAGGGTTAAATAAGGCGGGCCTTATTTATAGATTACTGCGGTCCCGTGGAGGGTGTTAGGACCCGTAACAGAGGTAATGCGGAATGATTTTGCGCCCATGGCGTCGGCCTGCTGTGCCAGCTGATCTTCAAGGGAACCCAGGTTAGTCCCGGCGCTGGCGGAAATCACACCCACTTTCTGCTGATCGACTGGGGTGGACTGGACTTCAACCGCAGCAAAGCTTGCGAATGACAGAGAACTCAGAACGGCGGCAACGGCCAGGGTTTTGATGCTTTTCATGATTATTATACCTATGCAGATGAATTTGTTAGGTCGTTATGATTAACTTAACGATCGATAGGTAAAGGATAATGTGATCCAGGTCACACGTCAAATTCTTTTTATAACGATTATTATTTAATTTATTTATCCCTTATTTTTCATAACTATAGGATTATTTTATTTTACGAGATTCGGCACTGGTTATGCCGGGCGTTTGTTTTTATAATGAAGGCTTAACACAACCACAGAGGTACAACGGCGCCATGACAACTGAAGTCGTAAGTTGCACAAAAAAAAGCCGTGGCCGACCCAAAGTGTTCGACAGGGACGTGGCGCTTGATAAGGCCATGACACTCTTCTGGCAGCACGGCTATGAAGCGACATCGCTCGCGGATTTAGTCGAAGCAACCGGTGCGAAAGCCCCGACGCTGTACGCAGAATTTGTGAATAAAGAGGGGCTGTTCCGGGCCGTTCTTGACCGTTACATTTCACGTTTTGCCGATAAGCACGAAGCCCAGCTTTTTTGCGAAGAGAAATCGGTAGAAGACGCACTGCGCGACTATTTCCGCGCGGTCGCAACCTGCTTCACCAGTAAAGAGACCCCGGCGGGCTGCTTTATGATTAATACGTCCGCGACACTTGCAGCATCGTCGAAAGAGATTGCGCACACAATCAAGTCGCGCCATGCGATGCAGGAAAAAACGCTGTGTGAGTTTCTGACCCAGCGTCAGGTGCGGGGTGAAATACCGGCGGACAAATGCATTGGTGAGCTGGCACAATTCCTGAGCTGTATTCTGCAAGGGATGTCGATCAGCGCTCGCGAAGGGGCCAGCCTCGAGACGCTACTGCAAATTACCGACACCACCCTACGGCTGTGGCCACAGATGCTGAAAATCTGAGAGCCTTTATCGTAATCATAAAAAAAGCCCCTCAGCCTGAGCGTTTGAGGGGCCAATTCTAGCGTAGAGTACTGCTTTTTTTAGGCTTTGTTATTCAGAACCAGCTGACCGTTGTTGTCCAGTGGGATCTGAGAGCCAGGATCTTTATCCATACGGATTTTCCCCTGCTGATCGCCAATTTTGTAGGTCACGTCGTAGCCCAACATTTTGTCAGACTTGTCATATACCGTTTTGCAGCGCTGCTGCGTCGTGGTGTAGGTATCGTTATTTTGCATTGAACCCTGGATCTGGTTCCCGGCGTAACCGCCACCCAGCGCGCCTGCGACTGTGGCAACATCTTTTCCGCGTCCCCCACCAAACTGGTGACCAATAACCCCACCCGCTACGGCACCCAGTACCGAACCGGCAATGCGGTTTTCGTCCTGAACCGGACGACGATGGGTCACGGCGACGTTACGGCATTCCTGACGCGGCGTTTTCACACTTTCTTTAATCGGGGTGGCTGAAATGACCTGCGCGTATTGCGGGCCACGGTCAAACACATTCAGACTGGCAACCGCCGCCACGCCCAGCGCAGCAGCTACGCCAATCCCTATACCCGCCAACATAGATTTATTCACGGGAGTTCCTCCTTTGTTGCTGTTGGTAACAATTTTGCTACCTAAGAGGAAACGTGGATATAGGAATTAGGATCAAAAAAAGGGGTTATGAAGGGGAAAAACGCGGGTTTCGGAGAAGTCTGAACAAGCCCGGCAAGCGCAGCGCCGCCGGGCGTTTTAGAACTTAGTGCAGTTTAAGACGCGGGCGAATCACCCGGTTGATACTGCCCACCAGCATCATCAGGCCGGTTTTGAAGTAGCCGTGCAGTGCAATCTGGTGCATACGGTACAACGAGATGTAGACAAAGCGTGCGATGCGCCCTTCAACCATCATTGAGCCGCGCATCAGGTTACCCATCAGGCTGCCGACCGTCGAATAGTTCGACAGTGATACCAGCGAACCGTGATCTTTATAGGTATACGCTTTCAGCGGTTTGCCTTTGATCTGCGCCAGAATATTGCTCAACGCCAGGCTTGCCATCTGGTGCGCAGCCTGCGCACGCGGTGGCACGAAACCACCTTCCGGACGCGCGCACGAAGCACAGTCGCCGATGGCGTAGATATCCGCATCGCGGGTAGTTTGCAGCGTCGGCTCAACCACCAGTTGGTTAATGCGGTTGGTTTCCAGGCCGCCGATGTCTTTCATGAAGTCTGGCGCCTTGATACCCGCCGCCCACACCATCAGATCGGCATTGATGTATTCGCCATCTTTGGTGTGCAGGCCGCCTGCATCGGCGCTGGTGACCATTGTTTGCGTCAGAACGCGGACGCCCATTTTGGTGAGCTCGCTGTGCGCAGCGCTGGAAATACGCGGCGGCAGCGCAGGCAGAATACGTTCGCCCGCTTCCACCAGCGTGACGTTCAGCGCGTCATTAGTCAGGCCTTTGTAGCCGTAGCTGTGCAGCTGTTTCACTGCGTTATGCAGTTCAGCCGACAGTTCTACGCCGGTCGCCCCACCGCCGACGATGGCGATGTTTACCCTGCCATTAGCACCCAGATTACTGGAGTGCTTCAGGAACAGGTTGAGCATTTCCTGATGGAAACGGCGCGCCTGATGCGGGTTGTCGAGGAAAATGCAGTTTTCCTTCACGCCCGGGGTGTTGAAATCGTTAGAGGTGCTGCCCAGCGCCATCACCAGCGTGTCATACGCCAGCTTGCGCTCAGGCACCAGCAGCTCGCCCTTCTCGTCGCGCAGTTCTGCGAGCGTCAGCGTTTTGGTTTCACGGTTGATATCGACCACCGATCCCAGCTGGAACTGGAAGTGATGGTTACGGGCGTGCGCCAGATAGCTCAGCGCGTCCACACCTTCGTCCAGCGAACCGGTTGCCACTTCGTGCAGCAGCGGTTTCCACAGGTGGCTATGGTTTCGGTCCACCAACGTAATTTTTGCTTTTTTGCCACGGCCAAGCTTTCTACCCAGTTGAGTAGCCAACTCCAGCCCGCCGGCACCACCACCCACAATCACAATCTTTTTCAATGGCGTAGTCAACGTGACCCCCTAAATTATTAACCAATTGTTAATTAAAAGTTATAAAAATAGCCTTTAATTAACAACAAGTTAGAGACCTAAATCCTGACAAGAGTGTGAAGAATATCACGCGAGGTGCATTGGTCATACCAAAATTGATATGAATCAAGTTTTACAGCTTAATCGTTGAGCAAGTGTAGCCAATATGGGCGGGAGTGCGCGCCTGATGAGCGGGTGTTCACCAGGCGCAGAGCGGGATTAGCCGAGGGTTTTGAAGGCTTTGATACGCTGTAAATGGGGAGAGATGTTCTTGAACTTATGCGTCTGCACCTCATCCCAGATAATTTCGTAGTAATGATGCATCAGCTCAGCCGAGCGCTGGCTGTTGAGCGCCTCGTCCTCGCGGGAGAGGATCACCAGACAGCGATCGCGGTTCTTCTCACGGAAATTGCTCACGCATTTCGTGCCGATATCGGCGTACTCTTCCGGCCGGTCAATTTTGCCTTCCATGTTCTCATTTGGGAACAAATTCGGGTTGAAAATGACCTGGCGGATATCGCACAGGAAACCGATCCGCTCGGCCCAGTAGCCACCGAGGCCTACCCCGCAAATCAGCGGGCGATCGTCAGCACTGAGCTGCAGCATTTTGTCCACTTCTTTGAGTAAATGCTGCATATCATGCTTCGGGTGAAGCGTGCTGTAGCTAATCAGACGGACATCCGGATCGATGAACTGCAACTGCAGCACCTTTTCGTGATTTCCCGGACTGTTCGAGTCGAAACCGTGCAAATAAATAATCATTCCATCCTCACAACACTGCCAATCCCGTTTCGGGAGGTTAATGAGCGGCTTTATGGGCCTGCCAGCGTTCGTGCAGGTCATTCAGCTGCGCGCTGACCGTCTTCCACCGAGCGGAATCCATCAGCTCCTGACGGGTAAATGAACCTTTATGATACAATTTCGTAACACGCTCTGCTTTGATCGGCGACAGGTTATCCAATACGCTGACCGCGCCCTTACGATTATTGCAGACCAGGATCATATCGCAACCTGCGTCCAGCGATGCCTGACCGCGTTCCGCGTAGCTCCCCATGACAGCCGCGCCTTCCATGGACAAATCGTCAGAGAAAATCACCCCGTCAAAGCCCAGCTCACCGCGCAGCACGGTTTTCAGCCAATGCGGAGAACCGCTGGCCGGACGCGGGTCCACTTCGCTGTAAATCACATGCGCAGGCATGATGGCATCGAGCCGGTTCTCGGTAATCAACGTCTGGAATACCGCCATGTCTTTGGCGCGGATCTCGGCCTCTGCCCGCGGGTCCTGTGGTGTTTCTTTATGCGAATCGGCGGTTACGGCCCCGTGGCCCGGGAAGTGTTTGCCGGTAGTTTTCATCCCGGCGTCATGCATGCCGTCAATGAAATGACGCGCCATTGCCAGCGCTTTATGCGGGTCAGCATGGTAGGAGCGCTCGCCAATCGCAGCGCTGATGTGCCCGACGTCCAGGACTGGCGCGAAGCTGATATCAATGTCCATCGCAATCATTTCTGACGCCATCAGCCACCCCGCGGCTTTCGCCAGTTCACCGCCCTGCTCCAGCCCTAACAATTCAGCAAATGACTGCGCGGCAGGCAAACGCGTGAACCCTTCGCGGAAACGCTGAACGCGGCCGCCTTCCTGATCCACCGCGACAACCAGATGATTTTTCGAGGCCGCGCGAATCTGGCGAACCAGTTCACGCAACTGCGCCGGATCGTGGTAGTTACGGGTGAACAGGATAAGTCCACCTACCAGCGGATGCGCCAGAATTTCCCGTTCTTCTGCATCCAACTCATACCCTTCAACGTCTAACATTACTGGGCCCACAGTGACCTCTCCTTTCCTTTATGCGTTAATGTGCGCCAGCCTTCATTCGCCAGCGCAATAAATTGTTGGTCGCCGGTCTGCTGCCAGCGATATTCATACCAGGTGGTCATCAGCAGCTGAATCCACGGCTGCCAGCGTTTAACCTGCTGCGTGAGGATGGCGTTATCCAGATGTGCCGCCTGAGCGTAGGCGGCAATCAACGCGGTTCGCTGCGCGGTGGTTTCCGTCCACACCGCCGCCAGTTCGAGGGCGATATCGCCATCGGCGGCATATTCCCAGTCAATCAGCCTCAGTCCGTCTGGGGTGTGGATAATGTTGCCCGCGTGGACATCCATATGCAACGGTGCCAGACGCAGCGGCTGTGGTTCACCCTGACTGCGCAAACGCTTGAGCGAACGTAGCCAGAGCGGCGTGCGGCGCTGCGGGCTACTGAACTGCCAGTAGCGTTCGAGCAAGGGGAATAAAGCCACCCGCCAACCAAAGCGTTTTTGCCGATGCAGATGATACAGCAAGGTCGCGGTCGCGTGGGCATCCGGTAATGTCGGGCGCGTCTCACCATCGAGATAAGCCACCGCCATCCAGCCGGGAAAATAACCCAACGGCGCAGGAGCCAGCGAGGAAGGAAGCGCGTGCAGGGCGCGATGCTGGCGTAAGAAATGAAAATCAGGGGCCGACGGATCGTGATGCTTACGCAGGACAATCCGCTGCCCCTGACGTTCGATAATGCAGCTTCCTCCGCTCAGCCCCGCCGTAGCGGAGCGAACCAAAGGGTGATAGCCGGGAAAATAGCGTGACAGGCATTCGTCACGCGATAGCTTACTGTTGCGCAACCGCACCTTTACCTGACCAGAGGATCTCGCCCGACTGGACCATCATCAGCTGCATGGAGAGCGTCGGGGTGTTCACGTTACCCGTCGCGTTGGAATACAGCACGTACTGAGCGCCGACGGTGCGCGCCAGGCCCATCGCTTTATTACGCGAGCCCAGGCTGTCCTGCGGGGAAAGTCCCAGCTGCTGTTTGGCCACCGCCAGCTGCTGTGCCGACACCAGGGTGAACTTGTTGTTGCCTTGCAGCGCATTGACCAGTGCGGTGGTCGCCTCAGCGGTGTTCAGCGAACCGTTGGTCCGGTTATTAACGCTGTCGACCATCAGGACGCTGCCCGCCGTGACACCATCGGCCTGCAGCATTTTCCCAACCAGCGGCTGGGCGGCACCGTTCCAGTCATAGTGACGAACGCGTGGCGCTGGCTGTTCTGGCTGTGGAGTAATCGGGCCAGGCTGCGTTGGAATGGTGGGCACCACCGGCACCGTGGTCGGCGGCGGCGTTTGCGGTTGTTCTGGCGTCGGTTTCGCTTCTTCTACCGGCGCGGGTTTATCACGTTGACTCACACACCCGGACAGGAACAGTGCCACCGCCGCGATAAACGCATAGCGACTCAGTTTACTCATTACTTTTTACCCCTCAAAGATAAAGATAAAGCCGGACTTTATGCGCACCCAGGCTGTTTGCGCCGCCGTAAAGCGTGACCGAAGACTGTGCCGGAACGGTCACCGTTCGCGGTGCCTCCAGCGGATGCATTTCCAGTCCTCTGGCGTCATACCAGTAGAAACGATAGTGAACGGTGACCGGCGTTGTGCGCTCGTTATAGAGCTGTGACGAGGCCGTCGCCTGTATTTCAGAGGTCGTGAGTTGCGGATTTTCAGCGCTGATCCCAGCCGCCAACACATTGGCCTCCATGACCAACGTTTGCTGCTCGCCTACCGGAATCTCCGGATGCGATCCACAACCCACCAGCAGCATGCCCGTAAGCAGTGCGGCAATTCGGCCACCTTTCATGTGTTTATCCTTTATGCGCGAGCATTGGGCCCAGCGGACGACCACCCAGCAGGTGCATATGAATATGATAAACCTCCTGGCCGCCGTGGCGATTACAGTTAACGATCAGGCGATAGCCCTCTTCCGCAATGCCTTCGGCTTCAGCAATTTTTGCCGCCACGGTCATCATGCGGCCTAACGCCTGCTCATGTGCCGCCGTCACGTCGTTCACCGTCGGGATAAGGATATTCGGGATAATGAGAATGTGGCTTGGTGCCTGAGGCGAGATATCACGAAAAGCAGTCACCAGCTCGTCCTGATAGACAATATCCGCTGGGATTTCACGACGAATAATTTTGCTGAAAATCGTTTCTTCTGCCATGGCTTGTTCCTTTTTATAGATTACCGTGCGGTATAGAGTCTTCATCTAATAGCGTAAGAGTATGAGCGAGTTAGTCTCTTTCTTTCAACCTGATCCCCTACTTTTGTTTTCCAATATTAATTTTGCGCTGAATGCTTAACCACTCCTTCGTTATATCGACCTGCCTCAGGGATTAAAACAAAGTTTCAAATACTGGCTTACATCCGTTTACAGAGATAGCGTGAATGCGTATATTTCGCATTTGCATTTTCATGCAATAACACCACGCATATAACAACAACCAATATAAGGGTTTGACCGATGTCTTTCACTTTTGACTCCAGGGACAAGCAGCATAGACTGCCCGCCTCGCCGTCACGTCTCGCAGCCTGTATTGCTTTCGCCTTACTGCCGGGGGCCGTTCATGCAGCGAACACTCCTCTTAACGAAGAAACCGTGGTCGTCGAGGGCACCGTCGATAACGCGACAGATAACGCACAGGACAAGGATTACAGCGTTAAAACCACCACGACCGGCACAAAATTACTGTTGGTTCCTCGTGATATTCCGCAGTCGGTAAGCGTCATTAGCCAGCAGCGTATGCAGGATCAGAACCTGCAAACCATCGGCCAGGTGTTAACCAATACCACCGGCGTAACGGCCCAGGTGCAGGACAGCGACCGCACCGTGTTTTATTCTCGGGGTTTCTTCGTCAGCAACTATGCCTATGACGACCTGCCGACGTCCATCAGTGAAGTATGGAACTTCGGTGATACCGCCACGGATACCGCCATCTATGACCGCATCGAAGTGGTTCGTGGGGCCACCGGCCTGATGAGTGGCACCGGCAACCCGGCCGCCTACGTCAACATGGTGCGTAAACACGCTGACAGCCGTGAGTTTCAGGGCAACGCCTCTGTGAGCTACGGCAGCTGGGACAAACAGCGCTATGTTCTCGATTTACAGGCTCCGTTGGTGGAATCCGGTAAGGTGCGTGGGCGCGTGATTGCGGGCTATCAGGACAACGATTCGTGGGTGGATAACTATCACTACCGTAAAAAATTCCTCTACGGCGTGGTTGATGCCGACCTCACCGACAGCACCACCCTGTCACTCGGCTATGAATATCAGGAAAGTAACACCGAAGACCCAACCTGGGGCGGCCTGCCAACGTGGTACGCCGACGGCAGTAAAACCCATTACAACCGCAGCGATACCGTGGCACCTGACTGGGCCTACTCCGATAAAGACAGCACTAAAGTGTTCGCCAACTTTACCCAGCGCTTTGATAACGGCTGGGAAGCACATGTTAATGGTATGCACGCGGAAACTAACTTCGATACCAAACTGATGTACATGTCGGGCTATCCGGATAAAGAAACCGGCAACGGGATGGTTGGCTACGGTGGCTGGAACCGCGGCGAGCGTAAACAGGATGCAGTCGATGCGTTCCTGCGCGGCGGCTTTGAGCTGTTCGGTCGTCAGCATGAGATGATGGTCGGCGGTAGCCTCAGCCATCAGCGTAACCATTACGATAACTCGATGCCGGATGCCCTGTATGGCATGGTCGATATTGGCAGTTTCAAAAACTGGAAAAGCAATATTCCCGACCCGCAATGGACCGCGTGGAAGCTCTACAGCAAAGACGACATTAATCAGTCATCAGCCTACACCTCTGCGCGTTTCTCACTGGCCGATCCGCTGCATCTGATCCTCGGTGCGCGTTACACCAACTACAACATCAAGTACAACCCGGCGGGCGCACCGGATACGCGTCTGGAAAGCACCAAAGACGACGTTACCCCGTACGCAGGTTTGGTGTATGACATCAACGAAGACTGGTCGGCATACGCCAGCTACACCAACATCTTCCAGCCGCAGGACAAGCGCGACGCCAATGGACGGTATCTTGATCCGACCACCGGCAAGAGCTACGAAGCCGGGGTGAAAGCCGACTGGTTTAATACCCGTCTGACGACGTCGCTGGCGGTGTTCCGCATCGAACAGGATAATGTAGCGAACAACACCTATACCTACCTGCCCAGCGGTGAGTCAGTCTATGAATCGCTGGATGGCGTAGTCAGTAAAGGCGTAGAGTTTGAGCTGAATGGCGCGTTGACCGACAACTGGCAGCTGACCTTCGGCGCGACACGCTACGTGGCAGAAGATAAAGACGGTAAGGCGGTAAGTTCCGATCAGCCACGCACCACCCTGAAACTGTTCACCCGTTATCAGTTGCCCATGCTACCGGAACTGGCAGTGGGCGGGGGTGTGAACTGGCAGAATAAAACCTGGACTGATGTCAGCGGCGGGCCAAACGGTCGCGACTACGTCGACCAGGGCAGCTACGGGCTGGTCAATCTGTTCAGTCGCTACCAGGTTACGAAAAACTTTGCCCTGCAGGCGAACGTGAACAACCTGTTCGACAAAGAGTATTACGACTACGTCGGGTCTTATCTCGTGTATGGGGCGCCGTTGAATTTCTCGGTATCTGCCAGCTACGATTTCTAAACCCACGCCCGGCGGCGTTTCGTTTGCACGGGCTGTCGGTTTATCACCGTAAAATGACATTAAAAAAGGCAGCCAATCGGCTGCCTTAGTTTTCTCCCCACTCACTGCTTAGTTGTTGCGGATGTATTCATCCATCTCGGTTTTCAGGTTATCGGACTTGGTGCCGAAAATTGCCTGAACGCCGGAGCCTGCAACAACCACACCTGCCGCACCCAATTTCTTGAGGCCAGCCTGGTCAACTTTTGCCACATCGGCAACGCTGACACGCAGACGGGTAATACATGCGTCGAGGTTAGTGATGTTTTCTTTACCGCCGAAAGCTGCGACCAGAGCCGGAGCCATTTCGCCGCCAGCTGCGCCAGCTTTGCTATCTTCGGTTGCATCTTCACGACCTGGCGTCTTCAGATCCAGTGCTTTAATCAGCACACGGAACACGGTGTAGTACACCGCGGCGTAGCACAGACCCACAATCGGGAACAACCACAGGTTGCTGCTGTTACCAGACAGTACCACGAAGTCGATCAGACCATGAGAGAAGGACGTCCCGTCACGCATACCCAGCAGGATACAGATTGGGAATGCCAGACCAGCCAGTACCGCATGAATGATGTACAGGATCGGCGCAACGAACATGAAGGAGAACTCGATCGGCTCGGTGATACCGGTCAGGAACGAGGTCAGCGCTGCGGAGATCATGATACCGCCCACTTTCGCACGGTTCTCAGGTTTTGCTGAGTGCCAGATGGCAATGGCAGCAGCCGGCAGACCGTACATTTTGAACAGGAAGCCGCCAGACAGTTTGCCTGCAGTTGGGTCACCTGCCATGTAACGTGGGATATCACCGTGGAACACCTGGCCTGCGGCATTGGTGTATTCACCAATCTGCATCTGGAAAGGAACGTTCCAGATGTGGTGCAGACCGAATGGTACCAGGCAACGTTCAATGAAGCCGTAGATACCGAACGCGACTACCGGGTTCTGGTATGCAGCCCACTGAGAGAAGGTCTGGATAGCCGTACCAATCGGTGGCCAGATGAAGGACAGCACCACGCCGGTGAAGATGGCAGCCAGACCAGAGATGATCGGAACAAAGCGCTTACCAGCGAAGAAGCCCAGATACTCAGGCAGCTTGATACGGTAGAAGCGGTTGAACATGTACGCCGCGATGGCACCCGAGATGATACCGCCGAGAACACCGGTATCGGCCAGGTGTTTCGCTGCAATCTCTTCCGCAGGTAAATGCAGAACCAGAGGCGCAACCACTGCCATGGTTTTCACCATGATGCCGTAGGCGACAACGGAAGCCAGCGCCGAAACGCCATCGTTGTTGGTGAAGCCGAGGGCCACACCGATTGCGAAGATAAGCGGCATGTTTGCAAAAACAGAACCGCCTGCTTCAGCCATAACATGAGAGACGACGGCTGGCAGCCAGCTGAAGTTTGCAGAACCGACGCCCAGCAGGATACCTGCGATGGGCAGTACGGATACCGGCAGCATCAGCGATTTACCGACCTTCTGCAGGTTAGCAAATGCATTCTTGAACATATTGAGAGTGCTCCTGAGTATTTGTGCTTTTTTTACGCTTTCACGCATTGGCGAGGGGGGGAGAACCTCGCCGTGTACAGGACATCTAAGCGTCCTTTTATTTATTACGCAGAGTAAAATAAATCGGTTTATTTTTGTTTGACAGCCATCACGTTTCAGCCAGCAATCCACTTAAAACTTGCATTATTTTACAAAAATTGTTTCTACTCATTACAAAGAGAGGGTTCACCGCCCTTTTTGAGGCGGTGAACTTTACTCGCTTTGGGTATTAATTACGAGCTTTAAAATAAGCTGACGAATCAGGCAGATCGCAGGCGGGAGGGGTCGATATGGAACAGCGTGGCGAAGTTTTCAGTGGTCTGTTGCGCCAGCTGTTCAAGGGATACCCCTTTCAGTACGGCCATGTATTCTGCGACATCGCGGGTCATCGCCGGCTGGTTCTCTTTTCCCCGATGCGGAACCGGGGCCAGGTACGGTGAATCGGTTTCAACCAGCATTCGGTCAACCGGCACGTATCGCGCCGCATCGCGTAGCTGTTCGGCGTTGCGGAAGGTGACGATGCCGGAAAACGAGATATAGAACCCCAGATCGAGCAATTTCCCCGCGGTCTCCCTGTCCTCTGTGAAACAGTGTAGTACGCCCCCGCAATCCGTCACCTTTTCATCGCGCAGAATAGCGAGCGTATCTTCCCGTGCATCACGGGTATGGACGATAACCGGCTTGTTCAGCTCGCGACCAATGCGGATGTGCTCGGCAAAAGAGGCCTGCTGGCGGGCTTTCGTTTCCGGGGTGTAATAATAGTCGAGGCCGGTTTCGCCCATCGCGACTACGCCCTCTTCGGCTGCCATCCGCCGCAGTTCGGCGAAGTCATAATCCTCATCCTGATTAAGCGGGTGAACGCCGCAGGAGAAGACCACGTTATCGCGCTCGCCGACCAGCTCACGCATGCTGCGATAGCCCGGCAGCGTAGTCGCCACCGCCAGGCAAAACTTCACGTCACGGGCGGCGGCTTTCGCCAGCACGTCGTCCACGTCCTTATGCAGTGATTGATAATCCAGGCCATCAAGATGGCAGTGCGAGTCGACTAAAAACATAATGTCTCTCTCTTAAGATTTCTTATGACAGGTGAATGGCTTACAGATGAGCGTTCTACAAGTGAGCCAGGGGCAACATGCTGGCGGGTTGCTGCCAGTGCTCCCAGCGTAATAAGCGGTCGTTGAGCATTAGCTCGCGGTTCAGTCCGGTGACGTTTAACAGCTGTTCACGGCATTCACAGGCGTCATGGGTCATCGCCTGCAGTCGCGCCGGTGAAAGGTGATTCGCCACACGCTGCACCAGAGTCCATACATCGACGTTGGTCAACAGGGAGATGCCCTGCTGCATTTTCTGGGCATCCAGCAGGAGGGAGGTGAGCCAGTACAGGCGCTCCGCCACGCTGTCGTGATTGAGTACGGGCAGCAGCGACAACCAGTCACCGCTTTGCAATGCGCCGTCCAGCGCCGTACAAAGTTGTTGCCGAGGGGCAAAACGCGACTCGTCCAGCAGTTCCAGCGCCGCTGCGGGCGCGCCGGCCGTCAGGCGTAAGGCGGTGAGCAAACCTTCTTGTGACGTTGTCACTTCCCTGCCCAGCCATGCCAGACCGTAGTTTTCAGCCGGGGGTGCCAGGTGGAAATGACGGCAGCGACTGCGCAGTGTCGCCAGCAAGCGGGCAGGTTCTTCACATTGCAGGAAGAACCAGGTGTTTTCCGGCGGCTCTTCCAGGGTTTTTAACAGCGCATTCGCTGCGGCTTCCGTCAACTGTGCCGCATCGCTGACCCACACCACTTTCGCCCCGCCGAGGCGGGCACGTTCGTAGAGTTTTTCGGTGATGGCACGTACCGCGTCGATCCCCAGGGTGTTTTTGCCCTTTTCCGGCGCTAAGTGATAATAATCCGGATGGGTGCCCGCCTGCATCAGCTGACAGCTATGGCATTTTCCGCAGCTTTTCTGTCCGTCCGGCGTGTGGCACATCTGGAATCGTACCAGAGCGTACACCAGCGCATCCGCGCCCAGACCGGGCAGCGCCTGCACTAACAGGGCGTGATGGCCGCGTCCGGACTGGTAGCTGGCAACCAGCTGCTCGAACGGCGGGCGCAGCCACGGATACCATTTCATGCGCCCTGCTCCTCAATCCAGGCAATCAGGGTCGTGCGAATGTTCTGCCTCACGGTCTGCAGCGGCTGAGTGGCGTCGATAGTGCGAATGGATGGATCGTTCGCCGCCAGTTCAAGATAACGGGCGCGCGTGCGATGGAAGAAATTGAAGGATTCCTGCTCGATACGGTCCAGGTCACCGCGCGCGCGGGCGCGTTTGAGGCCCACTTCCGGAGTGACATCCAGATACAGCGTAAGGTCCGGACGGAAATCCCCCAGCACCGCGTCGCGCAGCGTAGCCAACAGATGCTGATCGATCCCCCGACCGCCGCCCTGATACGCCTGAGTCGAGAGGTCATGGCGATCGCCAATCACCCACTTACCTTCTGCCAGCGCCGGCTTAATGACCGTTTCGACCAACTGTACGCGGGCAGCATAGAACATCAGCACTTCCGCTTTGTCGGTGATCACTTCGTCGCCGACGGATTTGATATCCAGCACCAGACTGCGCAGTTTTTCCGCGAGAATAGTGCCGCCCGGCTCGCGGGTAAACACCAAATCACGGACGCCCATCTGCTCGAGGGTTTCGACCACCAGATTACGTGCGGTGGTTTTACCTGCGCCTTCCAGGCCTTCGATGACGATATACTTACTGCGCATTTTTTTCCTTAAGTGCTTTCAGATAATCCTGTACCGAGCGGTTGTGGCTCGCCAGATTGGTATTAAACGTGTGGCCACCTTTACCGTCGGCGACAAAATAGAGATACGGCGTTTTCGCCGGATGTGCCGCAGCGTTGAGCGAGGCTTCCCCCGGCGTGGCAATCGGACCCGGCGGCATCCCGGCAATCACATAGGTATTATACGCCGTTGGGGTCTCGAGATCTTTGCGGCTTAGCTTGCCATTATAGCGCTCGCCCATGCCATAAATAACCGTTGGATCGGTTTGCAGACGCATACCGACCCGCAGCCGGTTGATAAACACCGACGCCACTTTGTCGCGCTCCGCGGCTACGGCGGTCTCTTTTTCGATAATCGAGGCCATGGTCACCAGTTGGTTTTGATCCTGATACGGCAGATTGTCCGCCCGGCCTTTCCAGGCGCTCTCAACGGCATTGACCATTTTCAGGTGCGCACGTTTGAGGATCTGCAAATCGGTGGTATGGGCGGTATACATCCAGGTATCAGGCCAGAACCAGCCTTCCACCCAGTCAGGATGTTCAAGCTTCAGCGCTTCAGCCAGGGTGGCATAGCTGTCATCCTTCAGCGTGTGCTTCACGTAGGGCGCTTCACGCAGCTGTTTGAGGTAATCACTGACGCGCATCCCTTCCACGAAGCGCAACGGGAACTGTGCCTCTTTGCCGCTGGCCAGCAGCTGCAGCATGTCACGCACGCTCATACCCGGCGTAAAACGGTAGGTCCCGGCTTTAAAGTGCGACAGTTGAGGCTCAACGCGCAGCAGCCACTGGAACACGCGAGGTCGATTAATCACTTTTTCCGCATACAGCGCGTCGCCCAGCGCCATGCGCCCGGTCCCGGCTTTAAGGGTAAAGATAGTCTCATCTTTAATCAGAATTTTACTGTTCGCCAACTGGCGAACTTTCCACATCCCAACGCCTGCAGCAATCGCAAACATCACCAACAGCAGGAGGACAAACCGAAACATTTTCTTCATGACTTAGTCGATTGCTCACAAAGTGGGGCCAAAAATTCGAACAGCTCGCGTGAAAGATAGCGAGCGTCAGCAAACTGATTCACAGGAATAACGGGCATCAGCGTATTACAAATCAGCACTTCATCCGCCTGACGCACGGCGTCTTCCCGGGCATTAATTTCGACAACGCGATAACGGCTTTGTGCCAGCAACGCCAGACAGTGCTGGCGCATAATGCCCCTGACACCCGCATGGTCGAGGCGCGGAGTGAAAACGGTATCGCCCGCACGCCAGAATAAATTAGCCGCACAGCATTCCGTAACCCACCCTTCACTGTCAAGAACCAGGGCCTCATCAGCGTCTGTCTGTTCAAGATGCGCGCGGATCAGCACCTGTTCGAGGCGGTTCAGGTGTTTCAAGCCTGCCAATGCGGGATTGCGCCCGAGATGAACGGGACTTAACGCGAGGGTAATACCCTGCTGTTGCCAGCGCGGATAATGAGCAGGAGCAGGCGAAACAGAGAGGATGCGCACAGGCGTCTGACAGGCTGAAGGACTGTAACCTCGCCCTCCGCTACCGCGGGTAATGATGACTTTAAGCACGCCGTCACAGTGTTTCTGCGCCAGGGACTGCATCTCGTGTGCGAGCATTGTGGTGTCTACAAACGGGATCATCAGCGCGCGACAGGTATCCTGCAAGCGACGGAGATGCTGCTCAAAAAACAGGAGGTTGCCGTTGCGGATGCGGGCGGTGGTAAAGCAGCCGTCGCCAAACTGGATACTGCGATCGTTGGCGGCGAGAGAATCCTGTTCCACACCGTTTATCAAGAACATAGCGGCTCCTTATCAGTGACCCGTTAGCCTGGCAGGGGGAACACGCTTTCTCAAGCGGAGAAAGCTTAAAGAAAAGGCCTGCATCGCAGGCCTTTTTCATCGCTTACGGAAGATCAGACCTTTTTGAAGATCAGAGATCCGTTGGTACCACCAAAGCCGAAGGAGTTACACAGCGTGTATTCCATGCCGCTGACCTGACGCGCTTCGTGTGGCACGAAGTCGAGGTCACAACCCTCTTCTGGGTTATCCAGGTTGATGGTTGGCGGAACAGCCTGATCGCGCAGGGCCAGAATCGAGTAGATTGATTCTACCGCGCCCGCAGCGCCCAGCAGGTGACCGGTCATTGACTTGGTGGAGCTGACCATAATACGGCTTGCTGCCTCACCAAACACCGATTTCACCGCCTGTGCTTCGGCGATATCGCCTGCTGGCGTCGATGTACCGTGCGCATTGACGTAGCCAATCTGGCCAGGTTCGATACCCGCGTCGCGGATTGCGTTCACCATTGCCAGGGCGGCACCTGCACCGTTTTCTGGTGGAGACGTCATGTGGTACGCATCGCTACTCATGCCGAAACCGACGATTTCAGCATAGATTTTCGCGCCACGTTTCTTCGCGTGTTCGTACTCTTCGAGCATGATGATGCCCGCACCGTCGCCCAGCACGAAGCCATCACGGTCTTTGTCCCACGGACGGCTTGCCGCCTGCGGGTTGTCATTGCGGGTCGACAGCGCACGCGCTGCACCGAAACCGCCAACACCCAGAGGCGTACTCGCTTTTTCAGCACCACCGGCCAGCATGGCATCAGCATCGTTATAGGCAATCATTCGTGCCGCATGACCGATGTTGTGTACACCTGAGGTGCACGCCGTGGCAATGGAAATACTTGGGCCGCGCAGCCCGAACATGATGGTCAGGTGACCTGCCACCATGTTAACAATCGTGGACGGTACGAAGAATGGACTGATCTTACGTGGACCACCCTTAACCAGTGAACTGTGGTTCTCTTCGATCAAGCCGAGTCCGCCGATGCCGGAGCCAATAGCAGCACCGATACGCGAGGCGTTCTCTTCCGTCACTTCAAGGCCAGAATCCTGCATGGCCTGTACGCCAGCGACAATTCCATATTGAATAAAGGCATCCATCTTGCGCTGTTCTTTACGCGAGATAATGTCTTCACAGTTAAAATCCTTTACTAAGCCAGCAAATTTCGTTGCATAGGCGGTAGTATCGAAATGGTCGATTAGGCTGATGCCGCTCTGACCGGCAAGAAGAGATTTCCAGGTGGACTCTACGGTATTGCCGACAGGAGACAACATGCCAAGTCCGGTCACAACTACACGACGCTTAGACACGCTTGTCCTCCAGGGAGGGATAAAAAAGAGAAATGTGGGACAAAAAGATAAAACTCAGGCGGTCGAATGACCGCCTGGAGATGTTCACTTACGCCTGGTGACCGTTGATGTAATCAATGGCAGCCTGAACGGTGGTGATTTTCTCAGCTTCTTCGTCCGG